>Ga0182027_10010060_pt1 | contig 13498 bp, 14 predicted proteins | sample 712E1DmetaG_FD_121300 | JGI IMG/M metagenome (GOLD analysis project Ga0182027, IMG submission 121300) | Permafrost microbial communities from Stordalen Mire, Sweden - 712E1D metaG (Illumina Assembly) | ecosystem: Environmental > Terrestrial > Soil > Wetlands > Permafrost | place: Sweden...
CCGATCGGACAGGGAAACACCCGATGATTTTAAGAATGCGGTGTCGGGTTTGACCCCGATGGCAAGGAGTATCATGTCGGCCGGCGCGCTTGTTCCGTTGTTTAGTTCCACCATTGCCGGGCCAATCGAATCATCAACAATTCTTTTTACGCCATTACCAAGTATGAGCCGAACGCCGTTCATGGTAAGATGCTTGTGAATGCTTGCAACCATTTCCTTGTCTGCCGGCGCGAACACCTGGTCAAGTAATTCGACCATGGTCACATCAAGACCCCGCCTGCGCAGACTTTCGGCCATTTCAAGGCCAATGAATCCGCCGCCGATCACAACGGCGCTTTTGGCATATCCTTTATCAATAATTGCTTTGATTGCATCGGTATCCGGAATTGTGCGGAGCGTATGAACCCGCAGTGAATCCATGCCCAAAATAGAGGGGCGAACCGGTGTGCATCCCGGTGATAATACAAGATAGTCAAAACATTCCGTATATGTCGATGCGTCGGTTTTCACGGTGACGGTCTTTGCTTTTGTATCAATGGCCGTTACTTCCGAACGTATGCGGACATCAACATTAAACCGCTGCTTGAACTTTTGCGGAGTTTGAATAATGAGATGTTCCCGATCTTTAATAGTGCCGCCGATGAAATAGGGAAGTCCGCAATTGGCAAAGGATATGTAATCGCCTTTGTCGAACATGATGATTTGAGCGCTTTCATCCAATCGCCTCATTCTGGCCGCAAAGCTTGCGCCGCCTGCAACACCGCCTACAACGAGAACTTTTTTCATGAATAATCCTTATATGTTTTTATGTGCCGGGACTTTGCATGTTGATAATCCGAACATCGCATAAATCGCGCAAAATCCAATGAGGCTTGTAATGAGCGCTGCCCCTGATACTATTAGGAAAAAGATTCCAATAATACCGGTAACAACCTTGAAGGTCACAAGAATTCCTAATAAAATTCCGAATAATACACGGATAATTCTATCGGCCACAGATTCATTTATTTTCATGACGTACTCCTTATAAACGTGACTAATACGAAATTGCATTCAAGATGATAGTATACAAACCTCATGCTTCCCACTTCGCTAATGTCATGCTGAGCTTGTCGAAGGGTCTCGAACACCATGATAATAGACGGTTCGACAGGCTCACCGTGACAACGGAGTTAGTTAACATATGGTATTATCTTTGCGCATATTTAATTGCCGGTTTAATAGTATAACTTTAAGGGAACCTCTAAAAATTGTATGAATTTGTCAACGGCCCCGCCACTTTGGGACAATTTTGAGATGATACCTTAATTTATTCCTAAAGCATTCAGATACACCTGTTCCTGTTGCACACCGACAAACGTATTTTCGACTTTGCCGTCTTTAAATACGACCACGGTTGGAATTGCGTTTATTGAAAATTGACTTGCCGTATTCGGGCTTTCGTCAACGTTCACTTTGTATACTTTGGCTTTGCCAATGGATTTTATGCTGACCTGGTCTACAATGGGCCCGGCAATACGGCATGGTCCGCACCAGGGGGCCCAAAAATCAACAAGTACCGGAACTGCAGAATCCAACACATCCTGTTTAAATGTTGCATCATTTGTTTCAAGAGCCATATAACACCTCCGCTTTTATGTTTATGTAATTTTAAATACACTATCGCAATATCAATGCCAAACTCTTTAAAAAATAAAATTAAGTGGTCGCTATAAACTGTATAAAAGATAAATGAATAAATAAAATGCATAATAATAACAATAAATAGATAAATGTATTAAATTATAAATATTGTACACGGTTTTTGCAGAATATGTAACAAGGAATTATATTTACAATTCTGTTGCAATGCAACGTTGCAATTGTTGCATTGCAACGTTGTTGCATTAAGGAGGAAAAATGCTCTGTTTTGATTCCCAGCAATCAGTTACCAAAGAATGTTTTGAAACAATTTTGCAAACAATGGCAGAGGCTGTTTTTATAGTCGACACAGCTGGAGTCATCCGCTATTGCAATAAAGGCCTCGAAATAATGTCGGGATTTGAATCAGGGCAAATCATTGGGAAAAAATGCCAGGACATCATGATGTGCGCATGCGGATCAATGAAAGATTGCGGTTTAATGCTCCAGCAGGAAATCAGTAGTATTGAATGTCAATTGAAACGCAAAGACGGCACAATAATGCCTATTTTAAAAAACGGCCGGGCAATGGTCGATGAAAATGGGGCGGTTGTCGGCGGGGTCGAAACGCTTACCGATATGTCGGCATTAAAACAGGCGCAACGGAAAAACGATGCTTTGGAAGAGCATGCTAAACTGACAAGAGGTGTGCATCATTTGCTTGTTGGAAAAAGCAAGGCCATGCAGGATGTTTTCGAACTGATCGATTTGGCCGCAGCTTCCAATGCCACAGTGCTCATCACCGGTGAAACAGGCACGGGAAAGGAGCTTGCGGCACGCTGTATTCACGAACGGAGCTTCCGCAATAACGGCCCCATGATCAAGGTGAATTGCTCTGCGCTTCCAGAGTCTCTTTTGGAAAGTGAGTTGTTCGGGCATGCCAAAGGCGCATTTACGGGCGCAATAAAAGACAAAATAGGAAGGTTTGAGTCTGCCGACGGCGGCACGCTTTTTCTGGACGAAATCGGCGATGTTTCGCCGTATATACAGGTAAAGCTGCTGCGGTTTTTACAGGAAAGGGAATTTGAGCGGGTAGGTGAAAGTCTTACGAGAAAGGCGGATGTCCGCATTATCACAGCCACAAACCGGGATCTTCGTGCGCTTGTTCGGACAGGTGAATTCAGGGAAGACCTGTATTACAGGCTCAAAGTATTTCCCGTTAACCTTCCGCCGCTCCGCGAACGGAAAGACGACATCGCTATTCTTATTAGTCATTTTATCGGCAAATATACCGCGCAAACCGGCAAACAAATCAAATCACTTGATTCGGAGGCTGCGCTTACCATGATGGATTATTGCTGGCCGGGAAACATCCGTGAACTGGAAAATGCCATCGAGCATGCTTTTGTTACATGTAAAGGAAGTGAAATCGGGATTTTCGATTTGCCTCTGGAGATCAGGCATGTTGAGCTGCGGTCGACGTCTTGTTTTCCCGTAGACGATGCATTGGCAGGCTCGCGTGGTTTTCCTCAAAAAAAGGAACTGTTGACAAAAAACATGCTTGAGGCCCGCCTTGTAAAGTTCCATGGCAACCGGTTTGAAACGGCACAATCGCTTGGAATCGACCGGACGACATTATGGCGTTACATGAAGAAGTGGGGAATATAGGCTGCAATGATTCGTTTCGCGACATGCATTCCGGATCGGCATTTGCATGGCGACCCTTCCGATTCTCGTTACCCACTACGCAGAAGGCCCCCGATTTTGTCGGGGGATGAATGCGCCTTCTGCTACGGGATGTCGCACAAGTATCCTTCGGCTCCCTGAGCCGAAGGTAATTTTTGGTGCCGCCGAATCCTGTCGGCGTGGCTCCACCTTTTCAAATGCAGCATTTATTTTTAAAATATTCGTCCAAAGCATTCCCTTGATAAAGAACATCCGAAACTTACAAACAAAAAGGAAAAATCATGAACGCCAAAGTTTATTATTGTTCGAAAACCGGCAATACAAAAAGGATTGCAGAAACAATGGCAGATGTTTTGGAGTGTAAGGCTGAATCCATACTTTCAAGTGGCCCTCCTGTTTCGGCAGACATGCTTTTTCTTGGCTCTGCCGTATATGCAACGTTCAATCACGAGGTCAATCCTTCAGTGAAGGAATTCATCGAACGACTTGACCCGGCTAAAATAGGAAAAGTGGTGCTCTTCTGCACCGGCTTCGCTGATACTGCCGTAGGAATCATGAAAGGGCTTCTCAAAAAAAAAGGGATAGCCGTTGCTGAAAAATCCTTTTTCTGTAAAGGAAAGATGTTCATATTCTTCAATTTCGGTCATCCTGATAAAACCGATCTTGAGAATGCCAAGAGGTTCGCTAAATCCGTTATGTCTTAGAATTTTGATATTAGGAGGTAACAAGTGATAAGCAATCTTCGACTAAACAAGATTTTCTGGAGCATCCCTTCAATTGCTGCTATGCTTGCGGCTATTGGCGGGATCCTGTTCAGGAATATTTATACCAATCTATTCCCGCCGGATTTCTTACCTGGTGCTTTTTATCAAGATGTATTGACAGTGGTTGTTTGCGTCTTCTTATTAATTTTAATAGGTGCGACAAAAGAGAATCACTTTAAGAAGCAAATTATCATCATTGGATTAATCGGGTCTTTTTTCTACCTCTATGGAATATTTACAATTGAGAGAGTCTATAATTGGTTCTACCTTTTGTATGCTATTGTATTCTCGTCATCATTCTGGTCTATCGTATATAGCCTGTCTCAATTGCGTCTTGAAGCATTTGCCACTTTACAATTAAACAGTGCGATGCGAAAAACGACAGCGATTTCATCCATCATTATTGCAGTGCTTTTTACTTTTCTATGGACGACGGCCCTGATTCCCTTGATGAGAGAGCATAATAGGATCGAATATTTGTATTCCATTTACATTTTAGATCTATGCTTTATTATGCCAGCTTTCTTTATAACGAGCATATTGAGTCTTCGTAAACTCCCCTTCGGGATACTCATGGGGCCTGCAATAATGATATGTGGTTTTTTTGTGATTTTCCCATTAGGACTAAATGAACTTGCAAAACCGTCCGTGGGGATGCAGGTTAATTGGGGTGCAATGATAATGTCATTTGGCTTTGCCAGCTTCATGTTAACGATTGCTGTTTTGCAAATCAAAATGATATCTTTGAAACTATTCAGACCATTTTCAGAAAGACAGAATACATGAAACTGACAGATAAGATTCATTTACTGCGACTCGATTTTGAAATAGCATTAAGTCCTGATAAAAAGCTCGCAAGATTTGTAAATTCAATCATCATTTTTGGGGACAAAATCATCCTTGTTGACACAGGAGTAAAAGGCAGTGAAGAAAAGCTCTTCACCTACATAGAACAAAACGGAAGGAACGTTTCAGAAATTGACACCGTAATATTGTCTCATTCCCATCCCGACCATATTGGTGCTGCGAGCAAGATAAAAGAACTGACAAACTGCAAGGTACTCGCACACGAAGGCGAGGCCGATTGGATTGAAAATATCGACACGCAGAACAGGGAACGACCTGTTCCCGGTTTTTATAGCTTAGTTGATCACTCGATTAAAATTGACGGCAAGCTGGAAAATGGGCAGGTATTGAAGGCCGCTGAAGACGTTACCTTGCAGATAATTCATGCTCCCGGCCATTCAAAAGGATCGTTGAATATTCTGTTCAAGGAAGACAAGATTCTATTCACAGCAGATTCAATTCCATTGAAGAACGACATTCCAAATTATGACAACTATCAGGATTTAATGACGACACTCGATGCTATTAAAGGGAACATTCAATACACCACCTTGCTCACTTCATGGACACCGCCGTTGACCTGTCGTACCGAGATTGACAACATATTCAGCGAAGGTGAAGAGTACATGCTCAAAATCGACGGAGCTGTCAAAGAATCGTATATAGGCAATGAAACAGAGCCACTGTCGTTTTGCAAGAAGGCAATTAGTAATCTGGGATTGCCTCCGTTTTTGGCAATGCCAATTGTTGACAGGGCATTTAGAAGTCACAAAAACAAAACATAATAAACACTTTTCGAACGAGTTGTTTTTATGAAACAAGCACTTAGCCAAAACGCAGGTCGTCAAGCAGGGAGGCAACGAGAAAGCAAAGGGATTTAACATATTTCGGTGTAACAATCCCCACGTTCTCGATACTGTTCATCCCGAGTATCTTTACAGCGATATCAAATTGGCAACCAAGCAGAACGTCAACGCGTTATCCATAATAATGATGGTGCTATTGCTGATCGGGGTTGCCCTTCGCATAAACAAAGAAGAAAAGTATTTACAGGCAAATCTTCATGGGTATTCTGATTACATGAAAGAAACAAAAAGGCTGTTACCTTACATTTTCTAAGACAGGGGTGCAAAATGGAAACAGATCGTTCAAGTGCAAATATTAAAACCGTTCAGGAAGTCTACGCTGCATTCGGCAGACGAGATATTAAAGCAATTCTCGCTTTGCTGAGTCCCGATGTAGAATGGGGAGAACCGGCAAACCCATTCAATCCGGCTGGTGGTGTGAGGCACGGACACGCAGGATTTCTCGAATGGGTGAATATTGGTCGGGAAGCTGAAGAAATAGTAGTTCTTGAACCACGTCAATTTTTAACAGATCATGATAGCGTTGCCGTTATTGGTTTCACGAAATGTCTCGCAAAGCCAACGGGTAAAACCTACGAGACGGACTTTGTCCACTTGGCTACTCTTAAAGATGGTAAAATCGTGAGATTTAAAGAATTCTTCGATACCTATATCGCCGGTGAAGCCTTCAGGCCATAGGACTCGTTGACGGTAATCAAGGTGGTCGGAGTGATCAGCAGTATGAACTTTTTATTAATTCGCCACTGTTATTCTGCATTTGAATGGTGCGCCCTGAGAGACTCGAACTCCCAACCGTCTGGTTCGAAGCCAGGTGCTCTATCCAATTGAGCTAAGGGCGCATGCGGATAAAATACATGGAAAACCGTGGAAAATTGCAGAAAAAAGGCAAAAGTTATTTTGTAATATAACCTCGCGCTTTGCTGCGGGATACGTTGTAGCTGTGATTTTTAAAACCAAAGGCATCAGCAATTGATAAAGGAAAATCTTGCCCATGACGTCGTTTGCTTTTCCACAATACCTTGATGGGGTCGTAAGCCAGGATCGGTTCGATTCGTGCTTACTGAGCGGGCAAGTACCTTGTATCATAGGGACATGAAACGCAAACGGCCCTATGCCCTGGCAGGATCGAGCCATGAGTATAGGGAAAAAATCTACGGCGCTGTTGTGACGAACGGTAAAATCGACCCGTTTACCAGCGATAACCTGCGATGGGACCTCATCCAAACATGGGACCCCAAAACGAACATCGGCCATAACGATTACATGAAAACGTTTTGTCTGCTCCCGACGGTTGACCACAAAGACCCCTATAGTAAGGACATAGAATTTGAGATCTGCTCTTGGCTCGTTAATTCGTGCAAGAACGACCAAAGTCCGGAGGAATTTGGTCACATGTGTGCAACGATTGCCAATTACCATAAAAACAATGAAGCAATCCGTTTAAATGTTCAAAAATTCTATTTTCTCCCCGCGTTTCTTACCGGTATTTGCACCGAGGACGTGTATTTAAAATGGTTGGACAAGCGTGCGGAACAGCTTTACGTGCGCGACAGAGACCAAGGCCGTCCGTATGGTGTGACTGGGTCGAAGACTATATACAAAAAGACAATACACGCGACCGCATGTGCCGCGGGGCTTTACGATCCGTACACCGGACAGTTAATGAAATGGGAGCTTTTAGGAACCTGGGACACCGGGGCTGCAAAAGATTCAGGAGAATGGATTACAAAGTATAAGGAATATTATTTATTGCCAACGGTCGACCATTCGGATCCCTACGCGAATGATTTGGAACTTGAAATTTGTTCGTGGCGCATAAACTGCTGCAAAGGCGGTCTCACGCCGCAGGAATTTGTTGACGTTTGCAATAGGGTGGCCCTTTACCAGGACGATACGTTTTGCCGAAAAATGTGAATATTCAGTATCCTACTTTTGGCATCTCATTTGGTATTGTTTTCTATTTTACTCCTGCAAAATAGTTATGTTTCCCCCATAAGTTTCCGATCTTAATTCGTTGAAGAGTAGAGCTACAGTGTCGAGCTGTAGTAAAATAACTCGTTCGCTAAAAAAGAACGAAAATAAGCAAACTGCACTTGTTAATGGATCAGTTTGTTTGTAAATTTATAGGGTAAGAAAAGGAATTGCTTATGAAACCAATATTCGAATATCTTGATTACAGAAAATATCTGCACGATTTTTACGAAGAGAAAAAGCGTAAAAATCCGCATTTCAGCTACCAGGTCTGGGCGCATGCTGCAGGGTTTCGGTCGAAAAGCCTTTTTCCGGAACTTATAAGCGGTAAAAAGAATATCGGTGATGATGCTGTTGATACGATTGGCCGTTCGATGGGGCTAGAAGGAAAAGCGTTCGCTTGTTTTGAATCTCTTGTTGCATTTAATCAGGCAAAAACCCATGAGCAGAAAACCAGGTCGTGGGCAAAACTTGCGGAATTCAACAGCCGCAGCAGCGTGCGTTTATTGCTGCGCGATCAGCATGACTTTTACAAGCAATGGTATCACCATACGATTAGGGAATTGATTGTCATGCATGATATTGGCAACAATTGGGAGCGCTTGGCTTTGCTTGTAGTACCTGCAATATCTCCCCGCCAGGCAAAGGCATCGGTGGCGTTGCTGCTTCGGCTGGGGCTAATTGCTAAAAAGGGCAAGAAATATGAATTGACAGATACGGTTGTGAGCAGCGGCGACGAAGTGCGGTCGATCGCGGTCACGGATTTCCATTTGCAAAATCTTGATATTGCAAAAAAAGCAATATTGGATTGTTTGTCCGGTGAACGTGACATAAGTTGCGTTGCCGCGGCATTGTCGGAGCATGGCTTTGATGCAGTCAAAGAAGAAGTCAGGCGTTTTAGGGAAAAACTTGTTTGCATTGTTGAAAAAGACACGAAACAAAACCGGGTATACCATGTTAATATTCAGTTGTATCCGACAAGCGAAAGAAAAAAGGGAGAGCAATTGTCATGAAACAAGGTTTACTAGTCATCATCGGCGTTGCGTCGATCTTGTTGCATTGCTCGACCGGCGGATCGTTTGGTGATTTTGCAGGCGGAGGAGTCATCGGTAATCCGAATTCACCATCGTTAAGCTATACCGACACATTGTCGAACAAGGTTGTTACGGTCAATAACTTTGACCTTAATGCCGATCCTGGTATGATTCCCGTAAGCAAACCAAGCGGGCCGGATCAGGCATTGGTCAATACGGTGCAGAAATATTCCTTTTCAGGGTATAGAGGTGATAAACGATTCAGGTTCTCGTCTGGTAATGAGGAACAACTCTCATCGTGGATTTCGGATACGATTGTATCATGGACATTTACAAGTGCCGGAGTTTGTTCGGTACAAGTGCAAGGGGCCAAAGACACGGCTAAGTGGTCTTTGCCCCTTGTTGTCCATGCGTATGATATTGATTTAAAATAGACAAAAGCGCTTTTGAAATAGATTAATGTAAATTGCAATGTTGCAATTTGTTTTGAAAAATTAACCAGGAGAAATATATGAAACGATATTTTAGTATTCCTATTATTTGTATGATTATGGTGTGTATAGGATGCACCGGCGCGAACAAGATGCGGGTGCCGATGGCGGAAATAGACAGGCCGATTGTGGATCCGAAGGGGACATGGTCCAGCCACCCTTTGATCAATGCCTATCTAATTGCTACAGATACTGTCACCTATCGAGGTGTAAATTGGGTTGCATTGCTATTTCCAACTTCTGCTTATTCACTAACGAATAATTTGTCGATAGCTTTACCTTCGAATAGTTTAAGACCTACACTAACATGGCAATTAACAAAAAGTCCGCTTATAGATTCGGGTGCTCGTTATAAGTGGCAAATTGCCTTATCAGCAGATTATGGGATGAATGGGGCACAGGCAAATGATTATTATGGATCACTTAGGATTATAACCAAGAAATTGTTATCAAATTCAGTTTGGTACAGTGGGGGCATTTATTCTTTTTACAAGCGTCTGAACGAAAATCACACTATATATGGTAATATTTTTAACGGATTGGGATTTCAAGTTTCCGAAAAAGCTGATGTTGTAATGTCACTTGGATTAACAATTCCTGATTATCATAAATTTACCACTCGTGAGGATGAGAATATTGCTGCTTACGGTAATTTTAACTTTCACTACAGTTTTGTCCCCTGGTTTGGAATTAACATTGGATCTAGTTTAGGAACCTATAAAGGATCAACTCAAATGGAAATGTCGGGCAGTACGGAATTTTACTGGTGAGCGAAAAAAGAATACATTTTTAGTAATGATAACGAACTTGCGCAATAAGGATAGCGTTGCCTTCTATTTTATAAACTAACCGATGCTCTCTGTCGATCCGGCGGGACCAGTATCCGGCAAGATTGTGGCGAAGTGGTTCAGGCTTTCCAATGCCTTGATATTTGTTCCGCTTAATGTCGTGTATCAAGTCGTTTATTCGAGCGTGAGTTTTCTTATTGTTTTTTTGCCAGTAGCAATAGTCTTCCCAGGCATTTTGGGAGAAAACAAGCTTCATTCGATGAGCTCCCGCTCTTTTCCTTTTCCTTTGTTCAATTCATCGATAGAGTCTCGAAGTCTACGAGCGTTTGCCGGGCTTTGAAGCAGGTAATTTGTTTCTTGCAAGGAATCATAATCTTCGAGCGACAACATGACAATGGATTCTGATTTGTTCCTGGTAATTAATACAGGGGCGTGATTGTCGCAAACGCTTTTCATTGTTTTTGCAAGGTTGCCTCGTGCCGCAGTATACGATATTGCCCTCATAATCAACTCCTGAAATGGTACATGTACAGCTTATTGTACGTAATATAATTGTAACGTTACTTTGAGGGCAAGGTATTACGAAAATTGCTTATTCCTGAAAATGTTTGCTTTGATAAACAATTTAATGTATAATTGTTTACTGAGGTAAACAATTTATGAAATCTGAATTTGCATTGAAAGTGGTGGGTGAATGGCTATTCGAAACCAATTTGCCCGAATTGGTGGTTAGGGAGGCAAAGGATGAGATCCATGAACCTGGGAAAGGCGCTATCGTAGCGGTAGTAGGACCGCGTCGGGCTGGGAAAACGTTTTTCCTTTTCCAGAAAATAAAACGATTGATCAAATCTCAAATCCCCAGGGACGAGATCCTGTTTCTTGATTTTGAGGATTATCGACTACGGGGCTTCATGCCTGAAGACATCGGGGTGATTTTTGAGGCGTTTCAACGATTGACAAAAAAGCAGCCCCGCTATTTGTTTTTTGACGAGATCCAGCACATACCCGATTGGAGCCGGTTGCTTCGTACGTTGCATAATCAACGAAAATATTCTATTACCGTAACCGGCAGCAATTCTTCGTTGCTCACCCGGGAAATCGCAACCGAGCTACGGGGGCGATATCAGGATGTTTTGCTAATGCCTTTTTCATTTAAAGAATACCTGCGATTTAAAAAAATTGATTTTAATACTGCGGTTTTGAATTCCTCGAAAAGAGGCGTTGTCGTTGGTGCCTTTGATGACTGGCTCTTTAATGGCGGGTATCCCGAAATATGCGCAATGGTTGACAAAGTAGCACGAAGACGTCTTTTGCAAAATTATTATGAAACAGTTTTTTATCGGGACATTGTTGATAGATACAGTGTCAAAGCGCGTGACTTGCTTGATGGCGTCATGTCGGCGGTACTCAATGGGAGTGGAGAACTTTTCTCGGTTTCAGCATATGCCGAACAACTTGCCCACTCGGGAATCAGCGGCAGCAAACGCAGTATTGCATCGTATCTGCGATATCTTGAGGAAGCTTTCTTTATAATTTCCAATGAGAAATTTTCATGGTCGGCACGGAAACGCACGATGAATCCGGAAAAGGTTTATCTCTCAGACACCGGATTCACTTTATTATCGATAACAGGATCACCCAATTATGGGAAGCTCCTCGAAACAGCGGTAGCGGGAGAGTTTTTTCGAAAGGGCCACGCAACATGCTATTTCAAAGACAAAAGAGAATGCGATTTCATTGTCATGAATGATTCCCGTCCCCAAAGTGCCTGGCAGGTTTGCTGGATCCTTGATGAAAAAAATGAAAAACGAGAAACAAGCGGACTCACGGAAGCTATGGACTCTTTGAAACTTAATCAAGGCGGAATAATTGTTTATGAATGCAGTAAAAGGTTTATAGAAAATGAAACCGGAATTTCCATTCTATCCGCTATTGACTGGTTTTTGAATTAGGTAGTTTCCCGCTGCCGCAAATTATTTTACCCTATTCATTAAAACCGAATAATTCCTTTTTCCATTAAAGGCAAAGATCATGCATCCTTATCGAACGCATACATGCAATCAATTGAAGAAAACCGATATCGGCGCTCACGTGCGACTTTCGGGCTGGATACATTCACGACGCGACCATGGCGGCGTGCTGTTTATAGATTTACGCGATAATTACGGGCTTACGCAAGTCGTCGTGTACCCGACGGCAACGTTTCTCGATGAGGTTTCTCATTTGCCAAAGGAAACCGTCATCCGATTCGACGGTGAGGTCGCGTTCCGTTCGGATGAAAACATCAACCCCAAGCTTCCTACCGGGGAAATCGAACTCATTGCAAGCAGCTTTGAAATTCTTGGCACCTGCGAAGCTTTGCCGCTCAACGTGTTTCCCGAAGACGATGCGCCCGAAGACCTCAGACTTACTAACCGGTTCCTTGATCTTCGCAGAAGTAAACTTCACCAGAACATTATTTTACGTTCGAACGTGATAGAAAGCATGCGCCGCCGCATGTGGGAACTGGGGTTCAAGGAATTCCAGACACCGATTCTCACGAGCTCGTCGCCCGAGGGGGCGCGTGATTATCTTGTGCCGTCGCGCGTGCATCCGGGCAAGTTTTATGCGTTGCCCCAGGCGCCGCAGCAGTTCAAGCAATTGCTCATGATGTCGAGCTTCGACAAATATTTCCAGATCGCACCGTGTTTCCGCGACGAAGACGCGCGCGCCGACCGGTCGCCGGGGGAATTTTATCAGCTCGATATCGAAATGTCGTTTGTCACGCAGGACGAAATTTTCAAGGTCGTTGAAAAGGTAATTCACGATATATTTAAAGAGTTTTCTACTAAATCAATGGATGCGCCGCCGTTTGTTAGGATCCCGTATCGTGAGTCGATGGTCAAATACGGCACCGACAAGCCTGATCTTCGCATTCCCATTGAAATGCGCGACTGCACCGACATTTTCGCAAAATCCGGTTTCAATGCCTTTAAAAGTGCGATCGAGGCAGGGGCTGTTGCGCGGGCGATTCCGGTCAAGGGCATTGCGACAAAGCCGAGGAACTTCTTCGACAAAACCGTTGACCATGCAAAATCCATAGGTTCAAAAGGCCTGGCATACCTGCAATGGCTTGACACGGAAATCAAGGGCCCGATCATGAAGTTCTTGACGCCCGAAGACGTGAAGAAAATCGAGGAATTATGCGGCGTTACCAAGGGCGACGTGGTGTTTTTCGTCTGCGACACGCCGCAGGCGACAAACAGGATTTGCGGGGAAATGCGGACCAAGTTCGGCAAAGACCTCGAAATGGTTGATAAAAACGCATTCAAGTTTTGCTGGATCGTGGATTTTCCCATGTACGAATACGATGACGAGAACAAATGCATTGCGTTTTCGCATAACCCGTTTTCGATGCCGCAGGGCGGACTGGAAGCACTCAACACCAAAGAC
>Ga0182027_10010061_pt1 | contig 13497 bp, 3 predicted proteins | sample 712E1DmetaG_FD_121300 | JGI IMG/M metagenome (GOLD analysis project Ga0182027, IMG submission 121300) | Permafrost microbial communities from Stordalen Mire, Sweden - 712E1D metaG (Illumina Assembly) | ecosystem: Environmental > Terrestrial > Soil > Wetlands > Permafrost | place: Sweden...
AATCATTCCAATTCACTCCCGTCTTGCTCAATAGACCAAAATCATTCCAGTTAATTCCTGTCTTGCTTAACACTCCAAAATCATTCCAATTCACTCCCGTCTTGCTCAACAGACTAAAATCATTCCAGTTAATTCCTGTCTTGCTTAACACTCCAAAATCATTCCAATTCACTCCCGTCTTGTTCAAAACCCCAAAATCATTCCAGTTAATCCCTGTCTTACTTAATACTCCCCAATCATTCCAGTTAATTCCCGTCCTGCTCAATACCCCAAAATCATTCCAATTGATTCCCGTGCGGCTTAACACATTCAAATCATTCCAATTCACTCCCATACGACTTACTACATTCAAATCATACCAATTAATCCCTATCTTGCTCAATACCCCAAAATCATTCCAGTTAAGCCCCGTCCTGCTCAATACCCCAAAATCATTCCAGTTAATCCCTGTCTTGCCTAACACTCCAAAATCATTCCAGTTAAGCCCTGTCTTGCTTAACAAGCCAAAATCATTCCAATTAATCCCTGTTTTACTCAATACCCCAAAATCATTCCAGTTAAGCCCTGTCTTACTCAACACTCCAAAATCGTTCCAATTAATTCCTGTCTTACTTAATACTCCCCAATCATTCCAGTTAATCCCTGTCTTACTCAACACTCCAAAATCATTCCAGTTAATCCCTGTCTTACCCAACACCCCCCAATCATTCCAATTAATTCCTATCTTGCTTAACAGGCCAAAATCAGTCCAATTAATGCCCGTATGACCTAATACAAACAAGTCATTCCAATTAAGCCCTGTCTTACCTAACACTCCAAAATCATTCCAATTGATTCCCGTGCGGCTCAACACATTCATATCATACCAATTAATCCCTGTCTTGCTCAATACCCCAAAATCATTCCAGTTAATGCCCGTATGGCCTAATACAAACAGGTCATTCCAATTAAGCCCGGTCTTGCCTAACACTCCAAAATCGTTCCAATTAATCCCTGTCTTACTCAAGACTCCAAAATCATTCCAGTTAATACCTGTCTTACTCAAGACCCCAAAATCATTCCAGTTAATACCTGTCTTGCTCAATACCCCAAAATCATTCCAATTAATCCCTGTCTTGCCTAACACGCCAAAATCATTCCAATTCACTCCCGTCTTGCTCAAGACCCCAAAATCATTCCAGTTAATCCCCGTGCGGCTAACCACATTCATGTCATACCAATTCACTGCTACAGAGCTCAATACCCCCAAATCATTCCAATTAATGCCGGCCCTCGATAATACTGTAAAATCAGCCCAATTAACACCCCCCCCAATACCTGCCCCAGTCAATAATCCTAAATTTGTCCAGTTAATACCTGCTTTAGTCAATACTCCAAAATCATTCCAATTAAGCCCCACCTTACTTAACACCCCAAAATCATTCCAATTCACTCCCGTTTTACTCAATACCCCAAAACTACTCCAATTCACGCCCGTCTTACTCAACAGACCAAAATCATTCCAGTTAATCCCTGCCTTACTCAACAGACCAAAATCATTCCAGTTAACCCCTGTCTTACTCAATACCCCAAAATCACTCCAATTAATTCCGGTCTTTCCCAATACCCCAAAATCATTCCAATTAATTCCGGTCTTTCCCAATACCCCAAAATCATTCCAGTTAATCCCGGTCTTTCCCAATACCCCAAAATCATTCCAGTTAATACCGGTCTTTCCCAATACCCCAAAATCATTCCAATTAATTCCCGTACGACTTACCGCATAGAGATCATTCCAATTCATCCCTGTTTTGCTTAACACACTCAAATCATTCCAATTTACACCCGCCTTACTTAACAGGCCAAAATCACTCCAGTTAATACCCGTCTTGGTTAATACCCCAAAGTCATTCCAATTCACTCCTGTCTTGCTCAAAACCCCAAAATCATTCCAATTAATGCCCGTCTTACTCAATACCCCAAAATCATTCCAATTAATACCGGTTTTGCTTAACACTCCAAAATCATTCCAATTGATTCCCGTCCGGCTGACCACATTGATGTCATTCCAATTAATCCCCATTTGCGTCAATACATTCATATCATGCCAGTTCAAGCCCGTCTTACTCAATACCCCAAAATCATTCCAATTAATCCCCGTCTTACTTAACACCCCAAAATCATTCCAGTTAATTCCTGTTTTACTCAACACTCCAAAATCATTCCAGTTAAGCCCCGTCTTACTTAACACGCCAAAATCATTCCAGTTAAGCCCCGTACGGCTGATCACATTAATGTCATACCAATTAAGCCCCGTGCGGCTGACCACATTGATGTCACTCCAATTAATCCCTGCCTTAGCCAACATCCCAAAATCATTCCAATTAAGCCCGGTCTTGCTCAATATCCCAAAATCATTCCAATTAATCCCCGTACGGCTGACCACATTGATGTCGTTCCAATTCACTCCCACCTTGCTTAATATTCCAAAATCATTCCAGTTCACGCCCGTCTTACTTAATACCCCAAAATCGTTCCAATTAATCCCTGTATTATGCAATACCCCAAAATCATTCCAATTGATGCCCGTCTTACTTAATACCCCCAAATCATTCCAGTTAATCCCGGTCTTTCCCAACACCCCAAAATCATTCCAGTTAATACCCGTATTACTTAATACTCCGAAACTATTCCAATTAATATTAGAGCTAGCCAAAATCGCCAGCCCCTGCCAATTGACCCCGGAATTAGCAATTTGCTGCATAGCGGACCAATTGATAACAACGCTTGTCAATTGCCCTAAGCCCATCCAATTGACGTTGGCATTAGACAAAATACCAAAATTAATCCAATTAACCCCACCTCTAGACATCACTGCTAAATCATTCCAGTTAATACCTGTCTTGCTTAATACCCCCCAATCATTCCAGTTAATCCCCGTCTTGCTTAACAGGCCAAAATCATTCCAGTTAATCCCCATCTTACTTAACACCCCAAAATCATTCCAGTTCACACCCGTTTTGCTCAATACGCCAAAATCATTCCAATTCAATCCCGCCTTACTTAACAGGCCAAAATCATTCCAATTGATCCCCGTCTTGCCCAATACCCCCAAATCACTCCAATTAATGCCCGTATGGCCTAATACAAACAGGTCATTCCAATTGAGCCCCGTACGGCTTAACACATTCATGTCATACCAATTCACGCCCGTCTTGCTTAACATTCCAAAATCATTCCAGTTAAGCCCTGTCTTGCTCAATACTCCAAAATCATTCCAGTTAACCCCTGTTTTACTCAATACTCCAAAATCATTCCAGTTAATACTGGTCTTTCCCAACACCCCAAAATCATTCCAGTTAACCCCTGTTTTACTCAATACTCCAAAATCATTCCAGTTAATACTGGTCTTTCCCAACACCCCAAAATCATTCCAGTTAATTCCCGTCTTGCTCAACAGAGCAAAATCATTCCAGTTAACACCGGCCTTACTTAAAACTCCAAAATCATTCCAGTTAACACCGGCCTTCCCCAATACTCCAAAATCATTCCAGTTAATACCGGTCTTACTCAATACCCCAAAATCAATCCAATTAATCCCCGTATTACTCCACACCGCAGAATCATACCAATTAATTCCTACCTTACTTAATACCCCAAAATCATTCCAATTAAGCCCTATCTTAGTCAGCACCCCAAAGTTATTCCAATTAATCCCAGTCTTACTCAATACGCCAAAATCATTCCAATTGAGCCCCGTACGGCTAAGAGCATTGATATCATTCCAATTAATCCCCGCTTTACTCAATACCCCAAAATCATTCCAGTTGATCCCCGTCTTACTTATTACCCCAAAATCATTCCAGTTGATCCCTATCTTACTTAATACCCCAAAATCAGCCCAATTAAGCCCCGTCCGGCTTATCAGATTAATATCATTCCAATTAAGCCCTGTATTGCTCCACACCGCAAAATCATACCAATTAATTCCTGTACGACTTAGTACAAACAGGTCATTCCAATTAATCCCTGTTTTGCTCAATACTCCAAAATTATTCCAATTAATCCCTGTCTTTCCCAATACCCCAAAATCATTCCAATTAATCCCGGTCTTTCCCAATACCCCAAAATCATTCCAATTAATTCCCGTATGACTTAATACAAACAGGTCATTCCAATTAAGCCCTGTATTACTCCACACCCCAAAATCATTCCAATTTAACCCCGTCTTACTCAATACGCCCAAATCATACCAATTAATCCCCGTCTTGCTCAATACCCCAAAATTATTCCAATTAATCCCTGTCTTACTCAATACGCCCAAATCATTCCAGTTAATCCCGGTCTTACTCAATACGCCGAAATCATTCCAATTAATTCCTGTACGGCTTATTACATTGATGTCATTCCAATTAATCCCTGTCTTACTCAATACTCCAAAATCATACCAATTAATCCCCGTATTACTCCACACCGCAGAATCATACCAATTAATCCCTGTCTTACTCAATACCCCAAAATCACTCCAATTAATCCCTGTCTTGGTCAACACTCCAAAATTATTCCAATTAATTCCTGCCTTACTCAATATGCCAAAATCATTCCAATTGATCCCCGTACGACTGACCACAGTAATGTCATTCCAATTAAGCCCGGTCTTGCTCAATACCCCAAAATCATTCCAGTTAATCCCCGTCCTACTTATTACCCCAAAATCATTCCAGTTAATCCCCGCCTTACCCAATACTCCAAAATCACTCCAATTGAGCCCCGTACGGCTGACCGCATTGATATCATTCCAATTAATCCCCGTATTGCTCCATACTGAAAAATCATACCAATTAATCCCTTTCTGACTCAATGCCACCAAATCATTCCAATTAATCCCTTTCCTGCTCAATGACACAAAATCATTCCAGTTAACCCCTATCTTGGTCAACACTCCAAAATCAGTCCAATTCACCCCCGTCTTACTCAATGCCCCAAAATCATTCCAGTTGATCCCGGCCTTGGTCAACACCCCCAAATCAGTCCAGTTAAGCCCGGTCTTAGTTAATACTCCAAAATCATTCCAGTTAATCCCTGCTTTGCTTAACACCCCAAAATCATTCCAATTAATCCCCGTACGGCCCACCACAGCGATGTCATTCCAATTAATCCCCGTATTGCTCCACACCGCAAAATCATACCAATTAATCCCTGTCTTACTCAATACCCCAAAATCACTCCAGTTGAGCCCTTTCTTACTCAATGATACAAAATCATTCCAGTTAATCCCTATCTTACTCAACAGACCAAAATCATTCCAGTTGAGCCCTGCCTTAGTCAACACTCCAAAATCATTCCAATTGATTCCCGTACGGCTAACCACAGTGATGTCATTCCAATTGACCCCTACCTTACTCAATACCCCGAAATCATTCCAATTAATACCTGCGTTAGTCAATACCCCAAAATTATTCCAATTAATCCCTGTTTTACTTAACACCCCAAAATCATTCCAATTAATCCCTGTTTTACTTAACACCCCAAAATCATTCCAATTAAGCCCTGCGTTAGTCAATACCCCAAAATTATTCCAGTTGATCCCTGTACGGCCCACCACATAGAGATCATTCCAATTAATTCCCGTACGACCTAATACAAGTAGGTCATTCCAATTAATCCCCGTGGTGCTCCACTCCGCAAAATCATACCAATTAACCCCTTTCCTGCTCAATGACACAAAATCATTCCAGTTAATCCCTGTCTTACTCCATACCCCAAAATCATACCAGTTGATCCCCACATTGCTCTCCACCCCAAAATCATACCAATTAATCCCTTTCTGACTTAATACCACCAAATCATTCCAATTAATCCCTTTCCTGCTCAATGACACAAAATCATTCCAGTTAATTCCCGCATTGCTCCAGACTGAAAAATCATACCAATTAATCCCTTTCTGACTTAATACCCCAAAATCAGTCCAATTAATCCCTGTGCGGCTTATTACATTAATAGCATTCCAATTAATCCCCGTATTGCTCCACACCGCAGAATCATACCAATTAATCCCTGTCTTACTCAATACCCCAAAATCATACCAATTAATCCCTTTCTTACTCCATGCCCCAAAATCATTCCAGTTAATCCCTGTCTTACTCAATACCCCCAAATCGTACCAATTAACTCCCGTATTGCTCCATACCGCAAAATCAGTCCAATTAACCCCTTTCTTACTCAATGACACAAAATCATTCCAGTTAATCCCAGCCTTACTCCATGCCCCAAAATCATTCCAATTGACCCCTGCGTTAGTCAATACCACAAAATCATTCCAATTAACCCCTTTCTTACTCAATGACACAAAATCATTCCAGTTAATCCCTGCCTTACTCCATACCCCAAAATCAGTCCAATTAATCCCCGTATTGCTCCACACTGAAAAATCATACCAATTAATCCCTGTTTTACTCAATACCCCAAAATCATTCCAATTAATGCCTCTTTTCCCTAATATTGCTAAATCATACCAATTAATGCCCGCTCTACTCGAAATATTAAAGTCATACCAATTAATTCCCATGTTAGTCATCACATTAACGTCATACCAATTGAGATGGTTAACTGACATAACCGTCATATCAGACCAATTGATACCGGACTGAGTTAAAGCCGCTAGAGAATACCAATTAATCTGATTACTCCAATTGACCCTAGCACCGGACATAATGGCCATATCGTACCAATTAATACCGGTCTTCCCCATGATGGCAAAACTATTCCAATTGATACCTGAGCGGCCCAATACAGCAAAATCATTCCAATTGACACCAAGACTATGAAGCGTGGCTACATCCGCCCAATTAATCCCTTGACGGGTTAGAACATTAAAATTACTCCAATTAATGCCAACATTGGTCAAAACACTCATGTCTGCCCAATTGATGCCATTGACAGACAATCGGGCAATATCGGCCCAATTAACACTAGCATTGGTTTGTACGGCGAAATTCTGCCAGTTGATGCTGCCGCCGGCGCCGGTCGTAGTTAAAAATGAGTTAATAGAACTGGTGGTAGACTTAAGTACACCAATATCCGACCAGTTGAGAGTATTAGTAGAAGATTTAATGACCCCTATATCCGACCAGTTAAGAGTATCCGTTTTAGCTTTTATGGCCCCGATATCTGCCCAGTTAATCACGTTGCCGTAAGAATCTTGGATAACAGTTCCGCTGCCGGTTAATGGTAACTGAACTAAATTATTGCAACTTGCGGCCCCGCAAGGTATAAGTCCGTTAATCGTCACATAAGCCGTATACCCATTGGCTAAAGTATTCCCATTATAAGTTTTGGGCGTCCATTTAGATGATTTACACCAATTATTGCCGTAATCCGGAGTTAAAGTTATTGTATTATTTCCGCCACCGCAAGCACTACCGGTGTCGCATGAATTATTTGTTCCGTCAGGGTTATAAATAATGATATTACATGAATCCGGATCTCCCACAGCAAAAAGTTGCTTTTGATTATCTTTGGCAGCCCAAATATAGATGTAATAGCCGGTAGCACCGTTGGTGTTATCCCATACAGCGGCAGCCTGAGGACCGGTACCGGGATTAATATTAAAAGGGGCAGATATGGCCGAAGTTAAGCCCGTAGCTGTGGCTTGGAGAGTATACAATTGGCCGGCTGAAGTAATAGCTAAATTGGTAAATTGGGCTATACCATTGACAACCTGCACCGTTGTCGTCCCCCTCAGACTGCCATTACCAGGATTGCTAAGAATAGCCACCGTCACCTGGTCCGTATTATCGCTGGCAACTATATTCCCATAAGCATCTTCAACCGCTACGATCGGTTGACGGGAAAATGGAAATGAGTGATCACTATCTGAGGGGCTTACGGTAAAGACTAATTGGGTCGGGGTCCCATACGACAATGTGCCTGTAGAGCCTGATGTGGCATACGGGGAATTATTCTGCGCACCACCGTTATAGATATCGCTGCCGATGGAAGACTGGGCGGAACCGGTGGTTTCATCACCGCCGCTGTATTGCGCGTACGCCGAAGAGAGAAAAGCACCCACCATGAAAAATGCCAAAAAGGCATAAATTTTCCATGGGCAATGTCTTGATTTCAATTTTAAACCCGTGTTTTTAATAGACATGCAATATTTAACTGATGATACCAATAATACAAAATTCTTAGGACGCGCCTCTGCCTAAACGGCCGCCTTGAAAAACTCCGCAATTCGGATCATAACGCTCTAAACAACCCTGTGAATCAGGATCTTTGACCGCGTACGTACGCGCGGATGTCATAAATGCCGTTGAATTAGGCGACTGAAAATCTCCGCCGCGATAACCAATACCAAGAGTTCTATCTACCCCATTAACAGGAGTAGGGTCCATGCCGGGCCAATCACCATTGGTAGCGAATCCCAAAGAGGTCAAAACTCCTGTCCCGTTCGTGCCTTGAAAAAGCAGACCCTCGGGCCTGCCAACGGTCACGACCGGTTCTGCCAAATTACCGGAAAGTTCCATATTACCGTAAAAACCTGCACCCGTACTGACACGAGGATTAGTAGAACTGGCCACACTGGCGGCGAAAATGCCGACACGTAACGGCCCCATTTGTCCGGCAGCAATACCGCCGCTGCGGCCATCACCTGAATTCCAGGAAAGCGCATTGTTATTAATGTTCGCCGTGTCATTTAAAGTTTCCGCGCCATTTTCATCTGCGTTGGGAACAATGTCTCCCGGATTAGGCGCTGTGAATGAAGTTGTCCCCCAGACAAACTCGCCCGGGGTCGGCGGATTATTGGCACCCCGTGCTGCTTTTTCATATTCCAATTCAGTGATCGGCCGTAAAGCCGCCCACTCGGCATAAGCTGCCATATCAGGCCAAGACACGAAACTCACCGGCCGGGAAGGTCTCAATGTCACGGCCGGGGAAGTCGGTATTGCAGAATTCCAGGAAATCGTGTTACGGTTAACAACTCCTTGAGAATTTTTACCGCCTGTCCTAGCATTGCCGGACGTGATATCGCGATAAGGTCTGGCAGTCACGGGAAGAGTATTAAAGAAGGCCACCCACTGGCCTTCGGTCAATGCATATTTCATCAAATAAAAAGCCCCAAAGCCTTTAGGAAATGAAGCGGGAATTAAAAATGAGGCTCCGCCGGGAAACTCATCGCCCTTCGCCCCTGTGTTAACATAATAATATGTTCCATTCGCAGCGCCTGTGGTTTGAATGGCGTTTTCATTTTGTATATACCAGGGGCTCGTCACTGCACTGCCTTGCGTAAAAGCATATTCTGTAGAACTATTTGAACTGCCATCCCCTGCATAGAAAGCGCCTTGGGGGATATAGACCATTTCAATGCCATAAATGGTATGTAAGGTATTGGCCGCTTGGGCCACCGTTGCCGACACTCCGTCTAAAGCATAATTCCAAACAAATTGAACGCCTGTTAAAGCCATGCTTCCTGTGGCCTGACCTGTCCTTTGTACAAAAAACCCCTTTTGATCAGATGGGACCATGATCTCAAATTGGCCCTGAAATTGAGTAGGGATGGAAAATCCGGCAGGGTTAATGCCGGTCCCGGCCATAGAAGCATGCTGCCATGTGGCCCCGCCGTTGGTCGAATATTTCATAAAAATCCAAACGGCATCGTAGTTGGTTTGATTGCGCCAACTATTGTCCTGGTTCAAATTAAAAGAAAATGTTATCGTGCCGGATGCTGTATTGGCGCTGACTTCATCTAAATTACTTAATTGCAAGTTGCTGGCCCACAATACCTTTGGAGCGGCCATGCACATAAAAAGTAGAGAAATAAAAATAAGAGATTGCTTCGTCGCCCTTCGGGCTCCTCGCAATGACACTACATAAGAATTAATTACCGTCATAAGTCCTGACCCCGCGGCCTCCGAAAGTGTTTAGAGCAGCTGTTGATGTTAACGCTGCCTCAATGCGATCTGATGTCCTTAAATAATTGGCACTGTCTGCCCAAGAACCGCCGCGAAAACCGGAACCAACGGCCCCGTCAACACCGTTTTGGGCTTGAGCATCCATACCAGGCCAGCCGGTTATATTGGCATTGCCTTCATAACCGGTTGTGGTATTAAGAACTCCTGTGCCATGATTTCCTGAAAAAACCAATCCTGAAGTGTTGCCTATAGTTACAACACGTTCTTTTAAATTGCCGCCCAAATCCATGACCCCGTAATATGAGGCGCCGGCGCTTACTCTATTTGAATTAGAACCAGCGAAAATGCCCCCGCGCAAAGGCCCGGTTTGATAATAAGCACCTTGGGACGTATCCCCACCGGAAAAAGTCGTATTATTGTAATTGGCATTGGCATTGGGGGTGGTAATAGTTTCCGTGCCGTCTTCCGTTGTACCGCTCATCGCTGTCGCTGCCGCAATAGTTGTGTTTCCCCACATATATTCGCCAGCATTCGGCAAAAGCGGACCACGGGACATTTTTTCAAACTCCAATTCCGTCATAGGACGCAACGCATCCCAATCCAAAAATGCCGCCAAATCCATCCAGCTTAAAAAACTGACCGCCCGCCATGGCCTTTGGGTTGAACACAACAAAGGCGTACCTGCACAACTAATCGTATTGCGATTGACCACATTGGTCGAATTTTTATGATTATTGTCAGACAAATCACGATTAACGCGGGCAGCAGCAGGTAAATCATTGACGAATTCCACCCATTGCCCCTCATTTAATCCATATTTCATAACGTAAAACGCATTGTATCCTTTAGGGAAGGCCGCCGGAATCGTAAACGTTGCGCCTGTGGCGAACTCTCCCGGATTACCGGAAGAAACATACTGATAACCGCCGGAAGCCGAATTAGAAACAGGGATAGCATTTTCACTGCCAATTTGCCAGGGGGTATTATCCGCGGTACCGCTATTTAAGGAAGCGACACTCGTATTATAGTCCCCGACATAGAAAGACCCCTGAGGTATAAAGACCATTTCCAAACCAAAAACACTCGCGTAAATCTGATCATTATCGCCAAAACCGCAGCTTTGATAATTAACGGTCAACTGCACATTTTGAGTATTGATATTCCCCACAAAACCAGTGGCAGCGGGTTGCAAAAATGCACCGGCAGCGTCTTTAGGGACATAAATTTGCAAATTAGAACCATTTCCGGTTGACGTACCGGCTGGATTTAAACCGGTAGCTGTTATTTGACATAATATTTTATTGACAGGAGTCACTTGGGCGTTATTTAAACGCACGGTCAGCCAAGCCGCATCATAGTTGATTTTATTACGCCAGGAATTTTGCCAGCTGACATTAAAAGTCACCACCACTGTCTTGGCATTAGGGTTACGTGTGCCTATAGCCACATTCACGACCGATAAATTATTCGCCAATGCAGGTGTGCACAACACAAGAGTCATTAAAGCCAAACCAAGGAACTTAAGTTTTCGCATGCACAGCCATTGGGCCTTTTGTCCGGTCATAAAAATAATTCTAACGAGTTAAATTAAAATTGCCGTCACTTTTATCTAACGGGGAATCGACTTTACTACGCACAGCCAGTTTAGCCTGCAAGATTTTTTCTTTGACGGCAGGAGTATCCGGCGCATTAGGCCTCAGATACAAATACCATTGATAATGCTTGAGCGCGGTTTCCTGATCTCCCAAATACTCTCCGCTGACAAAAGCCAGGTTATAATGAGTGTCCGCATCATTAGGCGTCAAATCCACGGCCTGATAATATTCCACCACGGCCCTCTGATACTCGCCGCGTTCAAAATAAATATTACCCATATTGTAATGCGCTTTGGCCAGCTCCTCCCTGAACCGCGCATCTTGAGGGTCCATGTCCCCGCCTTTAGAGAGCATTTCATTAGTCTTGGCTTCCAATTCCTGTGTCGTTTGCAGGCTTGCCTCCTGAATCACGGCTTTTTTAGCAGTTTCATCCTGCTGGGCCGTCAATTTTTCTTCCAAATCCTGCATACGTTTTTGATAATCCGCGTCTTTATCAGCCAACAAGGCACGGATATCTTCAATTTCCTTGGTGTATTTTTTGTTGAGATTTTCCACCCGGCGGATCTCTTTGACAAACTGCTCACGCTCAGCCTGTGCCTGATCAGCGCCACTGCCCACCGTCTGCCCGGGTGGCAGGACATCAGCCGTGTCCTGGGCACCGGCACGCCAAACACCTCCCAGAAGGGCAAAAATAAAAACAAACGCCATGACTGCCCAGACATTGTGAATTTTTAATCCTCTGCATTGTTTGCCCATAAGTTTGATCTCCATCCTTGGAATTATTTAGATGCGCCGCCCTCAGGTGGGGACAGCTCTTTGGGTTGAACGTTTTCGTTATAAGTTTTGGCCCCTTTGATGGTACCGACTGTTTTTTCGTAATCATCAGTACCTTTAACAATATGAGGCGTAATTAAAATGACAATTTCCGAATTGGTCATCGTATCGGAAGTGCGGCTGAAGGCCCCGCCTATAAAAGGAATATCCATCAGCCCCGGAATTCCTTTTCTAGTATGGACTTTATTTTGATTACGTAAGCCCGCCATCACAATGGTTTGGCCGTCCTTGACCATGACCGATGTTTGGACTTCGGTTTTGTTCACCTGAGGAATAGTACTGCCTTCTGCTGATTTAATGGTTGCCACCACCTCGGAAATTTCCGGTGTCAGCTTCATGGTCACCATGCCGTCCTCATTGATGGTCGGAACGACGCTTAATTTTAAACCCACATCAACAAAACGTACATCGTCGCTGGTAATGGCATTTTCCCCTGTACCGTTGGTTGTGGCCACGATATAAGGGACCGTGTCCCCGATATGGATTTTAGCTTCTTCATTGTTGGTCACTAAAATCTGTGGCGTAGAAAGGATTTTAGTGTCGCTAACCTGCTGCAAAGCGCGTATCGCCGATGTAAATTGATTGGCGCTAAAATTGCCCACCGCAATTCTGCCAAAATTCTGGCCCAAATTATCCGCTACAGAACCGCCTTTAGCCGCTCCCGCCAAAGCGGCCTCATCCAGAGTACTGCTCGATAAATCGAATATTTGTTTTCCATTCTTTGTGATCGGAGCTGTGATATCCATCCCGATATCATACGATGGGCTCAAAACAACCTGCAACACACGGGCCTCGATCAACACTTCCCGGGTAGGTTCATCCAAAGAGCGAATAATTTTTTCCACTTCATCGCGACGGCCCGGAAAAACCCGCAACAACAGTTGATTGGAACGCTCATCGGCTGTGATAGAACCCACGGCCTTGGCGTCAATGCGGGAACGTAGCTTTTCGGCAACCACATCCGCTTTGGCGTATTTTAAATCAACCACCATGGTGTCCAACGGACGCTCAATTTGATCAATGGCTTTTTTCATCAACGCAATGGCCTGCGGCGTGTCCACCAAAACAACAGACCCCGTATCTTCATCAATGATGATTTTGCCGATATTGCTGCGCATATTATCCAAGGCGGCCAGCACATAACTGGGTTTGGCATACTGCAGATGCACAATGCT
>Ga0182027_10010063_pt1 | contig 13496 bp, 11 predicted proteins | sample 712E1DmetaG_FD_121300 | JGI IMG/M metagenome (GOLD analysis project Ga0182027, IMG submission 121300) | Permafrost microbial communities from Stordalen Mire, Sweden - 712E1D metaG (Illumina Assembly) | ecosystem: Environmental > Terrestrial > Soil > Wetlands > Permafrost | place: Sweden...
GATCCCGTTACCCGCCGAACAGGGCTAAAGGTCGCGAACAGCAGGTATCACAGTTCGACCGTATGCCTTAAGAGTGTTTTCGGGTGAGTCGTGCATCAGGTAGAGAGCGAACTGGTCGACACCCAGCTCTGCAAGCTCGGCCAACCGGGCTATGTGATTCTCGGCCGGCCCGACTAGGCAGAAGCGGTCGATGATGTTGTCCGGGACAAAGGAGACCGAAGGGTTGTCCGCCCGGCCGTGATGGCTGTAGTCGTACCCCTGGCGGTCCTTTATGTAGTCGGTGAGCTCATGGGGAACCTCGGAGTCGTAGCCATAGCGGGCGACGATGTCGGCGACGTGGTTGCCGACCATGCCACCGAACCAGCGCAGTTGGTCGCGCTGATGGGCCAGGTCCTCTCCGACGTAGGCGGGCGCCGCGACGCACATGGTGATCGCGGCCGGATCGCGGCCAGCGGAGCGTGCGGCGGCTCGAACCGTCTCTACCACCCAGTGTGTGATCACCGGGTCGGCGGTCTGGAGGATGAAACCGTCGGCCCGCTCGCCTATCACTTGCAGTGCCTTCGGCCCATAACCGGCTGCCCACATCGGCAGCTTGGTGCCACCCGCCCACGGGATGCGGACGGGTTTGCCGTTGATGTTGCCCTCCCGTCCCTCGGCCAGGTCCTTGATGGTGGTGATCGACTCGGCGAAGCCCTTCATCGAAATCGGTTGCCCTCCGATCACGCGCAAGGCGGAGTCACCACGACCGATCCCGCACACCGTGCGTTGGCCGAACATCTCGTTCATGGTTGCGAACATCGAGGCGATGACGGTCCAGTCCCTTTGCACCGGGTTGGTCACCATCGGCCCCACGATAACCTTCGAGGTGGCAGCGAGCATGGCGGGGAAGATGACGAAGGTGTCCTCCCACAACACGCAGGACTCGAAAGTCCACACGTGAGTGAAGCCGGCATCCTCGGCCTTCTTTGTCTGTTCTATGACGTGGCTTGCCGGGGGGTCGGTTTGCAACACGAGCCCGATGTCCATGGTTATGTCCTTTCTCAGCTCAGCGGACGTGCTGACAGAGTTGGCGGGGTACGAACCGGCCGTGGCCGGCCGATCCGGTGTAAGAGCCGGTCTCGATGATCTGGCGACCACGCGACAAGACCGTGTCGACTCGGCCGGTGATCGGCTTGCCTTCGTAGCAGGAGTAGTCCACTGCCATATGGTGGGTGGATGCCGATATCGTCTGGCTGGCCGTCGGGTCGTAGACAACGATGTCCGCGTCCGAACCGGGCGCGATGACGCCCTTTTTCGGGTAGAGGCCGAATATCTTGGCGGGGTTGGTCGAGGTCACCGCGACCCATCGTGACAAGGAGATCGAACCGGCGACGACGCCTTGGTAGATGAGGTCCATCCGGTTCTCGAGGCTGGGCAGGCCATTCGGGATCTTCGTGAAATCGCCAATGCCGAGCTCTTTCTGTCCGGCGTAGCGAAACGGGCAATGGTCCGTGGCAACCACCGAAAGGTCATCGATCCTCAGCCCCTGCCACAGCGCTGCCTGATGATGGCAGGGACGAAGAGGTGGCGTGCACACGAACTTGGCTCCCTCAAAGCCCGGCCGGGCCAGGTCCTCCTCGGAGAGGAACAGGTACTGGGGGCAGGTCTCGGCGAACACATTCTGACCACGGCCACGCGCTGCCGCGACAGCAGCGAGCGCGGGTGCGGAGGACACATGCACGATATACACGGGTGCTCGTGCCACCTCAGCCAAGGTGAGGGCACGCTGCACGGCCTCGCCCTCCAACGCGGCGGGCCTGGTCAAGCCGTGAAAGATGGGTTCCGTCTGGCCCTTTGCGAGGGCGGCCTCGACGATCGCGTCAATTGCGATGCCATTTTCGGCGTGCATCATTACGAGGGCACCATTGCCTGCCGCCCTGTCCATGGCCTGAAAGATCTCGCGGTCGGTGGCGTAGAACACGCCCGGGTAGGCCATGAAGAGCTTGAAGCTCGTCACTCCCTGCTCGACGAGCGTGTCCATCTCCTTTAGAGACGCCTCGTTCACGTCGGAGATGATCGTATGGAACGAATAGTCGACGGCACAGACGCCGTCGGCCTTCTCGTGCCACGCGTCGAGACCCGCCATCAGCGATTCGCCTTTAGTCTGGATCGCAAAGTCGATGATCAAAGTCGTGCCACCCCAGGCGGCCGCCCGCGTTCCAGTCTCGAAGCTGTCGGCTGACGTCGTTCCCCCAAAGGGCATCTCCATGTGGGTGTGCGAGTCGATGCCCCCCGGGATGACGTACTTGCCGGAGGCGTCGATAACCCGATCCGCCCCCGCTTGCCAGCCTCCGGCGAGCTCAGATTCGCCGGTGGCGAGGGCGACAATTCGCTCGCCTTCCACAAGGACGTCCATGACGGCTGCGCCCTCGGTGCTCACGACGGTCCCGCCCTTGACAACAGTGCGCATGGCTCAGATCCTTCCGATCGCGCCGGAGGTGTTCATGGTCTTCTTTGTGGCTGGCGCGCCGGCCAGGGCCGGAATTGCGAACACCATCTCAGTCATGACCGTCCTCCCCGTTCTGCCCGTAGCGGGCTCGGCTCGGGCCATCGTCGTGAGGGGCCACCACAACCTGTACGTGGGTCGATTCAAGGGCGGCAACTTGTTCGGGTTCCGCTCTCGAGTCAGTGACCACGACGCTCACCGAGTCGAGAGGACAGATCCGGGCGAAGGTCACCGTATCTAGTTTCGAACTGTCGGCGACGACGATGCAGCGTCTCACCGTCGCGAGAGCTGCTCTTTTGACGCGGGCGTCTTCGGTGCTGAACTCCGTGCATCCGACTTCAGCGTCCACCCCGGCCACGCCCATTACAAGTGTGTCGAAACGCAGTCGAGAGAAGGCTTCTTCAGCAAGATCGCCAATCAGCGAGAGATCGCCCGGTGTGACCGTGCCGCCCGTGAGCATCAGGCGGATTCCCCGTTCTTTGGCTAGGACGTTGGCGATGTGCAGACTCGAAGTGAGCACAGTGAGATTGCGCCGCCCCCGGAGCGCTCGTGCCGTCTCGAGCGTCGTCGTCCCTACGTCGAGGATGACGGTCTCGCGCTCGCCGATCATCGTGGCTGCGGCCTCGCCGATCTGCCTCTTGGCTGCCAGGTCACGCTTTTCCCGTACTGAATAGGGGGGTAGGTAACCGCGCGACGCGACACTGGTGGCACCACCATGGACGCGTCGAAGCGCGCCCTCCTGCTCAAGCACCTCTAAGTCGCGCCGAACCGTCATGGCCGAAGCGCCTGTCCGGCGACTCAGCTCGGCAACGGACAGTTCGCCCTTTTGTTGGAGCAGCTCCAGTGTCGTTTCACGCCGGGTTTGACTGTCCATGTGTGTGCGAATGTACAGCCTAAAACTGTTGAAACGCAAGTGATTTATCCACATTACTGTGCGAAACAACATAAAACTGTGCTCGATGTGTACCCAGTGCTATCGAGAAGCGTGAAGCAAGGTTCCGCCGTAGCGATTAGTCCGTCGCAGGAGCGACACCTGCTGATTTGGCTCGGCTCGCTCGTCTTGAGGCAAGTCGCCGGGCAGGCCCTGTCTGGCGAGCTATCAGGTCGCCGGATCCTCGACCATCGACTCGAACAGGACTGTGCCTGTCGCATCGTCCCTCACGAGGAAGAGGAACGGGTGGTCGATGACAATCGGCTGCGTATCTGCTCTGGTGGCCGTGGCGATAACACTTATCCCTGTCGCTGCCGCCGCCGTGGTGCCTTTTGGTGTCACCTGGAGATAAGCGTGTTGCTCGACGGCGTGAACTTGAAGCTGGGTGGACGGGGTGATCCTTCCAAAGTCGGCTCCGTTCCCAAATGCCTGCGACATGCCCATTGACATCAACGTTTGGTTCAGTTGATTGTCCGAGCGGAGTGTGAAGGTGGGCATCGAAAGATCCACGGCTTCGGTGGGCATGTCGCTCGCGATCTGATTGAGCGATCCAGGCGTAAGAGAAGAGACGAATTGCGAAAGCGAGGACATCGTCGGCATCACCACTAGAGCGCTCAGCTTCTTGCCGGCATAGGGAAGCTCGACCGCGACGTACTGATCGGTCCTAGAAACGGGCACTTTCAACGCCTTCGGCGATATCGCTGGTCCTGAGGTCATGAACGGGACACTCTCGGTCGAGCCTGACGCGAGATGGAACAGCTCGTCGACGGTCGCGTTCTTGAACCGGTAAGCCCAGTCGGCGCGGAAGAAGACGGCGTCGGCAAGTACGAGAACAGTCTGTGGGGACAGACCGCCGGGACTGAAGAGCTGCTTTATGAAACCCTTGGTGTTTTCGCTGGTCCACTGGTTTATGGCGTTGGTCGCCCCGGTGAGGTCGTTGTTGAAGTCGACCTGCCACACGCCGGTTTGAAACTCTCGCGACAGAGCGCGCACAAAAGCCGCCTCTACGGCGAAATGTTGCTGGACCCACAGCGCGTTCGCGATGTTGAGCTCGGGAACACGTCGCAGGTTCCTGCCAGTCGTCGAGGTCTCGCCAGCGAGCAAGGTTGCGATGGCATTCCATCCGGCTGCCTGGTCGGCAGCGGAGAGCCCGGCAGTGCGCAAAGTTGAAGCGATTCCCTGTTCGGTGGAGCCCGAGGCACCAAGCTCAAGCATCGCAAGAGCTGTTGTCAGGCTGGATGGCGATACGAGGACGTTCTGCGAGTTGCTCGCGCCTTGCAGGTTGTTGAGAAGATCCAGCGAGAAGGCGACCTCTGCGTTCTCAACCTCCTTTGCCACTCTTGGTCGTGGTGGCGATGCGGAGACCTCGTTCGCGGTGAGCTCGTAGGCATTGCCGATACGGTCTGAGACGAAGACCTTGCCCGGTCGCGAAGTCGCTGGCTGTGGTTTCGCACTGCCGGCAGGGAGAAGGACAACACTGATCACCAGTGCCAGGACGACTGCCAATGAACCTCCGGCTCCGAGCAGGCGATGCCGGCGGGTTGCCGCGCTGCGGCTCTTGGCACGGGCCAGAAGCTCCTCGGGTGCTGTGGGCACATAGCGGGGTTCAGTCGGTTCAGACATGGAGCTCATGGACGTAGCCCTCCTCAAAGTCGGCGCCGATGTTGGCGCGTAGCGATGCAAGTGCCCGGTGGACGTGCGTCTTGACCGTGCCGGCTGACACGCCAAGAGCCCGAGCGACGTCCGCCTCGGGAAGATCGCACAGATAGCGCAGGACGATTGTCTCTCGTTGGCGTCGCGGCAATCCGACGAGCGCGGCCACGAGGGCGACGCGCAGTGCAACATCGTCCGATTCGTCTCTGCTGTAGCCAGGTGTGAGCGAAGGTGGCCGGCGTCGCACGTGGCGCAGCGCCTCGCGCGATGCGACCTTAAGCACCCAAGCATCGCGCCAGGGCAAGTCCGCTACTCGCGCCCAACGAGCGTGCGCGCGGGCAAGTGCTACCACAGCTACGTCTTCGGCGATCCAGGGATCTCCCGTCAAGCGGCGAGCGGCACGGATTGCCCGTGGAAGAACGGACAGGAAGAATTCGTCGAATTCGCCGGTGTCGTTAGCCGTGTTGTCTGGCCCGTTATCCGATACGGCGCTCACTGCCACACCGCCAGTTTCAGTCATCATCGTATTAAAGGTGTCGAGTCGACGGTTTCGTTGACTTCGACCTCGCGGATGGCCTCGGCGCACCGTCCAGCCTCGGTGATGAGATGGTTGCTTGCACCTCGCCTCCTCAGGTGAATCCGAGCTTGCGCTCGACGAAGGACACCAAGCCGGACCCGATCCCCGCCAGCGAGGGCTGAACATTGTGCCCAGATTGGCGGACCTGGACGTCCTCACAGCCCGAGACGTCGGCCACGACCACGACGAAGGGTCTTGAGTGAAAGCCCTTGCGGAAACTGATCGTCAGGTACTGGCCGATGTCCATTGGGCAGCTCACCAGGCCAGTGCCTACGACGCCGAGATGGTTGATGAAACGACCGATGGCGTCGATCTTGGCGGGATCGGTCGTGGTGACGGGCCGATGTCCGGCCTCACCGGGGTTTAGGCCATGCGACAGGACGGCGTTCAGGACCGATGCGCCTTTGGGGATAATGTCGCCAACCGGCTTTGCCGCAAGCCAAGTCACCTGGGTGTCGACGCGGATCGCGCTCCGGTGTTGCGAGGCGGCGACGATCGATACGACCATCACCCGGGCCCCGAAGAGGGTCTTGACGGGAAGCCAGCTGCAGGAGACGACCCACTCGTCGGTAGCTCCATAAGCGCCGGCGGTGCCGTAGCCGGTGTAACCGCCGCGGCTCGTAGCGCCAGTTGGCGGGTGACTGCGAGCGAACCGGTACATCTGCCAGGGACCTTCCTGGGTCTCGAAGAAGCGGTGCAGGTCGACGAGATCGGGATCGGCGATGGTCTGGCCGGGTTTGTTCAAGAGGTGCGCGTCGCCGCTCGGCTCGTGAGCAAGTCGCCTCGATCCTCTCGGGAGCCTGGCCAGGGTTAGCAGCCGGGCCGCCTCTCGACGGGCGAGCTCGCGTCTTGAGGAGGACGCCGGTTGAGCGGTGGCGGTCACGTCCGCGCGTGGGGCCACCGACGAAAGCCGTGCGGCATGTGCCTGCACCTGCCCGCATGCGCCGAGGGTGCTCGCGAGAACAAGACTCGTGGCGCACGCGCCGAGCAGGGCCAGGCGCGAGCGTGTCATCAGCGAGACTGGCGCAGTAGCGCCACGGTTGGATCCTTGTGGATGTGGCCAAGGCGAACCAGGTCTCTGCGGGCGTGTACCGGCACACGTGTGTTGATCATCACCTCAAGAAGCTTCCTGGTCCCAGTTTCGCGTATGTCTCGCGATGACGGGGCTCGACGTTCTCGAAGATAGGGTCAAAGGCCACTCGCCGGCCGTGCCGGTACTCGAGCTTTGCTCGATACGCGGCCTGACGTGGACCAGCAAGCGGATCCGACAGTCCGCGCGCCGAGTCGTTCGAGACGGGCGATACGTGTCGGGCTCTGTGACTAGGTGGTCTATCCGCGCGTGGCGCCGCGCGCTTTATCTGCGGCGGGCGAGCAACTCGGCGGCAGCGCGTACGAAGGCTTCGAACACCGACCGATCCTCGTCCACCTCTGGGTGCCACTGCACTCCGATGAGAAAGGCCTGCGTGGGATCCTCCAGGGCCTCGATCGTGCCGTCCTCAGTCCAAGCGACTGCCGAAAGCCCGTCGGCGAGCCGGTCGATGCCCTGGTGATGGTGAGTCGGCACGTCGCGTTCGTCCCACCCAAGGGCCCCTCGGAGACAACTTCCCGGTTCGACTCTGACGTTATGGGTTGAGAACGCGCCTGGCGTCGGGTTGTGGTCGTTGTGGCCTAGCACCTCTGGAAGGTGTTGGACGAGCGTGCCACCACGGGCGACATTCAGCAGCTGCATTCCTCTGCAGATGGCCAGTACCGGCACACCGGAACGCTCCGCTGCATCGAGGAGGGCGAGCTCTCGTGCATCACGCTGGATACGGGGTGGCTGGGACCGGGGATGCCTCGCGGCGCCATAGCGCGCGGGGTCGACGTCGGGGCCACCGGTAAGAACCAGGCCGTCGAGACGTCCAAGCAGCGCGTGCAGCGCGGCGTCGTCCTGTTCTTGGACTGGGAGGATGACCGGGACCGCCCCCGCCTGGGTGAGGGCATGCAGGTAGTCCGAAGGCACCAAAGAGGCCTGCTTGTGCCAATGACCCCATGAAGCCTCTTCGTCGTAGGCGGTGACGCCAATCACCGGGCGTTCGCCGGCCACGGTGTCCATCAAAGGGGCGTCACGTACGCGCCGTTGATGCCTCCGTCGACGAGGAAGGTGCTCGCCGTGATGAACGAAGCGTCATCGGACGCAAGGAAACAGGCAGCTGCGGCAATCTCCTCTGCCTCGGCGAAGCGGCCCATCGGGATGTGCACGAGCCGGCGCGCCGCGCGTTCAGCGTCTTTGGCGAAGAGCTCTTGTAACAGCGGTGTGTTCACCGGTCCAGGACAGAGCGCGTTCACCCGGATCGACTGGCGTGCGAACTGAACACCGAGCTCACGCGACATCGAGAGCACACCGCCCTTGGAGGCCGTGTAGGAGATCTGTGAGGTTGCCGCGCCCATGAGTGCCACGAACGACGCCGTGTTGATGATGCTCCCGCCGCCGTGTTCGAGCATGATCGGGATCGCCGCCTTGCAGCACAAGTAGACGCTTGTAAGGTTCACGTCCTGGACGTGACGCCACGCGTCGAGATCGGTCTCGAGGATCGAGTCATCGTCGGGAGGGGAGATCCCGGCGTTGTTGAAGCAGATGTCGAGCGTGCCATAACGCTCCAGCGCCGCCGCGTACATCGCGGACACGCTGTCAGGGTCGGTTACGTCCGCGTGGACATACAAGCCACCAACCTCGCTGGCCACCGCAGCCCCTTTCTCTTCTGCGAGGTCGACGACGACGACCTTTGCTCCTTCGTGCCCGAATCGGATGGCGCTCGCGCGACCTATGCCGCTCGCCGCGCCTGTGATCACCGCTACTTTGCCTTCGAGCCTTCCTGGCATGGTCATTCCCCGATCGTATTTGGTGAAAAGGAAGGACTACGACACTCAGCTGCTGGTCGCGATGAAGACGTTCTTGAGCTCCGTGAACGCCTCGAGGGCGTCCGGCCCGAGCTCACGGCCGATCCCGGAGCGTTTGAACCCGCCGAAAGGCGTCCAGTAGCGGACCGACGAGTTCGAGTTCACCGAGATCGTGCCGGTCTCGACTGCTCGCGCGACACGAAACGCGCGCCCGATGTCGCGGCTCCAAATCGAGCCCGAGAGTCCGTACGGCGTGTCGTTCGCGATCCGGATCGCGTCGGCCTCATCTTCGAAGCGGAGCACGACGACGACCGGTCCGAAGATCTCCTCGCGGACCGCCGGAGACTCTGGTGACACCGGGGCAAGCACTGTCGGCGGAAACCAGTAACCGGCGCCGTCGGGGGAGCTGCCGCGGAAGGCAACCGGAGCATCGTCGGGCACGAACGCGGCGACACTGGAACGTTGCTCAGCGCTGATGAGAGGGCCCATTTCACTGCGGTCATCGGATGGGTCGATGACTCGGACCGCTTTCACCGCCTTTTCGAAATGCTCCATGAACAGGTCGTAAGCACTCGACTGCACCAAGATACGTGAACGGGCGCAGCAGTCCTGTCCCGCGTTGTCGAACACAGCGTAGGGCGCGGCCACTGCCGCAGCCTCGATATCGGCGTCGGCGAAGACGATGTTGGCGCTTTTGCCGCCGAGCTCGAGGGTCACGCGCTTCACCTGTTGAGCACAGCCGGCCATGATCTTCTCGCCGACGTCGGTTGATCCCGTGAAGCAGATCTTTCCAACAGCGGGATGGGTAACGAAGCGCCAGCCGACGACCGAGCCGCGACCCGGCAGCACCTGGAAGACGTGCTCTGGGATGCCGGCTTCGAGGGCCAGTTCACCGATGCGGATTGCCGTGAGCGGAGTGAGGTCCGCGGGTTTCAGAACGACGGCGTTCCCCGCTGCCAGCGCGGGCCCGAAGCCCCATGACGCGATCGGCATCGGGAAGTTCCAGGGCACGATGATCCCCACGACCCCGATCGGCTCGCGGAAGGTGAAGTCGACGCCGCCGGGCACTGGGATCTGGCGTCCAAACAAGCGCTCTGGCGCTCCGGAGTAGTAGGCGAGCACGTCACGAACGTTGCCTGCCTCCCAACGTGCGTTCGAGATCGTATGGCCCGAGTTTGCGACTTCGAGCCTGGCAAGCTCCTCGTTCGCTCCGTCGACTGCCTCGGCGAAGCGTCGCAGCAGCCGGGCGCGATCGCCCGGTGAAATAGCCCGCCAGGCCTCGAGCGCGGATGAGGCGCGCTCTATTGCCTCGTCGACCTCGTCTGCTCCGAGGTGGTGAACGGTCGCGAACACTTCCTCGGTGGCGGGGTTGACCACTGAACATTCAGTACTCAAAGACGTTCGAACCCTCGATATCGTTCCCAGTCGGTGACCGCCGAGTCGAACGCTTCGAGCTCGCCGCGCGCCATGTTCGAATAGTGAGCGACTACCTCGTCGCCGAAAGCCTTGCAGGCAACCTTGCTCGTGGCGAACAAGCCGGCGGCATCTCGAAGCGTGGTCGGCAGTCTGGGCTTGTCGGAGTTGTAGGCGTTACCAGTGAACTCCGGTTCCAGCTCAAGACCCTCCTCGATCCCGTACAGACCGCTGGCGATCATTGCCGACAGTGCCAGGTAGGGGTTCACGTCGCCACCGGGAACTCGGCACTCGACTCGTAGCACGGACGGTCGGTGTCCGACGACACGAAACGCGCAGGATCGGTTGTCGTGACCCCAGGCGAGCACGGTCGGGGCAAATGACCCCCGGACAAAGCGCTTATAGCTGTTTATGTTTGGTGCAACGAAGAGCGTCAGTTCTGGCAGTGAGGCAAGCATTCCCGCCATGAACTGCTCGAATACTTTCGAGAACCCGCCGCGCCCGTCGCCGGCGAATACGGGCTGATCCAAGTCGTCTCGAAGCGAGATGTGGATGTGACAGGAGTTGCCCTCACGCGCGTCGTACTTCGCCATGAAGGTGAGACTGTGGCCCTCCTGGGCCGCTATCTCCTTGGCACCCATCTTGAACAGAGAGTGCTCATCAGCCTTGGCTACGGGCCCCGCGTACTTGAAGGCGATCTCGTGCTGGCCGAAGTTGCATTCGCCTTTTGCCGACTCGACCCACATGCCAGCTCGGCCCATCTCTGTGCGGATCCGTCGTAACAGCGGTTCTACACGGCCGGTGCCGAGCAGTGAGTAGTCGACGTTGTACAGGTTCGCCGGAGTGAGGGAACGATAGCCAGACTGCCAGGCCTGTTCGAAACTGTCCTTGAAGACGATGAACTCGAGCTCGGTGGCGGCCAGGGCATGCCAACCGTGTTCCGCGAGACGCTCGCACTGGCGCTGGAGTATGTGCCGTGGAGACGCCACAACGGGGCTGCCGTCGGGCCACTGGACGTCTGCCATGCAAAAGGCGGTACCGACATGCCACGGAAGAAGGCGCAGCGTCGACAGATCAGGCGACATGACGAAGTCACCGTAACCAAGCTCCCAGGAGGACATGGCATAGCCTGGGACCATGTTCATGTCGACGTCGACGGCCATCAGGTAGTTGCAGCCTTCGGTTCCGACCGAGACGACGTCCGCGAGGAAGTGGTCTGCGGCAAACCGTTTTCCCTGCAGCCGCCCCTGCATGTCGGTGATCCCCAGTACCACCGTGTCGATTTCCTTCGAAGCAACAAGCGTCGCCAGCCGGTCGATCGTAATGGCGGGCTCAGCTTCGCTCAATCGACTCCCTCCAACTCACGACTGAAGTTCCTCAACTCTGCTTCGATAGCGCTCGGTTGCTGCTCGTCTCCTTGAGCCTTAGGTCCTGTGAACCACTTGCGCGCCGGTGGAACACCATCCTTAACCGACATCGAAGCCCCCTCTGCGGCAACGGCTACAGCCGTGTTTCGGTGCGGACCATTAAAACACAGCATTCGCTCAAGTCAAGGTCCAAGGAGCCCGGCACCTTCCTTCCGCAGGTGTTACAAGTTGCGCCAAAGCATCCCCTCTCACCAACGTCGGTCGTAGGCGGTGTACCAGGGCAATGAAACTGCTTCGGCCGTCCAAGATCCGCGTCTGGTGACCGAGTGGGTTCTCCGGTGTCACTGGCGCGACCTCAAACGATGTGTCGGCATGTCGATCTTCCAGTTCGCTGCGATCATCGAGGACTCGATGTCGGCTCGGGACCAGATCTCCTGGCACACTGATGACTGGTGCCCGCCGTGCCGGAGATCGTCGAGTTCCTGGTCGCTTACCCGCCCTTCAACGCGCTCGCCTCAGCGGAGGTCGAGCGCACCGCTGCCTCGGCTGAGATCGAGTTCCACCTCGCCGGGACGGTGATCTTCTCCCAAGGTTGTCACGCACCTCGAACAAAGAGGACCGGAAACCGTCGGGTCACTCGCGCGCGCGACGAGCCGGCTGGACAAGGCCAGGCAGTACCCACCCAAACCAACGGTGACATGAGACGCAGCGACGAACAGGACGAACGGCGACCTTGTTAGCTGGTGGGACACGACCGTGGGCTGCACGCGTGACTCGGGCTCACAATGTTCGGTGCTGCGTGCCGCGTGGCGATCTCTGAGGATGTCGACGATCCTTGCGTGTCGAAGTGTTCGGACCTGGGCCGGCTCTGTTCCATTCTCGCTGGAGCATCCGTCGACCACCTAGTGACAATGGAACGGCCGGCCCGGTACGCATATCACGTGGGTTGCCCACGGGTGTGGGCCGAGCCACATACGGAAGGAGCCGACCGTGTCCATCAAGAAGTCTGCCTCGCGTGATCTCACTTTTGTAGGCCTCGACGTCCACAAGGACTCGATCACCTCAGCGGTGCTCGAGCCCGGACTTGAGGTGCCGATCGTCGATCGGTTCTTCCACGACGAGGCGAGCATCCGCCGCTTCGTCGCAAACTTCGAGAACAGGGCCCAGCTCCGCACCTGCTACGAGGCCGGGCCGACGGGCTACGAGCTCGCAAGGCTCGTGCACCGCCTCGGCGTGGCGTGCGAGGTGATAGCGCCGAGCCTGATCCCGGTCGCTCCCGGTGCGAAGGTGAAGACCGACTCGCGCGACGCCCGGCGCCTCGCGCACCTGTATCGAGCGGGCGAGCTCGTCGCGGTCCACATCCCGACTCCGCAGGAGGAGGCCATCCGCGACCTCGCCCGTCAACGCGCCGACCTGGTCTTGGACCGCACGAGGGCGCGGCATCGCCTCTCGAAATTCCTCCTCCGCCACGGCGAGGTCTTCCGCTCCGCCAACCAGTGGACGGTGGCGCACGACATCTGGCTCAGGCAACGCTCGTTCTCAGACCCCGCGCTGGCTTTGACCTTCTCGCATTACCGCGCCGTGCTCGACTCGATGGAGGCCCACCTTCGTGCCGTCGAGGACGATCTCGTCCCTTACTTCTGCGACGGCCCCTTCGCCGAGGCGGTCGGGCGCCTCAGCGCCTATCGCGGTGTAACCGAGATGGGGGCGCTCGTGCTCTCCGCCGAGGTGTGCGATTGGCGGAGGTTCCCCCGGGCGACGACGCTCATGGGCTTTTGCGGTCTCGTGCCGAGCGAGTACTCGAGCGGAGAGCGGACAACTAGGGGCCGGATCACCAAGGCCGGCAACACACACCTTCGCGTTCAGCTCGTCGAGTCCGCCTGGGCTTATCAGCACCGCCCGGCTGTCGGACCAGTCATGAAAAAGCGCCAGGCGCGTTGTTCAGAAGAGACTGTCGCACGGGCCTGGCGCGCACAGCTGCATCTTTGTGGCAAGTTCCGCCGTCTCGCCGCGAGAAAGACCTCGACCAAGACCGTCGCCACCGCCATCGCCCGCGAGCTCGTCGGGTTCCTCTGGGGCGAGATGGCCGCCTGAGATGAGCCCGACCGACTTGCTCGCCACCTCCCCGGCAGAGAGCTGAGCGAGCCCTCCACCATGCGCCGAGACACCGCCGCAGCAGGGAAGATCCCC
>Ga0182027_10010064_pt1 | contig 13495 bp, 15 predicted proteins | sample 712E1DmetaG_FD_121300 | JGI IMG/M metagenome (GOLD analysis project Ga0182027, IMG submission 121300) | Permafrost microbial communities from Stordalen Mire, Sweden - 712E1D metaG (Illumina Assembly) | ecosystem: Environmental > Terrestrial > Soil > Wetlands > Permafrost | place: Sweden...
AAGCGGAAACGAAGAAGAAGAACTGAGTTGACGCAGGTAATGGCCTACGCCCGCTCAAATCCGTATTGCAGTTCTGTCGGTTACTTCGCGTTAGCAGCCTTTTGGGCCGCCTGCGTTTTTTGACAGCGTCGGCGAAACAGATCGGCGATGTCAATACCGAGCGCCGATGTGGCGCGTTCGAGCGTCTGAAAGGACGGAACAACAAGGCCACGCTCAATCTTTGATATATGGGAGCGCACGGTGCCCATGGCATTGGCAAGTTGCCGTTGACTAAGTTTCCGTTCTTTCCGGAGATCGCGAACTGCAGCGCCGATGCGCTTGGCAAGAGGCTCGGTCGAAAGTGCAGCGCCGTGAGACAGAGATAAACCTGCCGGCAGGCCAGCATACTGCGCCTCCAGAGGCTGGTGACAGCGGCAGCAGAGATCGGTTGCTGAGCGGAATTGGACGAGGCGGCAATGCGGACAGCGTAGAACTTCACGGTTTGGAAATGGTTTTGATTGCATCGGGGATCTCCGGCGCGACAAGAACTCGGCCGTACAACTGACTGCAAGGGCAGCGAGGCGGTTGCGAGGGCTTGGCAAGTTGCAAGGCAGCAGGGCAAATGGCGGGGGCCGCATCAAGGCGCTGGTATGCCGGTCCTTTCGGGCGTCCCAGTCAACCCCAGCACAGCGTTGGTCGGGCCCTCAGTTGAGGCTCAGGCCGGCTCCGAATCGATCAAAATGAGATTCCTACGGCAAAATGAATATCCTGAGATGCGCAATTCGACGCGGAGTCTCGATTCCCTCGCATTTACAGGCCGAAGCTGTGGCAAACTATCGTTCTCGGCAGTGCCGGGGAAGGAGGTTTGATATGAGCTTTACAGATGATTCTTTGGCCCTTGATGCGAGCGGCGATGAGAGGGAAGGCCGCGCGCGGCGCGAAGAGAAGGCGACGGACAGCCTCGATTTTGGCGATGGCATCCCCATGACCTGCGCGGAGATGGCCGCAGAATTGAACGCAACGGCGCGAGGGGAGAATCCGCCTCCAGGACCACAGCCCGGCCATGAACATTGGACCGAAGAGGACGAGCGTATTGCGGAGGCTGAATCGCCCCGCCACCTTTCGATTGATCCTCCTTTTGACTTCCGGTTCCCGGAAGAGGTAGAGCTCAATGGACGCGGCATCCACGAGACGATGTTCGACACGCTGCCCGAGATGGACATCATCATCGGGAATGAGTGCATCAGGTAGGTCATGCGCTGGCCGCTATGGCGCGCGAGGATTGAGGCAAGCCGCAAGCGGCACTGGGCGTAGCCAGACTCTACCTTGACAGATGCTGCACTTCGCACCAACTTTCAAGGTAGAGCAATCGGGAGAAGCCCCGGGCGGCGGTCCCCACCGAGGCTGTTGCACAGGGCGCAGGACACTAAGCCCACATTCGCGAGGCATGTGACAGATCACACTGCGCATCTATGCGCAAAAGCAATGTAATGTGGGAACCGTCGTCACGAGGGGTGGACAAAAGGTGGACAAAAGTGCCTCAACTGCGAGGAGTAACGCTGAATACAAAGGCTTTATCGGCAACAATCAAGGGTCTGCAAAACCTTTATGCGCCGGTTCGATCCCGGCCCGCGCCTCCAATCCTTTTAATTTAGGCACATTTTTAACCAGGCGCCACTTCTAGGCGCTGGGTTCCGTGTGCGCCGCTGGTCAATCCGGGGCCGCAAGTCTGTCAGATCAAGGATGAATCGGATTCCAACTATTCCGTCAATTGGCGGAGTCTTTCTGGCGTGTGGCCTTTACACCCGTCAGAATCCCAGCGCCCAGCAGTACAATTGCGCCCGCGACAATCCAATGCTGCGGTATGTGCATCAGGTTAGCGGCGTAAACCAGTCCGCCGATCAGGATTACGAACCCGATCACATAGATTCCAAATGACATAATATCTCCTTATCAGTGGGCCGGGACAGTTTTCCTAGTCTTTAAAACTGGCCGTTGCAGCCGTCTGCCACTTACGTCAACATGGCTCGCTTCGCGCTTCGCGACCGGCTGGGCGGGGGGTCGAGGAGTATGGGCCGGGATGCGTTTTCCTCCGGCAATTGATCGTGCAGAACCACGGTGAGTAACTTCGTGTTCACCCGAATGCGGCCGTTGTATTGGATGTAGCCGAGTTTCCTGAAGCGATTCATGAAGAAGCTGACGCGCGATCTGGTTGTGCCGATCATCTCCGCCAGCGTCTCTTGGGTTACCGGGGGAATCAGCGTCTCCGGCTCGCCCGGCTGGCCGAAGCCCGCCATCAACAAGAGCGTCCGCGCCAGACGCCTTTCACTGGAGTTGAATAGCTGATCGATCAGATCGGCCTGGGTTCTCATGCCCCGAGACAGGATGAACTGCGTGAAAAAGTCGGAGAAAGCGTGTTCCTCGTGCAGCACACGGAGCATCTGCTCCCGCGCAATCTCCAGCGCCTCGCAGACGGTAGTGGCCGAGGCTGTGGCGGCTCGAGTCGCGACCGATCCGACGATGGACTCCTCGCCAAAAAAGTCTCCCGGGGCCAGCAGCGTAACCGTTGCCTCCTTGCCCTTCTTGGAGACGACGGTGAGCTTTGCCCGGCCCGTCTGTAGATAGAAAACGGAGTCTGCCTGGCCCCCTTGGGAAAAGAAGACCTGCTTAACCTTGTGCCGGACGATCTTTCGCCCTTTCCCTTCAGTAGCCAGGAAAATGGCGGTGTCAAAGGGTTTCATGGTGCTCCCTCCATCTCGACGGCCTCTTTCCGAGGAGCGCTTCTGCCGGTGACAAACCGCGTGAATTCAGTGAATGCCGGGAGTAGATCGTCTTTCTGCTCCGGATTGCGCAATTCTTCGCGCAATGAGACAGCATCGCACCGCGCCCGGCTACTGTCTGAGCGGTTTAGCTCAATCGTTGTATCTATCTGAAAAACAACGAGAACGGTGGTCTCAGAGCTTGATAAAGTGGGCCTAGCGGAGAGGGCGAATCCATGGGGGAATCGGGGTTGCTACAGCGCGGCTTCCGATTCGACAGTACGCGCCACGCGGGCGCCCAAAGTCGAAATCAACGCAACCGGCGCAAACAGAAAACCTGCGGTAAGCCGGGGAATGCGGCGGAAGTCATTGAGGAGAGAGCGGCCGCTGTGACCGGTGAGGAAGGCGCCCCTGCGCATGACGTGCAGATGGAAGAGGGCCGAAACGGTTGCAAATACACAAACCGCCAGAGTGGCCCTTGCGGGAGCCTCTGCCCCGGCAGCGCGATGGGCAACCCAGTCGAGGACAAGGGCCAGCCAGGGAACGCCGAAAAGCACAGTCAGATTGCCCAGTAGGCGGGAGCGAAACTCCAAAGCCCTCTGCTGCATGCCGGCATAGACGCCGGCCGTGAGCGTGACGTAAGCCATTTCGACCAGCACGATGGGGAGGCCGCCACGCAGGCCGGTGCGCGACATCGCCGCCAGATACACGATGGAGCGGGCGATTGCGCTGAGCAGGGCGCACTTCCAGTTCCAGTAAGCGAAAGCCCGCCCCAAGATGGGTGAGTGTCCGGCAGAGGTCATACCGTCATCTTCAAGGATGCACTGCAAATGCAGCATCAAGGGAGGGTTACAGGAGGATTGAGATCGGTCGCATACCGTAATCAGGTAGATTCCACTTAAGGTGTGATTCGAGTCACGGAGGGCCACGACCGGAATTGGATAGGCTCAATTTAAAGGGCGTATCGCACCGAGTGCCCAAAAGAGGAAGGCAGGAGTATTTTTATGGCTTATGTAATTACCGATGCTTGTATCAAGGATTTTGTCTGTGTGGCAGAGTGTTCCACGGCCGCCATTGCACCCACTGCTGACGATCCGAAGGCCGGGACAGTCTCCCAGGTGTTCATCAACCCGGATGAGTGCATCGACTGCGGAAACTGCGCCGACTTATGCGCGCAGAATGCAATCTTCCCCGGCGACGAACTGCCCGAGGAAAAAGCGCATTTTGCCAAAATGAATAAAGCATATTTCAACTAGTGCGCCTGCACATACGCAGCAAGAACAAGCTGTGAGGCAACGGGCGACAGGCGAGCGATATCTCTATGGAATCGGGGCCGAGCCAGAGCTGAGGCGAGCACATATCTATCTTTTGGCGTGCGCCGGCCCATATTTTCGGGTACACTGTGGTCTGTATAGCTTTGAACCCCAGAATTAGCTAGAGTTTTTCTCAGATCCATGTGGGGTATATGAGAGAAGTGGACCAAGGCTCTAAGTACGCAAGAGCCGTATGAATACCATTGATCGCCTTACACGATTCGAGAAATACCGCGGGCAGCATAAACGTGCGGTATGGAAGCAAAGTCCGCGGATTAGTCAACAGAACACCTTCCCCATCGCCGGAATAGACCAGAGTTCACCCCAGGCGATGGCGCGGGTTTAGAACTAAGGCTGCTCTCTTTTGCACGCGGCGCAACCGGACTCCGGGAAAAGGCCAATAAGCCTTCTGGAGACGTTCCGGGCGCACGGCTCATTGGAGACGCGGCATACGGAGAAAAAAATGAAAACTGCAAAAGCCGCACTGAGCGGCATAGATGTGAGCAACCTGAGTATTCCCGACGCGGAAGAGATTATCGAAGATGCTCTTAACGAACTTGGTTTTTCCGCGGACCCCGGCCTGGCGCGGGCTCTGCATTTCCTGGCTCCTTCCGGATATCAGGCCATCGTGGAACTGTGCGGCGAAAACGGCCGCAGCAAGCGCCGCAATGCGCCGGCAGAGACATGGTTGCCGGAAGAGGACGAGGTGCGCATCTACTTCGAGCGCATCGACGACGGCGAATCTGCTCCGCGTCCGGCCCGCACGCCGCGGGCGGTAGCCGAGCACTCCTTTGACGAAGAGGACGACGATAGCCAGGAAGCCGTGATTCCCGCCGACATCGATGCCCGCGTGAAAGAACTATGCGCCGCGCTGGCCGAGGCCGAGCGGGGCGGGCACGCCTTCATCGCCCTCAAGTGGTTCCGCGACTCCTTTCTGCCGCGCAAAGCCTTCCGCTGGAATCAGCACCCTGAATCGCGCCAGGCGGTATTGGCTGAGGCCATCCAGCGCGGCGTGGTGATCACCAGCAAGATCGCCAACCCCAAGACTCCGGCCTATCCCACCACCACCATCCGGCTCAACCGCGTCGAGGCGGGCATTCCCGAGGAGGCGCAGCGCTTCCATCCCGTCATGGCCCACGGCGACTCCATCGCCGAGGCCATTGAAGAGGAACGGGGGAACCTGTGAGCTGCTACCTTCTGGAGTCCACGGCCTTCGCCAAATTATTTGTCCAGGAACAGGGCACCGACGCGCTGATTAGTCTGATGGAGGCTGTCGAGGACAATCGCAAGCTGATCTCGGCCTCCACGCCGCTGGAGGTCTACTCGGCGGTGCGCAGGCGCGAGCGGGACGGCGGCATCTCCGCGGAAGACGCCGCGGCCGCGCTCGATATTCTGCGCCTTGAAGCCGCGCGCATGGTGCAGCAGCCGCTGAATCCGGCGGTGCTTGAAGCCGCCCGCCAGCTTCTCGACCGCACCAGCCTGCGCTGGCCCGACACGCTGCAACTGGCCGCCGCCCTCGTGGCCCGCGATATGTTCCAGGGCACGGAGATCATCTTCGTCTCCGCATCGCCGCAGCTGCTCGAAGCCGCCAAGGCCGAAGGCTTCCATACGATCGATCCGGCCAAGGAAGCGGTGGAACCGGTGAAGGAAGCGACCGAGCCGGTCAAGGAAAGGGAGTAATCCCGCTTGTGCAAAGCGTCGGCTGTGTCAGGGTACGGCATTGCAGGCTGCGGTAATGTGCTGGCTTTGTGTCAGGGTACAACATTGCAGGCTGCGGTAAAACGCTGGTTTCGTATCAGGGCACGACTTTAGTCGTGCCGCAGACGCAGCAAAAAGAATTTGGGCTTTAGCCCCGGAGGTATGCTTTTTCGGGGATAATGAGCTTCTCGGCTGGCCAGCCTGTCACAAGATCATAACCGTCTACTCCCGCCGGAATCGGTTCGCCTTCTCGAACTCGTCGCGCAACTCCGGCGTGCGCAGATTTTCGCGCAGATGCGCCAACCTCTGCTCCAGCGCAAGCAACGCCGCCTGAATCGCTTCGGTATTAGTGAGGGCAATATCGCGCCACATCGAGTACGGGCTTGCGCCCAGCCGCGTCATCTCGCGCAGCGCGCGTCCGCCCACGTCTTTCAGCTCCGGCGCGCCGCCTACTTCTTCCTGTAACAGCGCGCTGAGGGCCGTGGCCACGAACTGCGGCAGGTGGCTGACCCAGGCGACTAACTCGTCGTGGCGTACTGGATTGAGGTCGATGGTCTTCGCGCCCATGGCCGCGACCCACTTCCGCCATTCCTTCACCAACTCAGCAGAATGCGCCGAACGCTTGCAATCCGGATTGTCGGTAAACAGCCATACCGTGCCGCGAAAAAGCGCCGCATCGCCCAGGGCCGCGCCGCCCCGTTCCTTGCCCGCCATGGGGTGGCCGGGAAGAAACGCAGCGCGCTCCGGAGTGTTGAAGAGCCGGGCGGCGGCCGCGGAGATTTGCGCCTTGGTGCTGCCCACGTCGGTGACCAGATGCTCGGGGCCCAGCACCCCGGCCAGCTTCTCCATGAAATCGAGAGTGGCGTAGATGGGCACAGCCAGCACGACCACCTGGCTCTCGCGCGCGGCCTGCAAAGGGTCTGCCGCGAACGAGTCGATGGCGCCCATGTTGAGGGCAACTTGTGCCCCCTTCGCGCCCCGGTTCCAGCCGGTAATTGCGCCGCGAAAGCCCGCCGCGCGCAACGCCAGGCCCACCGATGTGCCCAGCAGGCCCGTGCCCAGAATGGCGATGCGCTCGATCATGCGGACCTTCCTCGCTTCCCTACAAACTCCGCCCCACCGCCGCGGCAATCACCCTCAGTTCGCCCATCAGCTTTTCAAACTGATCGAAATACAGGGTCTGGGCCGCGTCGGAGGCTGCCTTGTCGGCGTTGGGGTGAATCTCCACCAGAATTCCATCCGCGCCCGCGGCCACGGCGGCCCTGGCCATGGGACCCACCATATCGCGGCGGCCGGTGCCGTGCGAGGGGTCGGCCACGATGGGCAGGTGCGAGAGCTTGTGAATCACCGGGATCGCCGCGATGTCCATGGTGTTGCGCGTCGAGGTCTCATACGTGCGGATACCGCGCTCGCAGAGGATGACGTCGTAGTTGCCGCCGGCCATGATGTATTCGGCGGAGAGCAGCAGCTCCTCGATGGTAGCGGCGATGCCGCGCTTGAGCAGCACAGGTTTGCGCACCTGGCCCAGCTCGCGCAACAGGTTGAAGTTCTGCATATTGCGCGCCCCCACCTGAAAGCAATCGGCATAAGGCAGCATAGGCTCGATCTGCGAGATTTCCATAACCTCGGTTACCGTGAGCAGGCCATGGGCCTGGGCCGCCTCGCGCATCAGTTCCAAGCCTGGAATCCCCATGCCCTGAAAAGCGTACGGCGAACTGCGCGGTTTGAAGGCTCCTCCGCGCAAAAAGCCCGCGCCGGCGGCCTTCACGCACGCGGCAATGGCAAAGATCTGCTCGCGGCTCTCAATGGCGCACGGCCCTGCGATGACCACAACCTGCTTGCCGCCGATCTTGGCGCCGTTGGGAAACTCGATCACTGTTCCTTCCGGGCGAAAAGCGCGGCCGACCAGCTTGTATGGGGAACTGATGCGAAGCACGTTGAGCACACCCGGCAGAACCTCGAATTTGCTCAGGTCCAGCCCGGCGGTTGGCCCAACGGCGGCCAGAATCGTCTGGGTCGCGCCCGTCGTCCGGTGTACGTGGACCCCCGACTCCTCCATCACTTCGATGACGGCATCGATCTGTTCTTCGGTGGCTTTCTCCTGCATGGATACGATCATGGTTTCTTCCCTGTCTCGTGCGCGTCTGTTTTCGTTTCAGCGCCTGTACCGTGGCCCGGCGAACCACCCCGGCGGCCAGGACCTGTCGCCGGGGCCCCCGTTGCATCCGACAGGGCCTTCCTCTCCGATGCCAACTCGTCTCTCTGCAGGGCCCGCATCACGTCGATGATGCGCTCGTAGATATGCGTCAGTTCGATGTCCGGCAAGGGACCCTTGTTGGCCGCGCGCACGTTGGCGTAGATCACCTTTTCGCGCGCCGGCTCATACACCGGCAGCGAGGTGGCGACCTTCAGGTGACCGATCATCTGCGCGGCGCGCGCCCGCTCGCTCAGCAACTCCACGAGCTTCCGGTCCAGTACATCGATTTGGATTCGCAATTCTTCCAGCGTCATTTCATCCTCGTGTCGCCCCGATGACCGGGCCTTGCAAGATGAGCCAAGCTCAGGGCGCATAAGAGCAAGAGTTGAATACCTGCCGGCGGCATCAAGCCGCCTGCGGAGTTTCTTACCGGGCCAGCGCCTCCTCATGCAAGCGCAGGCCCTTGATAAATCGAGCCACTGCGCCGGGCGCCGCCTCAGGAGCTGATTGCTCGATCAACTCCACAATCGCGCTGCCAATCACCGCTGCATCCGCGAACCGGCCCACTTGGGCGACGTGCTCGCTGTTTGAGATGCCGAAGCCCACGGCCACCGGCAGCCGTGTCCATCGCCGTATGCGCGCAACCAGCGCGGCGGCATCGGAGGTCAGGTTCTGCTGCGTACCGGTAATGCCGACCCGTGAGATGGCGTAGACGAAACCCTTTGAATGCGCCGCGATTGCCTTTAGCCGGTCGTCGGGACTGGTGGGCGCGGCCAGGAAGATCGGCGCCAGTCCCACGCGGGCCATCTCGGCCAGATATTCGCCCGCCTCCTCGACGATCAGGTCGGTCACCAGAACGCCGTCCACGCCGGCTGCGGCCGCATCTTCCACAAATTTGCTTAGCCCGTAGCGCAAAATCGGATTCAGATAGCTGAAGATCACGAGGCCGGCCGCCGGCCGCGCCGTGCGCAATTGCCGGGTGAGCGCCACTACGTCCCTGAGCCGCGTTCCATGCACCAATGCCCGTTCCATGGCTCTCTGAATCACCGGCCCATCGGCCAGCGGATCGCTGAAGGGCACGCCCAGTTCGATCACATCCGCGCTCGCGTCGATAGCTTCGAGCGCAATAGCCCGCGTGGCATCGAGGCTCGGATCACCGGCCGTCAGATAGACGACCAGTCCGGGTTTGTGATTGAAATGAATCGCCATAGAAATCTACGCTCCCTGGATTTTCAACTCGCGCGCCAGGATGCCCATATCTTTGTCGCCGCGTCCGGAGAGATTTACCACCAGTATGTCACGAGGGCGCATCGCGGGAGCAATGCGCAGAGCCTCGGCCACGGCATGCGCGCTTTCGAGAGCGGGCAGAATCCCCTCGGTCCGCGCCAGCCTCACCACTGCGTCCAGCGTTGCCGCATCGTCCTGCGAAACGTACTCGACCCGGCCTGAGTCGTGCAGCGCCGCGTGCTCCGGCCCGATGGAGGCATAATCGAGCCCCGCTGAAACCGAATGCGTCAGCGCAATCTGGCCGTTCTCATCCTGCAAGACATAAGAATACGTGCCCTGCAAAACTCCCGGCGACCCGCCACAGAAGCGCGCCGCGTGCTCGCCCAGCCCGGTCCCGCGCCCGCCTGCCTCCACGCCGATCAGCCGGACTTGTTTGTCTGAAAGAAACTCGTAGAACGCGCCAATGGCGTTTGATCCGCCGCCCACGCAGGCGATGATGGCGGTTGGCAGCCGGCCTTCTTTTTCCAATATCTGCTGCTTCATCTCGATGCCAATCACGCGCTGAAAGTCGCGCACCATGGTCGGATAAGGATGCGCCCCCAGCGCGCTGCCCAGCAGGTAATAAGTCGTCCTGACGTTGGTCACCCAGTCGCGCATGGCCTCGCTGATAGCGTCCTTCAGTGTCTTGGACCCCGACGAAACCCCGCGCACCTCCGCGCCCAGCAGGCGCATCCGCAACACATTAAGCTCCTGGCGCGCCATATCCACATCGCCCATGTAGACCACGCACTCCAGCCCCAGCAGCGCGCAGACCGTTGCAGTGGCGACACCGTGCTGGCCTGCCCCAGTTTCAGCAATAATGCGCTTCTTGCCCATGCGTTTGGCCAGCAACCCCTGGCCCAGCGCGTTGTTGATCTTGTGCGCCCCGGTGTGCAGCAGGTCTTCGCGCTTTAGGTAAATCCTGGCCCCGCCCAGTTCTTCAGTCAGCCGCTTGCAAAAGGTGAGTGGCGTGGGCCGGCCGGCATAATCCTTCAACAGCGCGGCCAGCTCGGCCTGAAACGCGGCATCGGCCTTGGCGGCAGCGTATTCGCGCTCCAACTCGTCCAGCGCGGCCACCAGCGTCTCCGGCACGTAGCGCCCACCATAGACGCCGAAGCGCCCCGGCCGCGACTCGGATGGAACTGAGGGACGATTGGTCGATGCCATTTAGAACTCCTGCGGTGTAAGGATTGCTCTCTATCCAGTGTACCCGTATACACGCGCGCGAGAGGAGGGACTACGGTCTAGCTGCCTCCTCAAGAAAGAACCTCTTATTCCGTATCAAGCTTCATCAGCCACCCCATAGTGTTCTATAAGGTTCCTATATAACGCATATAGAGTATCTATCGGAGGTCTATGAAGACTCTTATAGGATCGCTCCTATACTACGCATACACGCGCGAGTTTTTAGTCAAAATAGTAACTCATAAACGATTATATACTATCAATAAGTTAGGCAAGCATGCGCGATATAGATAAGTGTAAGTATGTATGAAATAAGTCTAACTACATATTTGCCTGCCAAAAGTATTATTTCTAAATAAATGCTGCAAATAATGTAACTACGTCCTTGCAATTTCGGAGTATTAGGAATATTTTGTAATCAATTTCAGATCACATTTATTGGCTAGGAAGAATCTAGGTGGGGAGGGAAAATGAAGTATGAAGTGGATGTAAAATCAGCTAATCTCAACGCCGAGCCACTCACCTGGCTAAAGGAGTTCGCGGACAAGCTCTGTGACCACGCATGCAAGCCGAACGGTCAAAGCGGGCATTATGTCAATGAAGATGGACGCCGAGGTTTTTACATTTGTTATAAGTTCTTTGGACTAAAGTCGGACAGATACCTCATGATTTCACGTTCGCACACGGACTATAAGCTAACAAAGCAGCAGATTGCAAGTGAACTGAGATCGAATGAAATAGAGGTTCGTACCGAATGGTATGGTAAGTACCATTTGCACCTTTTTGTGCCAGGAACTTATGTAACGGTTCGTTACGGAAATCTTTGGTACATGTTATCTGAGTCTGGAATCCCGGAGCCGTATCAGAAATGGCGCATTACAGGGTTTCGCGGAAATTCATACAGAAATGCAGGGCGCATAAACGATTTCCGATAGGCGGGTGGCCCACATCCCTAAATGACAAGAATTTGGGTGCCCCAGGTCCCGCTTTTGGGACCTGGGAGAACAACATTGCTCATCCCTTTTCCGAGTGCGGCCCCACAGCCAACGTAAATGCCAAAAGCACTATATTTTCATCGCCTTACGCCTGCTTCCTGCTCTCTCTAAACCTCTTCCACAGAATTACAGGGTAATTCTCTGCAACCCTTTCTCTCAATTCGGCACCTTGTTCGCAGCCAATCCGCAAATTTGGGTAGTTAAAAAGGTTAACCCCCTCAAAGAATCGCAACCATCTAGGCGAACATTTGCGCAAGAATCGCAACCTTCTATGCGAACATTTGGCGGTCGCGTCGAACCATTTGAGCGAACGTTTCCCTCATCCATGGGCCGCTCGCGCCCGCGCAACAAACTCCCTTACCTTCTCCGGGTCTTTTCGTCCCGGCGCGGCCTCCACACCGGAGACCACATCTACGCCCCAGGGCCGCAGCGTGGCAATAGCTTCGGCAACATTCTCCGGATTCAGCCCGCCGGCGGCCACGAGACGCTTCAGCGCTTCGGCGTTTTGGAATAGAGTCTCGCGAGCCTTAGCCCAATCGAAGCGCACGCCCGTGCCACCCACAACCGCAGCCGTGCGAGAATCCACCAGCACCGCGTACCCATGCGGATTCCGAGCATACTCGGCGAGCCGATTCGCGATTGAATCGGCGGTGTCCACGTCAAAATGCACGACTCGCAAGATGCGCAGCTCCGGCCCCAGCCGCTCATGCAATCTGGCCGGCAACTCCGGCTCCGTCTCAAAGTGCAGTTGTACGCCCGTCAGGCCGCAGGTTTGAACCGTGGCGACAATCTCGTCCAGCGCGGCATCCACAAAGACGCCGATCTTCTCCACTGTCGCCGGCAGATGCGGAACGATGGCCGCTACTTGCTCCGCAGTCACTCGCCGCGAGCTGGGCGCAAAGACAAACCCTACGGCGTCGGCTCCAGCCGCGACGGCCAGCAGCGCATCCTCCAGCGAGGTAGTGCCGCAGATTTTGATCCACAGGCTCATATCGCGGCTTCCGCCAGCAGTGCCGCCAGCGCCGCGCCGGGATCGGGCTGGCGCATCAGGCTCTCGCCGATCAGGAAGGCGTCAAACCCCGCTGTCCGCAGCCGGACCAGATCGTCCGCCGTCGAGATTCCGCTCTCAGTTACCCGCACCACGCTTTGCGGAATCCGCTCTACTAATTCGAGCGAGGTTTCCAATTGGACCTCCAGGGTGCTGAGATCGCGGTTGTTCACTCCAATCGCGTTCGCGCCGTACTCGCCCAGGGTATTCAGCACCCGGTCGATCTCTTCCGCCGTATGCACCTCGACCAGCACTTCCAGCGCGAGTCCAAAGGCAACTCCGGCAAAACGTCGCAGTTCCTTGTCGGAGATCGCGGCGGCAATCAGCAGGATCGCATCCGCCCGGTGGGCGAAGGCTTCAAAGATTTGGTATTCATCCACAATAAAATCTTTACGCAGGCAGGGAAGAAAAGTAGAAGTTGCAGCCACCTCCAGATTGCGCAGACTACCCTGGAAGTACGGCTCATCTGTAAGAACGGAAAGCGCCGCCGCGCCGCCCTCCTCGTAGCGTTGAGCCAGCCACTCCACATCGAACTCCTCGCGAATCACTCCCCGCGAGGGAGATGCTTTCTTGATTTCAGCAATAACAGCCGGCCCCACCGCTGCCTGCCGCCGTAAAGCTTCGGCCCAGCCGCGCGGCCGGCGCCCCACCGCCATGCGCTCCAATTCGGCCTCCGGCACGCGAGCCTTCGCCTCGGCCACAGTGGCCCGCGTCGTCGCCAGAATTGTCTCCAGGTGTGTTGACATGCTCTGAGTCAAGTATACGGAGAGGATAGCAAATGGCTTCGGCGATTCACATGCCAAGAGCGAGACAGGGGAGGGAATGGTGGGCCTGCAGGGATTCGAACCCCGAACCAAGGGATTATGAGTCGAGCCACGACACTGTAACTTGTTGATAATAAAGAGAAAGCAAGCGTGATTAAGAAAAGCCCTATGTAACTGAGTGACCATAATTTAACGCAATTTTCCGTGATCGGACAAAGCTGACGGATGTACCGCTATTGTACCTGCGCACAAAGGTTCATCGACGTATGGTTGCCAGATAGATACACGCTG
>Ga0182027_10010065_pt1 | contig 13495 bp, 18 predicted proteins | sample 712E1DmetaG_FD_121300 | JGI IMG/M metagenome (GOLD analysis project Ga0182027, IMG submission 121300) | Permafrost microbial communities from Stordalen Mire, Sweden - 712E1D metaG (Illumina Assembly) | ecosystem: Environmental > Terrestrial > Soil > Wetlands > Permafrost | place: Sweden...
ATAACCCGTTATGGAAAATCCTTGATTTGTGTAAAAATTCTTGTCCTCTATTGCAATTGTTCCTTCCTGAAGATATTTGGGAATGTCTTTTAAATTTACATAAATTCTGTTTTGATTCTGATAAACAGAATAAAGAAGTACACCGTTTCTATCGTATATTCCGCTTGATTGATTAGCCTGAGCAGCAATAAGCTTTCCGGGGGTCGGCAAATCTCTTCCGTACCAGATAAAAAGAACTACCATTAAAATAATTAAACCTATAAGTCCAAAGAATGAATACTTGGCAATTCTGCTTATTAGCGCTGTTTTTTGAGTTGAATTTAAGTTATTAAAATTTCCTATCTTTCTGAATTTTCTGCCGAAACTGGGTATTGTGAGAGTAAAATAACTGCTTTTTCTCCTGGATCTTCTTCCGTAATCGAACATACTATTTAGTAGTATAGCAAATTTAACATGAGGTTAAAATATGTTATACTCAAAACTATATGGACAAAATTGAAGAAATTTTAACAAGAGGTGTTGCGAATATAATTCCGGGGAAAAAAGAGCTTTTCGGAAAACTTCATTCCCAAAAAAAATTCAATATCTATTTCGGAATTGACCCGACCTCTACTAAAATCCACTTAGGACACGCTGTTCCCCTTAGAAAATTAAACGAATTTGCAAAATTAGGCCATAACGTTACTTTTTTAATAGGTGATTTTACCGCTTTAATAGGGGACACCTCCGACAAAGATTCCGAAAGACCTGCATTAACAAAAGGGGAGATTGAGGAAAATTTTAAAACTTATAAAAAACAGGCGGAAAAAGTTTTGGATTTTTCCAAAATAAAAATTAGATTCAATAGTGAATGGTTAAAAAAATTAAGTTTTGAAGAGATCTTAAAGCTTATGCAACATTTCAGTGCTGGTGATTTTGTAGGAAGAGAACTTATTAAAAAAAGACTAAACGATAATAAAAGAGTTGGGCTTCATGAACTTTTATATCCAGTTATGCAGGGATACGATAGCTTTATGCTGGATACCGATCTGCAAATCGGGGGAACCGACCAAACTTTTAATATGCAAGCAGGAAGAACGCTTATAAAAGATTTAAAAAGTAAAGAAAGTTTTGTCTTAACAACTTTAATCTTAGAAGGCGCAGACGGAAGAAAAATGAGCAAGGCTTGGGGAAATACAATCTGGCTTGATGATACTGCTCCTGATATTTATAGAAAAGTAATGGCAGTACCTGATGAATATATTTTAAATTATTTTCTTCTAGCAACAAATTTATCTGCGGCTGAAATAAAAAAACATGAAGACAGACTTGGCAAAGGCGAGAATCCGATAAATGTTAAAAAGGAATTAGCATTCCAAATTGTAAAAGAACTGCATAATGAAAAGTTGGCAAATTCTGCGCAAAAAGAATTTGAGAAAGTAGTTCAAAATAAAGAATTACCAAAAAAATCAGAAACTCTGACAATAAAAGTTGGAGACAGCGTAAGAGTTATTGACGTGATTTCTAGAATAACCAAGAGTCGTTCAGAAGGAAAAAGACTTCTGGAGCAAGACGGAGTAAGCGTAGATGATAATGTTACCAAAGATTTAGATTTAGAACTTAAAAATAATCAAGTTTTAAAAATTGGTAAAAGAAGATTAGTAAAACTTGTGGTAAAATAAATTTATGGAAGCTTTTAGAAAACATCAGTGGATTTGGAAAGTAATCGTAATAATTGCATCCCTTGCTTTAATAGGCACATCCGTTTTAGCCTTCTTGCCGCCACCGAGATAAAATATGGATTTAACAACACCTGTTTCTAAAGTTTCCCGCATTTATAAAATGTATGCGGGAAGATTGGAAAAATTAGGGATTTTTACTTTAGAAGATTTTTTGTATCACATTCCTTTTAGATATGAGGATTATTCTTTAATTTCAAAAATTAAAGATATTCAGGCGGGTGAAACCGTAACGATTAAAGGAACTGTTGAAAAAATTGATAATACCTATACAAGAAAATGGAAAACCCTGCAAAAAGCTCAAGTTTTGGATGAAACCGGAAAGATTAATATCTTATGGTTTAACCAACCTTTCTTAACAAGAGTGATTAAAAAAGGCGATTTAGTTTCAATTTCGGGAAAAGTTGAGCATGATAAAAATAAATTAATTTTAATCTCTCCTGATTATGAAGTTATTTTCAATGATAAAACAATTCATACGGGAAGACTTGTTCCTATATATCCTGAAACCAGAGGCGTTTCCTCAAAATGGTTAAGACGCCAAATTTTTAACCTTCTTCCGCAAACAAGCCGAATAAAAGAATATCTTCCGAAATTTTTGATCGATGAAAATAATCTTATGGATTTACAAACTGCTATTGAACTTATTCATTTCCCAAAAAATCTGAAAGAGACAGAGATGGCGAAAGAAAGATTAGCGTTCGACGAACTTTTTGAAATGCAGTTATCGGCAATTTTTAGAAAAAAATCATGGGAAAAGGAAAAACTCAAAAAACCTTGGAAAATTGAAAAATACCAATATCAAATTGAAAATTTTATAAAGAAAATTCCTTTTGAATTAACAAATGCTCAAAAAAAAGCAACTGAAGAAATATTAAAAGATCTTTCATCCGATAAACCAATGAATAGGCTTTTAGAGGGAGACGTTGGAAGCGGAAAAACAATTGTTGCTGCAATTTCAGCTTATGTTTCATTTTTAAACGGTTTTCAAACTGCTTTTATGGCGCCTACGGAAATCTTGGCAAACCAGCATTTTGAAACCTTAAAAAAATTATTTGTTCCTCTTAAAGTAAAGGTTGAGCTTATAACAGGATCTACAAAAAAAGTAGAAAGCGATTTTGATATTTTAATAGGAACACATGCGCTGGTTTATAAAAAAGCAAAGTTTAAAAACTTAGGACTTATTATAATTGATGAGCAGCAAAAATTTGGCGTTAAGCAGCGGGGAACATTAAGAGAAAAAGGCGAAAATCCTCATCTTTTAACAATGACTGCAACCCCAATTCCAAGAACAGTTGCTCTTACAATGTATGGGGATTTAGATTTATCTATTCTTGATGAGATGCCAAAAGAAAGATTAAAAGTTAAAACATGGCTTGTTCCGCCAATAAAAAGAACAGGAGCCTATAAATGGATTGAAAAGCAAATTTTAGAAAGCAATGATCAGGTTTTTATAGTTTGTCCGTTTATTGAAGAATCTGAAACTATGGTAACTGTAAAAGCAGCTACTAAAGAATTTGAAAGATTAAAAACACAAGTTTTCCCTAAATTAAAATTGGGTCTTTTGCACGGAAAACTAAAGTCAAAAGAAAAGGAAGAAATTTTGAATAAATTTAGAAAAGGCGCAATTGATATTCTGGTTTCTACTCCTGTTGTTGAAGTAGGAATTGATGTTAAAAACGCAAGTGTAATATTAATTGAAGAGACTGAAAGATTCGGTCTGGCACAGCTTCATCAACTAAGGGGTAGAGTTGGAAGGGGAACTAAACAATCTTATTGTCTCTTGTTTACTGAAAGCATAAATCCGCAAACTCTAGAAAGGATAAAAGCATTAGAAACAATATATTCGGGCGCTAAGCTTGCAGAACTCGATTTAAAATTAAGAGGACCGGGGCAAATTTACGGAACATCCCAGCATGGAATACCAAAGTTAAAAGTTGCGAGTTTTTCTGATTTCGATTTAATTGAAAAAACAAAAAGGGAAGCTGAAAAAATTTTTCCGGAGATTGATAAATACAGGAAGTTAGCAGAAAAAATTAAAGATTTAAGTTCAACCCAAGTTTCTCCAGATTAAATAGTTGTTGCGGTTGAACTTAAAATAAGCTAAAATACGTATATTAAAGTAAAAACTCAAAATTCAAAGGGCAAAACTCCAATTGAAAATTGAGAATTAGAAATTAAAAATTTAATAATATGCCACAGGAACCAAAGAAAAGACACTCAAGAGCAAGACAGGGAAAAAGAAGAGCTGCAATTCATTTGACAGCCCCTAAAACCGTGTTTTGCCCAAACTGCCAAAATCCGATTCTTTCCCATATGGTTTGCAAACATTGCGGATTTTATAAAGGAAAAGAAATTATTCACATTAAAACTAAAGAAGAAAAAGAAAAAACAAACAAAGAATAATTTAAATGAAAAACCCTCTTGACCCCAGACACACAAAAAGACAAAAAATTGTTGAAGATTTGTATAAAATTGATTTCCATAAACAAAGAATTAGCACTGCTGCAAAAAAAATAATTTCAGATAAAGAATTTATTGACAAAGAAATCGAAAAAGCAGCTCCTGAATTTCCAATAGCAAAAATTAACAGGGTTGATTTAGCTATTTTAAGACTTGCGGTATACGAGCTTTTAATTGAAAAAGCGGCACCCAAAAAGGTTATAATAGATGAAGCAATAGAACTTGCAAAGGAATACGGAGGAGAAAAAAGCCCTGGATTTATAAACGGAGCTTTAGGAAACCTAATAAAAAATGGATAAAATCCCACCTTTTAAAAATAAAAAATTACTGGAACAAGCTTTTATTCATAGAAGCTTTCTAAACGAAACAAAAGAAAAACTTTTCTCAAATGAAAGACTTGAATTCTTGGGCGACAGCATACTTTCGTTTGTAGTGTCGGAATATCTTTTTAATAAATATCCGGAGTTTGATGAAGGAATTTTAACAAATATAAGATCACTACTCGTAAATACAAAAAGCCTAGCTCTTATTGCAAAAGATTTAGGATTCGGAGACTTACTAAAACTATCAAAAGGTGAAGAAGATTCCAGGGGAAGGCAAAATCAAAGCCTTCTTGCCGATTGTTTTGAAAGCTTTATAGGTGCTTTATTTATAGATCAGGGAATTCCTGCGGTTAATGAATTTTTAAAAGATTGTCTACTTGTTAAAGCCGAAATGATTGTTGAGAATAAATCCTTTAAAGATTCAAAAAGCCTTTTGCAAGAATTTGTTCAATCAAGAAAACAAAAATCTCCTCTTTATAAAGTTTTATTAGAATCAGGTCCTGCACACGCTAGAAAATTTAAAATCGGCGCTTATGTTGGAAATACGCTTATCGGAGAAGGGGTTGGTGATTCAAAAAAGGAAGCCGAAGAGGCAGCTGCACAAAAAGCTTTGCAATATTACAAAACTCCAAAGACTTCTTGAGTAAAGATAAAAAAAATGGTAAAATATACGATATGTCACTTATAATTAGGTCGTCAAGAACAGGAAAAAAGGGTGAGAGAAAATTCCGAGTTGTTGTTAAAGAGAAAAGATCAAGACGAGATGGAAAAGCCATTGAAGTATTAGGCTGGTATGAAAAGGGCAAAAACGCAAACAAAAATTTAAACAAAGAAAGATATGATTATTGGATTTCTCAAGGTGCAATTCCAACTCCGGCGATCGAAAAACTTAGTTAAATTTATGAAAGATACTCTTTTTACTATAGTTACAGCAATAGTTGATAACAAAGATGCGGTCGAAATTTCAGAAGAAGATAATGAAGGAGTAATTAATTTTATAATAAAAGTTGATCCGCAAGACATGGGAAAAATCATAGGTAAGGGCGGAAAAGTAATAAAATCCATAAGGAATGTTATGAAAATTCCCGCAATTAAAAATAACAAAAGAATTTTTGTTTCCCTTTACGAAGAAAATCCGCAATAGAAAATCTACATGAAAATAACAATTCTTACATTGTTTCCGCAAATGTTTGACAGCCCATTTGATTATTCCATTATCAAAAGAGCAATTGATAAAAAGCAGATTGAATTAGAGTTTATTAATATCCGCGATTTTGGAATAGGAAGACACAAACTTGTCGATGATACACCGTATGGAGGAGGAAACGGAATGGTTATGCGTGTGGACGTTTTACAAAAAGCAGTTGAAAGCGCAAAAGATAAAAAGCTAAAAGAAGGCCAAGAAAAAATAATTCTTTTGTCAGCACATGGCAAGAAATTTAACCAAAAAATTGCCAAAAATTTATCAAAACTAAAGCATCTAATAATAATTTGCGGACATTATGAGGGGTTTGATCAGAGGATAAAAAATTTTGTAGATGGAGAAATTAGCGTTGGTGATTTTATTTTAACAGGAGGAGAAATTCCTGCAATGCTTATTATTGATAGCGTTGCAAGACTTGTTAACGGAGTAATAAAAAAGGGGTCATCCGAAAATGAATCTTTCTCTCCGTTTTTGGAACATCCTCATTATACAAAGCCTCAAGTTTTTAAGAAGCTTAAGGTACCGGAAATTCTTTTATCCGGAAACCATGCAAAAATTAATAAATGGAGAAAACAACAAAGTTTGAAGATTACATCTAAATTAAGACCTGATTTAGTTAAAAACTAAAAAGGAGAACCGTTAATCGAAGCCGCCGGCGAAGCAATAATAACCGACGAAGAACTTGATTCGTTTGTAGGCGAAAAATTTGGAATCTCGATTTGGGAGCTACCATTACTCCACGCAGAAACTTCTTTTATAATATTTTCTTTTTGCGCTGAAAAAGGCACAATAGGGGATTGACTACTTATATTTTCCAAAGAATATTGTTTGTAGTAATAATTTATAACAAGAGTCGCGGTAGCTTGGTCGAATTTTATACTTGAAACTTCCGCAATAGGAGCTGTTTCGTAAAGAACGTTTATGAATTGAAAGATTGTCTCAGCCTTTCCCCCCAAGTCAATTTGTATTTGCATGTAGGGATAGAGAATGCCTGTTAATCCTGCGGGATTAGTGTCTTTTTCCAAATCTCCAACGTTTACCTGAAAATTTCCAATAGAAACTCCAGTTTTTGATGCGGCGTATGATACTGCATTCATTGACGAAACAAAATCTTTTTCAAGTGGCAAAACACTTAATAGAGAAGACATGTCCGCATCTGATTTTGCATCATCCATGCTAGCTAAAAAACTATAATTATTTTTTAAAACCTGGAGCTTTTGAGTTTGGGTTTTTAACTGATTCTGAGAACTTAAGTACTGCTTAATTTGAGGATTAACTATAAAAAATAAGATTAAAACGCTTAAAAAAATTACAACAACAGGAATTATATAATCTTTGTAATGCCTGTATAAAATAATAGCCGTATTAAGGTCAAAATTAACTTTCTCCGGAAATTTAATATTACTTAAATCCATAACTAAAATACTTCTGCTTTAAAAGATAATAAATATTCTCCTTCAGCAGTAGTTAACTCTATTCCTTCATTCTTAATATTTCTTATAATCCTTGGGTTTTTTATGCCCAAAACATAATCAATATAACTTTGTACCGGGACAAGCGTTGTTGAAGAAACGGTAAATTCAAGCTCGCCGTTTGCAATATTAAAAGTATTTACCGACAACTCTTTGGGAAGTTTTGCAAAAAGAAGATTTATAAGAGTTGGGTAATCATTTCTTTTTGCAATAATATCGGATAAAGCAGTTGTCCTATCGTTAATTAAATAATATTTCCCCATTTTCTGGCTTAAAGCCGAAATGTTTGATAAAGTTTGCTGCTGATCATGTTGGACAGTCTTTATGGGAAGTGTAAAATTAATTAAAAATACAATTACCGAAACTCCAGCAACCGCAAAAAGGCAAAAGAAAGCAACCATTTTTGCAATTTTTAAACGTCGCAACATTCTTTCCAAACGGTCGGCGTCTGTGAAAACAAGATTTATATCATTGTTGTTCATAGTCTTTCATCGCAAGTCCCACTGCTATAGCGTAGTCTGGGGCATTATCAAGTATTTCTTTTGGTATTTGTTGCGAAGCTAATACTTTCCAGGGATTTGCAATTGCCGTTTCAATTCCTGAATTATTGGCAAAATAAAGTTCAATACCGGGAAGCTTGGAGGTTCCGCCTGACAATATAATTTGCCTAATTACTGCTTCTTCTTTATATTTTTGAGAGTAAAAGGAAATGGATTTTTTTATTTCCGTAAGAATTGAGCCAAAAATCGGCTCTGTTGCTTTGCCAATCCGTCCTCCCAAGCTTTTATCAGAAATTCCGTAAACCCTCTTATATTCCTCAGCCTGTTGCGGCGTTAACCCAAAATCGGTTGCTATTGCTCTATTTATAGCAGCCCCTCCAATGGACATTGAATATGCAAATACCATAATTCCTTTTCTTACAATTGCAAAAGAAGTACTTATGGCGCCGATATTCACGATTAAACTGGTTGGGAAATTCTCATCCAAAACCAGCGAGCGGATGGTTGAAATAATTTCAGTTTCCATTGAATTAATCTCAAAACCTGCCATTGTAATAATCTTCTGGTATTTATTTACAAGCATCGTAGGCGCGCCGACCATTAAAACCTGCATTTTTTCATCCTGTTGCTTTTTGGGTCTTTTTAAAACATTCCAAACAAGCGTAATGTTTGCTAGAGGAACCGGAATATACTGTTCTGCCTCCCAATAAATTGCCGAAGAAAGCTCTTTATCGGAAAGCGATGGCATATCCAAAACTTTTGTATAGACTTGGTTTTCGGGAAGGGCAACATTTACTCTTTTTACATCAATTCCGGCGTCTTTTACCGCTTTCGCAATTGCCTGAGCCATTTCTTCATTATCAAGAGGTGACTCCGAAAGCATACCTCTTACGGGAGCAGGAGAAATCGAAGCAGATCTTAGAATGAACGACCCCATTTTGCCGTCCAGCCAAACAATTTTTATAGACGTTGCTCCAATATCAAGACCAAAAGATTTTTTATTCATTTTTAGGGTGAAAAGAGAGTATAGGGAAAAAGTTCCATAGGCAGTTCGGGGTAGACTTGAAAAACAGTGATTTTTCTTTGAGCATTATCGGCTGTTCCGGTTGAGGTTATTATATTTCCCTGAGAAGGTAACGCCACATTTCCCTGCACGGCAATTTGAGTGCCTGCGTAAAGCGGACTTAACTTTGCCAAAAGCCCGCTTGAAATTCCCGTAATTACTGCCGTGTAATGAAAAGTTCCTGCGGCGTTTGTAACAACAGTATTAGATGTTGGTGAACTAAAACCATTGGAAGACTGTCTTACTCCACAAGGATCATAAACAGATCTTTGAATAGTCGGATTTGTTTTTGTTCCCGAAACGAGTTCAACTTCTAAGGCTGCCATTGTATTTGTCGCAAGACTTGGGGAACAAGTATCAGACGGTGATCCCCAGTAAATTGTTAACGTACTTCCGCTCCAGGCGGATGGATAAGATCCAGTTGCAGAATACGGAACAAGCCAAACATAAATACCATCATTTTTGGCAACTGGAATTCCGCCGTTTAATGGAATTGCATTTGTGCCCGATACCTGTGTCACTGTATAGCTGTAGGAAGCTTGGTTATTAAGACTGTTGGTTACTGCGGTAGTTGTTATACTGTTAGCCTTAATTGCTCTTTCTACCCCAGCCTCGGCAGCTGCTAAAGCCTTTTGCGAAGATTCCTGATTGCCTGCATTTCGTAAATTTGTTATACTTCTTGAAACAACAGAAAGACCAACGGTAAGTACCACAACCATAACCAAAACTACTATTAAAAACGCTTGCCCGCTATCGTTACGCATAAGCGTTAGCAGGCGGGTCTGCCCTTTTTGATTTTTAAAAAGAAAAAAAACGCCAATTTTACCCATATTTAAATACAATTATAGAGTATCAGTAATTTCGAGTTTTTGTCAACCCCGATCGAATCGGAATCAACTCCCGTCTAATAATTTCTTACAGTTACCGAGGTCTGGAATGGGACAGAACCCACATTTTCCGAAAGATTTCCGGATGTTGTTTTATTCAACGTAAAATTTATACCAATAGTCGGAGGAGTAGATGCATCAGGCTGAAAACACGTAAAGTAGCATTGAGCAGCCGCAGACATACTAGAGGTGTTTATTAAAGATGCGCCGTTTGAAGCAATAGTCGGAACATTATCGACTGGGTTGTTTATGCAGGAAAAAACTGTTGTTCCTTTATCAAAAGATGTTATCTGCAAATATTTATATTGAGGTGATGGTGAAATTGTACAATCCGTTGTATAAGTTCTTCCATCCAAGCTTACTCCGTCAAAAGATTCTGCAAAAGCAATTGATTTTGACATCTGCGAAATTGCGTAGTTTCCGTTTTGTCTTACGTCCGAAATAGCCTGACTTTTATTGCTGCTTCTAAAAGTTGCGAATAGAATTGAAACCATAATTGTTCCAATTGTTGCAAGCAATGCAATAGTTATCAAAAGCTCTATAAGCGTGTAACCTCTGTTTGAATTTTTCATGGTGCCGGCACAGCTCCTATATTTGCAAGACACGAATTAAGGCTAACTTGATGACAATAAGTAGTAGAAGAATTTATGCATTTTCCGTCTGCCCAGGAAACAGTTACGGAAACCTCTGTTGCTATTGCTCCACATTTTGGGCTATTTTGAGTTATCTGCACTTGCCTTACAAAATAATTATTCGCGCTGCCGCCAAGATTTGCTGAAGAGCATGTTCCAGACGTTAAAGTACTATTTGAGTCAAAACAATAAGTACCTCTATACGTAGAAAAATTGGTCCAATTTGTTTCGCTTTGCTGTCTTAAAACCTCTATGCCCTGTGTTGCGTAATCCGTCGCCTGATTTTGATCTCTTGAGAAACTAGAGTTATTTACAGATGTAATTGCAGCGCCTGAAATTGCCGAAATTATTACAACCGCAACCACCAAAGCAAGAATTGCTTCAATTAGTATTTGTCCTTTTTGCATAATTTATTGAATAAGTCCTGTTCCGTATATTGTTATTGTTTTTGTTAAACTCCCCTGAACAAGAGTTATTGTTCCTTGTGTTAATGCGCCGTTATTTAAAATAGCTCCTCCGTTTATAACGGGGAAAAATACGCTTGTTAAACTGCCGCCAAAACTTACTCCTGGTAGAAGAGGTAACTGCGAATAACCCGATAAAACAACTGATGTATTTGAACAAATTACATATAGGCTATAGGTATTTGGAGTCGCTGCCTTATTAAGCGTAACGCTGTAGCCGTTTAAAACGCTTCCCGGGGCTGCGCATTTGGCAATGGATGCAGGTTTATCCTGCGAAATAGATCTTGATTTGGCTGTATTTAAAACATTTAAGAAATTTCCATACGCTTGATTAAGAGTTTGGGATTTTGAATAGTTTCCAAAAGTTATTATTGATAATCCGGCAAGCGAAGCAATTACGACAACAACAATAAGTACCTCAATAAGCGTAAAACCTTTTCGAGAATTCTTTTTTAATTTAAAGTTGGCAGGTTTAATTTTCATGGACTCTGAAGAGTGTATGAATAATAAGACGAAGGGCAAGAATTGGGTGAAGTTTTATCCGGATCATTTGCGTTTTCAAGACAAGCCATTATTGTATAAGATGAAGCGGGAGAAGTGGGGGAGGCGGGAACATAAATATACGATGCGCCTGTTTTCGGATCGCAGGGAATTTTAGTTATGTAAGTAATGAGGTTTCCATTTACGGTTCCTTGTAATGAACTACCGCAATTAAGCACACTAGCGGGGGTAGGATAAGTAAGCTGATCGGATCTATAAAGCTCAAGAGCAGACTGGATTTGTCTTAAATCAGCTTTTCTTCTTGCATCTCTAGATCTTTGAAGCTGCGCCACAGGATTAATTAAAAAAATCAAAGCGCCTACCAAAACAGCGATTAATCCGATAACAACCAAAAGTTCTATGACTGTAAAGCCTTTGTTTTTTTTAAATTTCATAAATTAAAATGAATTAAAAGATAAATTTGAATCAAATCCCCGTAAAACAAAGAGATTAAGCTTCCTAAAACCAGGAATGGACCAAGAGCAATCGTGTCTTTTAAAAAACTCTTTTTCTTCCACATAATTAGTATGATCGAGTACAAAGCTCCTGTCAAGAAAGCCAGATATAGAGCAAAAACAATATTCGGAAAACCCAAAAAAAGTCCTAAAAAGAAAGCTAATTTTAAATCTCCGCCTCCCATACTTTGTTTTTTTGTCAGAAAATAAAAAATTAAAGAAATTAAAAAGAAAAAAACAAAACTTCCAAACGCCGATAATAAACTATTCAAAATATAATCCTTTTGGTAGATAATCATGTAAATAAAGGATATTAGCGTTGCGGGATAGAGGATTTTGTCGGGAATTATACCGTATTTTGCGTCTGTAAAAAAAATAATAATAAGCAGTGATACGATTAAAAAATAGTAAAGAGTCGAAATACTTACTAGGTAATAGCCGTTATAAATTAAAAATTGGAAAGTAAGAAAATAAACAATGCCTGTAAAAAATTCCGAAAACGGATACCAAGGACTTATTTGCTTTTTACAGTATCTGCATTTGCCGGAAAGAGTTACAAAAGAAAAAATAGGAACAAGGTCTAAAGCGGAAAGCGGATGTTTGCAGCTTTCGCAATAAGATCGCCCCTTTAAAAAGCTTTCTTTTTTTAAAATCCTATCCGAAACAACATTTAAAAAGCTGCCTAAAAAAGCTCCTATTATAAAAATAAAAACAGAGAAAATAAACACTAGTAATATCTTAAACAAAAAAAAGAGAATAAACAATAATCTAAATTAGATATAGAAGATTAGTAAAGAGCAGCTCCTAGCAGAGCTCCAGCCGTTGGGGCAGCAGCACCGTACCACACACCTGTTCTTCCGTCTGCCGAACTCCAGACTACCCAGGATTGGTTTTGTGTAGCTGCCGTGCCGCAAGCCGTGCCTCCATGTGCTTTTTGACATTGGGCTTTAGATTCTAATCTTGTGTATACATCAGCATCTGTTGCAGCCGCATTAGTTTCATAACAGAAATTATTTTGACCATTTGGACATGTACCAGCAGTAGGAGCTGTCGCTCCATTTGCAGTATAGGCAGGATCAGTCGGTATTATTTTTAAATCTCCTGAATTTTGTAAAGTAGTTAGAAAAGTGGCTGCTGCTGTCATGTATGTACCATTTGCAGTTGAAGTAAAATTTGCTTCAAGTGCATGGCCTATAGAATCAACTGTGGAAAGCCTACCTGCATCTCTTCCCCTTGCAAACTGTTCAAGCGGATCTATTGTGACAAGAAGCGCTGCTGCCAAAACTCCGAGGATTCCGATAACAACCAAAAGTTCAATAAGCGTAAAACCTTTTCCGTTTGTTAATGACTTAAAATAATTTTTCATCCTCTTATTAATGATAATCATAATTAAAATGCCTTGTCAAGCCCCAATTTAAAGCTAAATTTATTGAATACTTGTAATCAAACTATAAATTGGGGTTATAACAGAGATGATTAAAAAACCGACACCAAGCCCTAAAATTATCATTATAAAAGGTTCCATTGCCGTTGTTAAGGTTTTAACGGTTTGGTCAACTTCTCTTTCAAAATATTCAGAAGCCCTAAGAAGCGTTTCGTCTATTTTTCCGGTTTGTTCGCCAACTCTGACAAGTTGAACTAAAAGCGGAGGAAAAAGAGAATAATGCGCAAGTGAATCCCCAAGGGATACTCCTTTTTCAACTCTTTTACAAACCTCCAAGATTGCATTTTTATACAAAACATTACCGGCTGTATCGGCAGTTTCGTTTAAAGC
>Ga0182027_10010066_pt1 | contig 13495 bp, 12 predicted proteins | sample 712E1DmetaG_FD_121300 | JGI IMG/M metagenome (GOLD analysis project Ga0182027, IMG submission 121300) | Permafrost microbial communities from Stordalen Mire, Sweden - 712E1D metaG (Illumina Assembly) | ecosystem: Environmental > Terrestrial > Soil > Wetlands > Permafrost | place: Sweden...
CCGAGACACTCGTGAGCCTGCCAGAGCGCGAATGGAGGTCCGGCCGCGGTGAGATGGCGAAGTACGCCTTCTTGGGGGTGGAGGATCTGGATGTCCTGGGCCTGGCCGAGCAGGTGGCCCGGTGCGTCGCGTGCAAGGCCGCGATCGTCGTATGCGACGAGCGAGAAGCAGGTCGCCGGATCGTCTTGAACTACGGCCACACCTTGGCCCATGCCCTCGAGGCCGCGGGTCTCGCGAGCGAGGACGCGAGCTCGGCGGACGGCGTGCTGAGACACGGCGAAGCGGTGGGGGTCGGCCTCGTGTTCGCGGCCGAGGTCGCCCGGCTCATGAGTCGGATCGGGCCGTCGCGCGTCGAGCGTCACCGTGGAGTGGTCGCCGGCTACGACTTGCCCGTCAGTCTTCCTCCGGGCTCGGATCCCGTTGCTCTCCTCCAGTTCATGAGCCGGGACAAGAAGTCGGCCGGTGGCCTCAATCTGGTGCTCGACGGTCCGGAGGGTGTCGAGCTGGTTCATGACCTTCGCCCTGAGATCGTTCTCGAAGCCCTGGATATAGTTCGAGCCGACCGATGACTACCGCCGACAACCCAAACTCTGGGCGCCGCCCTGTCGTTCTTCTCCTTTCCGGCCCGAACCTCGGCCTGCTCGGCGAGCGCCAGCCTGAGATCTACGGTGCCGCCACGCTCGCTGACCACGTCGAACGGGCCGCTCAGGCCGCGGCCAGATGCGGGTTCGAGCTGAGGCACATCCAGAGCGAGCACGAGGCGGAACTTGTTTGCGCCGTTCACGAAGCCCGCGCCAAGGTGCAGGCGATAGTCGTGAACGCGGGCGCCCTCTCGCACTCGAGCTGGGCTCTTCACGACGCGCTCGCGGCATTCGACGGCGTCGTCGTCGAGCTTCACTTGTCCAACCCCGATGCGCGAGAACCCTGGCGACGCCAGTCGGTGCTGGCGCCGGTCGCCGACGGGACCGTGGCCGGCTTCGGTGGCCTCGGCTATGAGCTCGCAGTCGAGGCCGCGGCCCGTCTCGTGGCCGGGCGCAGCGACCGCGCTCGCGGCGCCTAGCATCGTCCCCCGTGCCGACTGGCTCTCCTCGCCCTGATCTCGCCGCGATGGACGTCGCGGGCCGCCTCCCGCGCCTGGTGGCGCGCTTTGAGGAGCTCGGATGCGACGGGCTCCTCGTGACCAATCTGACCAACATCCGCTACCTGACAGGTTTCACAGGGTCCGCGGGCCTGCTGCTCGTGCTTGGCGATGACGCGCTCTTGGTGTCCGACGGCCGCTACCGGGACCAGGCCGTCGAGCAGGTCACGGCCGCGGCGGTTCCCGTGCGCGTCGAGATCGGCCAGTCTGGCGTCCAGCTCGCGTTGATAGGCCAGGCGGCCAAGGCCCTGGCACGCCTGGGTCTGGAGGCAGACGACATCAGCTGGGGCGCCCAGCAGCGAATCGCGGGGGCGCTTTCGGTCGGGACGAACCTTGTTGGGGTGCCGCGCGCCGTCGAGGCGCTCCGCTCGGTCAAGGACGAGGGCGAGCTTGCCCGTATCGAGGCTGCGGCGGACATCGCGGACGTGGCCTTCGCACAATGCAAAGAGCTCCTGTGCGAGGCACCGACCGAGGACGAGTTCGCGATCGCGCTCGACTTCGAGATGCGCCGGCGTGGCGCCGACGGGGTCGCCTTCGAATCGATCGTCGCCAGCGGCCCGAATGCTGGCCTGCCTCACGCCCGACCCTCCAGCCGTCGCGTAGACATGGGCGAACTGGTGGTCGTCGACTTCGGGGCGATCGTGGACGGTTACCGGTCGGATATGACCCGTACGGTCAGCGTGGGTGCTCCCCGACCCCAGGAGCTGCGCGATCTGCTCGAGGCGGTAATGACCGCGCAGCGTGCCGGCGTGCGGGCCATCCGCGCCGGCGTGACCGGCGCGGAGGTCGACGCTGCCTGCCGTGAGTCGCTGGCCTCCTCGGGTTTCGAGAAGGCGTTTTCGCACGGGACCGGCCACGGTGTCGGCCTAGAGATCCACGAGGCCCCGTCGGTCTCGCAGGAGTCCGCTGATATCCTCGAAGTCGGTGCTGTCGTGACCGTTGAGCCCGGCGCCTACCTTTATCCAACCGGCGTCGCACGCATCGAGGACACCCTGGCTGTCACGGCCGCTGGCGCTCGTCTACTCACCAAGTCGACCAAGGACTACGTGCTCTGATGGCCTTTTCCACCAACGACCTCCGCAACGGGATGACCCTCGATCTGCCAGAGGGGCTCTTCACCGTCGTCGAGTTCCAGCATGTCAAGCCTGGCAAGGGCGGCGCTTTTGTCCGGACCAAGCTGCGCAACGCACGCACAAAGGCCGTGATAGAGCGCACCTTCAGGGCCGGCGAGCAGGTCGAGCAGGCTGTGATCGACAAGAGGGAGATGCAGTACCTGTACCGGGACGGCCAGGACTACGTGTTTATGGACAACGCCTCTTACGACCAGATCCAGGTGAGCGGGTCTTCCCTGGTCGACGCCGCCGCGTACTTGAAAGAAGGAGACTCGGCGATCATGCAGATGTACGACAACGAGATCGTCGGCGTCGACCTGCCAGCGGCTGTGGAGCTCACCGTGACCGAGACCGAGCCCGGTTTTCAGGGCGACCGGGTGTCGGGTGCCCGCAAGCCTGCGACGCTCGAGACCGGACTGGTCGTCAACGTGCCCCTTTTTGTGAACTCCGGCGAGCGCATCAAGGTTGACACCAGGACCGGTGAGTACCTCACGAGGGCCTGAGGGCCCTTCCCGCCAACCATTGGCGGGCGCGCGCCGCCGGGCTCGTGAGCGGGCGCTCGAGCTGCTGTACGAAGCCGAGACCAAGGCTTTGAGTCCCACCCTGTTGCTCGCGGAGCTGCCCGTCGCACCCGAGGAGTACGCGGCGAAGCTTGTCTCAGGAGTCGAGCGTCGAGCCCAGGACGTGAGCGACCTGTTGGGCCGCTTCGCCACGGGCTGGTCCGTCGAGAGGATGCCGGTGGTCGACCGGTGCGTTCTTCGCATGGCGGTCTACGAGCTCTTGGACGAGCCGGACGTGCCGATGGCCGTCGTGCTCGATGAGGCCGTCGAGCTTGCCAAGACGTACTCGACAGAGGACTCGGGCCGTTATGTGAACGGCGTGTTGTCCGCGGTCGCGGCCGAGGTGCGCAAAGACGAGTGAAAAACAAGCGTGCGCGTCGCTTCGCTGTTGGCTAGTGTGACATCTCGGACGTAAAGCGGGTCCAGCGAGGCCATACGTACGAGGAGGAGCCCGAGTGGCTGAAAGACAGAGAAGAAAGACGCGCCCGGAAGGGCGCGTTTTTGTTGCCCGCACCCAGGTCATGGACAGCGACGAGGTGCGACGAGCACTCGTGCGCATCGCGCATGAGATCGTCGAGCGCAACCGCGGGCTTGATGACGTCGTCGTGATCGGGCTTCAGACCGGTGGCGTGCCGATGGCCGAACGCCTCGTCACGATCCTTCGTGAGATCGAGGGAACCGAGGTGCCTTTCGGGACCATCGACGTCGCGTTCTACCGCGACGACATCGGGCTGCGGCCGGTGCTGTCCGAGGAGGTGACGGACCTTCCTTTCGACATCAACGGACGCGTCGTGGTCCTGTTCGACGACGTGCTTTTCACCGGCAGGACGGTCCGCGCCGCCCTCGAAGCTCTCGCGGCCCATGGCCGCGCCCGCGCCGTTCAACTCGCGGTGATGGTCGACCGGGGCCACAGGGAGCTGCCGATCCGCCCCGACTTCGTGGGCAAGAACCTGCCGACGAGACGCGACGAGCTCGTCGAGGTAACCGAGGACGCAGTTGCGATCGGTGATCTGCTTGCCGCCGGGAAGGACAAGGAGATCCGATGACCTCTCCCGGAACCTCGACCGGTGCCGGCCCCACAGCGAGCCGCTCTGGGGATCTCGGCGACACGACCGCTACGACGAGGGTCTCAGACGAGACGGGTGCGAGCTCTTCGGAGCCCGGCGAAGACTTCGTAGTGGACCACCGGGCACCGGCGGTCAGGCATCTTCTTTCCATCGCCGATCTGAACCGCGATGCCATCCTCGAGATCATGCGCCTCTCCGACGCGTTCGCAGAGGTTGTCGAACGCCCGATCCCGAAGGTGCCTGCACTCAGGGGACGCACTGTCGCGACGGTCTTCATGGAGCCTTCGACCAGGACCAGGCTTTCTTTCGAGACCGCGGCAAAGCGCCTTTCCGCCGATGTCATGACTTTTACCGCCGCCACGTCTGCTTCGGTCAAAGGCGAGTCGCTGCGCGACACCGTCGAGACGATCGACGCCATGGGAATAGACGCGATGGTGATCCGCCACCATGCATCGGGCGCACCCTTGCGGGTCACCAACTGGGTGGGTGCGAGCGTGATCAACGCCGGAGACGGAGCCCACGAGCACCCGACGCAGGCGCTTCTCGACTGCTACACCATCCGCGAGGCCCTCACAGCGCGACGCGAAGGGGAGGTTCTGCCCGATTTGAAAGGGTTGCGCATCGCGATCGTCGGCGACATCAAGCACTCGCGGGTAGCCCGTTCGAACGTGCTCGCTTTCACCGCACTCGGCGCCGAGGTCGTCCTTGTGGCACCACCGACGCTCATGCCCGCTTGCTTGGAGGGCTGGCCCGTGACCACGACCGGAGAGCTGGACTCCGCGCTTTCGGACCTCGACGTCGTCTACCTGCTGCGCATCCAGTCCGAGCGCCTCGGCGAGGTTCTGCTGCCGTCCCTCGACGAGTACCACTGGAGATACGGCCTAACGCGTTCCCGAGCGGACGCGCTCAAAAAGGGTGCTCTGGTGATGCATCCCGGACCGATGATCCGCGGAGTCGAGATCTCGCCTGAGGTCGCCGACCTCCCCGCGTCACTGGTGACCCGCCAAGTGCACAACGGCGTCGTGGTTCGCATGGCCGTCCTTTTCTACCTACTCGGATCGGGGGCGATGTGATGGGTCGCGGGAACGCAGTTGCACAGATGGGCGGCGAGACCGTCCTGCGGGGAGGGACGCTGGTGGACCAGACGGGCGAGCGTCGCGGCGACGTTCTGGTTCGGGACGGCCGAATTGTCGCGGTCGAGGAGTCGATCGACGCGGCGGTTGGTGCCACCGTCCTCGACGCGGGCGGCTGCATCGTCGCGCCTGGACTCGTCGACCTTCACGCTCACCTGCGAGAGCCGGGCGGGGAGATCGCTGAGACAGTCGAGTCCGGGTCGAGAGCTGCCGCGCTCGGCGGGTACACGGCGGTTGTGGCGATGCCCAACACCGAGCCCGCCATCGACTCGGCGGCCATCGCGCGCGATGTGCTGGCTCTCGGCGACAAGGCCCTTGTGGAGATCGCGGTGGCTGGGGCGATCACCCTCGGGCGCCGAGGCGACAAGCTTGTGCCGATGGCCGAGTTGGCTCGACTCGGCGTGCGCCTGTTCACCGACGACGGCAAGGGCGTGCAGCACGGCGGGCTTATGCGACGTGCGCTCGAGTATGCGTCCGGGCTCGGTGTCGTGCTTGCCCAGCACTGCGAGGACGAGCAGATCGCAGCGGGCGGTCAGATGCACGAAGGCGCCTGGTCGAGTCGACTCGGCATCGCGGGCCAGCCCGCGTTGGCAGAGGAAGCGATGTTGGCGCGTGACCTTGCTCTGGTTCGGCTCACGGGCGCGCCGATGCATTTTCTGCACCTGTCGACCGCAGGCTCGGTGCAGATGATCAAGAGGGCCAAAGCAGAAGGCCTAGGCGTCACTTGTGAGGTAACGCCCCATCACCTCGCGCTCAGCGACGCCGCGGTGGCGAGCTTCGATCCGATTTACAAGGTGAACCCGCCCTTAAGGACGGCCCTCGACGTTGCCGCGGTCCGTGCAGGCCTCAGGGCCGGCGTCGTCGACGCGATAGCGACCGACCACGCGCCGCACGCGCCAGAACGCAAGGACGACCCGTTCGAAGAGGCTCCCGCCGGAATGCTCGGCCTGGAGACAGCTCTCGCGGTTGGCTACGGCGTGCTGTGCGCGGACCCCGACGGTGGCGTGGAAGAAGCCGATGACCACGGCTGGGTAAGGCGCGGCGCGGCCAAGTCCTTGGCCCTGAGGGACCTCTTCGCCCTGTTCTCGTGGCAGCCGGCACGCATAGCCGGTCTCGAGCGGGACGGCCGGGGCTTGAGAGGTGATCGTGGCGGACAAGGCGGCCCTATTCGGCCAGGCGCGGCGGCGAACCTCACCGTGTTCGACCCGAGCGCGCAATGGGTAGTCGAGCCGAGCCTCCTGGCCAGTCGCAGTCGCAACACGCCCTATGCGGGCCGCCGGCTCACCGGCAAGGTCCGACACACGGTGTTCGCCGGCGAGGCCGTGGTACTCGACGGCGCGCCGCAGCGATGAAGAAGAGCTCGGGCGCCGACCTGTGAGGCACCGCCGGCACATGGGCAGGGTTGTCGACCTGTCGACTTCGGTCGCCAGCGTCCGGCTAAAGACCGCGGTCATGACCGCGGCGGGCACGTCGGGCCACGGTGCCGAGCTCGGCGCCTACTTCGACCTCTCGGCCATTGGTGCTGTCGTGGTGAAGTCGCTGTCGGTCGACCCGTGGCCGGGCAACCCCGGCCCTCGGGTCTGCCCGGTGCCCGGAGGCATGCTGAACGCCGTGGGGCTGCAGGGCCCAGGAGTCGAGGCTTGGCTCGCAGACGAGCTGCCGGGCCTCGAGAGAGCAGGCGCCAGCGTGGTCGTGAGCATCTGGGGACAGCGCGTCGAGGACTACGCACGCGCAGCCTCCGCATTGTCCGGGGCCCCGCCGTGCGTAGTCGCTCTGGAGGTGAACGTCAGCTGCCCGAACCTCGAGGACCGCAGCCGCATGTTCGCCCACTCTCCGGCCGCGACCGCCGAGGCGGTGGCGGCGTCGGTCACCTGTGGGAGGCCGCTTTGGGCGAAGCTCTCGCCGAACACCTCCGAGCTTCTCGATGTCGCGCAGGCCGCGCTGGCAGCAGGTGCTGAAGGGCTGACTCTGACCAACACGCTGCTCGGCCTCGCCATCGACACCGAGCGCAGGGCACCCGTGCTCGCAGTGGGGGGCGGCGGGCTTTCAGGAGACGCTCTGCACGCCGTCGCGCTCCGCGCTGTTTACGACTGCCGGGCGGCGTTCCCCGATGCCGGCATCGTCGGCGTCGGCGGCGTGAGCGACGGCGCGCGTGCAGTGGCCATGCTGCTCGCCGGCGCTGACGCGGTCCAAGTCGGGACCGCCACGCTCTGCGATCCGCGGGCTTCCTTGCGAGTGCAGACAGAGCTCGCCAGATGGTGCGAACGTCACGATGTGAGGGCGGTTCGCGAGCTCGTCGGCGCGGCCAATGACAAACTGAAGCCACGCGACAAGCCATGAGCTCCGAGGCTCCCGGTTCGACGGCACGCGAGCATCTAGCCCTCGCTCTCGACGTTGCGAACCTCGACGAAGCAGTCGAGCTCGCGGCCCGGCTACGGCCGTGGTTCTCGGTCGCGAAGATCGGGTTGGAGCTCTTCTCGGCCGAGGGGCCGCTCGCGGTCGACACCCTGGCGGACGAAGGCTTCCGGATATTCGTGGACCTGAAGCTCCACGACATCCCGACTACGGTCGGCCGGGCCGCCCGCAGGATCGGGGCGCTTGGCGCTTCCTACCTGACCGTGCACGCGGCTGGTGGCGAACAGATGCTGGCCGCAGCTGTCGAGGGGTTCGAAGAGGGGTGGGCCGGTGCGGTGTCGGCGGGCTACCTTGAGCCGGCCGCAGGTACAGCAGGGATCCTGGCCGTGACGGTGCTGACGAGCGACCCGGATCCGAGCGCTGCGATCGTCTGTGACCGCACCATGCTGGCGGCCAGGACGGGATGTCTAGGAGTGATCTGCGCTGCTTCAGACCTGTCGGTTGTCGGGTTGGCTGCGCCCACGATGCTTACCGTCGTACCGGGGATCCGCCTTGCGCAGTCGTCTCACGACGACCAGGCACGCATCGGGGGCCCTGGCGAGGCGACAAGGGCAGGCGCCGACCTGCTCGTGATAGGCAGGACCGTGACCAGCGCTGAAAGCCCCGAACTGGCGGCGCAGCAACTCTCAGCCGAGGTGTTGGCGGCGCTGGAGCTTGATTGAGCATCATTCAGTGCGACAGAAGAGCTGCTACATGAGACGGTGCCGGTGGCAGACTGTTCTTTACCTTTCATTACAAATGCGCTACGGTGCCTCAAGGGATTCTCGCCCGGGGGCGATGGCCCGTTTTTGACAACCACCGAAGCGCATTCGAGTCCAGGAGGTCCGGCCGATCATGATACGAAAGCGGAAGTTGAGCACGCTCGCAGTTGTTGGGACGGCGGTTGCAGCAGCGGCGTTCGGGCTTGCGGCATATGGAGTGGGCTCTGCAGCTCCCGCACCTGCCAAGGCCCATGTCGTCAGCAAGGCCGCACCCAAGATGGTTAGGGTCAACGGTGGCACGATGACGATCGCCGAAGCCCCGTCGGGCGGGCCGAACTACATCTTCCCGATGATGGGCGGCGCATATTTCAGCGTTTCGAACTTCCAGCTGATCTACCTGCTCTTCCGCCCGCTTTACTGGTTCGGTGTCGGGAACACCCCGGCGCTTAACGGATCGCTCTCTGTCGCGATGCGACCGGTCTATTCAAACCACAACCAGACCGTCACCATCCAGATGAAGGGCTACAAGTGGAGCAACGGCGAGACCGTGGACGCCAAGGACGTCGTGTTCTGGATGAACATGCTCAAGGCAGACGCCACCTCTTGGGCGGGCTTTGCCCCTGGGCCGAGCCAGTTCCCTGGTGACATCACCAATGTCACGGCCAACAACAAGGCCGACACAGTCACCTTCACCGTTGACGGCACTTACAGCTCGTACTGGTTCACCTACAACGAGTTGAGCCAGGTCACGCCTCTCCCGATCGCCTGGGACATCCAAAAGCCCAAGGCTGCACCGGGCTCTGGCGGTTGCTCGGGCGCCTCGTACCGCTCGATCAAGACCAACCTCACAGCCAAGGGCCTCGTTGACGTCTCTTCGACGGCGAAGGCCTGCGCGGCTGTGTACGCCTTCCTCACGAGCAAGAACGAAGCAGGAGACCTCGGCACCTACGCTTCGAACCCGCTTTGGAAGATCGTTGACGGACCGTTCAAGCTCGTGACCTACGACGCGACCGACAACGGCGCAACCGTGGTCCCGAACCCTGCCTACTCGGGCGCGGTCAAGTCTTCCCTGGCCAAGCTCGTCATGGCACCGTTCACCAACGACACCTCCGAGTTCGGCGTTCTGCAAAGCGGCAGCACGATCAACATCGGCTACGTTCCGCCGCAAGACCTGCCTGTTTACAGGGGCAAGGCGTTCGGCAAGAACGGAGCGCCGCTGGCAGGGGCGAACAACTCCTCGCTCGCAGGCAAGTACACCCTCGACCCGGTGTACCCATGGGGCGTCAACTACTTCGCCCTGAACTACACCAACCCGATCTCGGGCCCGATCTTCAAGCAGCTCTACGTCCGTCAGGCTCTGCAGTCTCTGATGAACCAGACCTTGTGGATCCAGCTGTTCAACGCTGGCTACGGTGCCCCGACCTACGGACCGGTGCCTGTGTACCCGCCGACTGACTTCGTGGCCAAGGGCGAGACTCAGAACCCGTATCCCTACAACGCGTCGCACGCGAAGCAGTTGCTGAGCTCGCACGGCTGGCAGGTCGTCCCGAATCACACCACCACCTGCATCAGGCCAGGAACGGCTGCCAACGAGTGCGGTGCAAACATTCCCAAGGGCGCGCAGTTGAGCTTCAACTACCTGTACTTCGACGGTGCGGTGTCGTTCAACAACCAGATCAGGGAGCTGGCAATCAGCTGGGCGCAGGCGGGCATCAAGCTGCAGCTCGAGCCAAAGAACTTCGGTGACGTCATCGACACCGCAGCGACTCCTTGCACGGCCGGCACTGCCTGCCCGTGGGACATCGCCAACTGGGGCGGTGGATGGGTCTACTCTCCGGACTTCTACCCGACCGGCGAGGAGATCTTCGCCACCGGTTCAGGTTCTGACTTCGGTGAGTACTCCAACAAGACCGCAGACAAGTACATCGAGGCGACGAACGTCTCGTCGTCGTTGAGCGCCCTCTACAAGTACGAGAACTACCTGGCCGTGCAGCTCCCAGACATCTGGCAGCCCGAGACGGCCCTCGAGTTCAACGAGGTCGGCAAGAACGTCTGTGGCTTCACTCCCCAGAACCCGCTCTTCAGCTGGGTTGCTGAAGACTGGTACTTCTGCAAGGCAGCCAAGTAGCAGTCGTGTTCCGGCACCTTTGAGGTGACCGGTGCAGGTTCCCCCGGGCCACGGCGTGTTCGTCGTGGCCCGGGGTCTACTTCAGTTCAGTTTCCGGCAAAGCTCTGCGGTGCTCGGGGAAGTGTGCTCGTTCATGCCAGGTTGGCTTCGAACGCGGCCTGTTAGCATCTGCCGGGGGAAATGCCGCTGACAACGGCGCAACGTCCCGTTCGGCCAAGGAGTCGTGCATGATCGGCTACCTCATTCGAAGAGTGGTGCAGGCGGTCATCGTGATCATCGGCGTGTGCGCGATCACGTTCATCCTCTATCACCTGTTTCCCGGCGGGGTGAATTCAGAAGCCCGGATCATCCTTGGCCCCCGGGCCACCCAACCCCAGCTCAACGCCTTCCTTGCGGCGAACGGGCTGAACAGGCCGATATGGACCCAGTTCGCGATTCTCGTAGGGCACGTCTTCACGTTCAATCTGGGTTACTCCTACAAGCTCAACGAGCCGGTGGCGACCATCGTGCTGCAGAAGCTGCCGAAGACGGTTCTCCTGCTCGGGCTCTCGACGCTTCTGACGGTCATAGTTGCGATCCCGCTCGGCATCTTCCAAGTGCTGCGACGCAACAAGCCGTCGGACTACGCGCTGACCACGCTGTCGTTCGTCTTCTACGCGACGCCGACTTTCTTCCTCGGGATCGTGCTCATCGAGCTGTTCGCCATCCACTGGCACATCTTCCCGCCGGAGGCACCGCAATCGGCCTCGATCGGACAGATTCTCGCCGACTGGCGCGCACTGGTATTGCCGGTGTTCACCCTCGCAGCGGTCTACATAGCAGGCTTCAGCCGCTACATGCGGTCCTCGATGATGGAGGCGCTCACCGAGGACTACGTTCGCACCGCGCGGGCAAAAGGACTCTCCACGCGACGTGTGAACTACGTGCACGCACTGCGCAACGCTTTGATCCCGATCATCACCCTCCTCGGGCTCACGCTGCCAGCGATCGTGAGCGGTGCTCTCATCACCGAGTCCGTCTTCAACTACCCGGGCATGGGGCTTGCCTTCTTCAATGCCGCCTCACAGAACGACTTCCCGCTCCTGATAGGCACGGTCGTTGTAGCCGCCATGGCTACCGTCGTCGGGTCCCTTCTCGCCGACATCCTGTACGCCGTCTTGGACCCCAGGATCCGCTATGTGTGACCCCCGGCCGAACACCCGGCGCCTGACCAAAGTGGGGCCTCGATGATCCCGCTCACCGGCGATGCGACCACCACGCTGATCGCGGAGGCTCAGGGAACCGGCGGGGAGCCTCTCTTGCCGGGGACAGAGGTCACCGAGGCGGGTGAGGCAGGTGGCATAGGCGGTCTCGGCAAGATCATCTGGCGGGTCTTCTCCGAGAACAAGCTCGCTCTGGTGAGCGTCGGCGTCGTCGTTTTCATGCTGCTGTTCTGCTTCGTCGGGCCGCACATCTACCACACCGACCAGACCGACCTCGTCATCACGAGCGTGGGCCAGGTCCTCGCCCATCCGAGCGCACAGAACTTGTTGGGGACCGACCCGAACGGCTACGACACCGTAGGGCGGCTCATGGTGGGCGGGGCCACCGCACTTGAGATCGCGCTCTTGGCGGCCGGGATCGCCACCATCTTCGGCGTGTTCTTCGGAGCCGTCTCGGGTTATGCAGGCGGTGTCGTGGACGCGATCATGATGAGGATCGTCGACACGGTGCTGTCGATACCGACGCTGTTCCTGCTGATCGTCATCGCTGCGATCCTGCACCCCTCGTTCTGGCTGATCGTGTTCATCGTGGCGTTGGCCGCGTGGCTGGTCCCGGCCCGTCTCATACGCGGCGAGACGCTGACACTTAGGACACGCGAGTACGTCCAGGCGGTCCGCGCGATGGGCGGTGGCGGCGGTCGGATCGTTGTCCGCCACATCATCCCCAACGCGGTCGGGACCATCATCGTGAACGCGACGTTCCAGATAGCCGACGCGATCGGATTGCTGGCCGCGCTCGGCTTCCTCGGCTTCGGCGTGCCCCCGCCCGCCACGAGCTGGGGCCAGATGCTCTCTGACGGCGTCAGCTATGCCCAAAATGGCGACTGGTGGCTCATCTACCCGGCGGGCGTCTGCATCATTCTCGTGACCGTCTCGTTCAACTACATCGGCGACGCGCTCAGAGACGCCTTCGAGGTGAGGCTGCAGCGTCGGTGAACGACGGGCCAGGCGGCTCGCGCCACCTGGCTTTCGTCCCTAGGTCTCCGGCGAGGTTGCCGACGCGCCGAAACCAACCGAGGCGGCGCCGGCCGGCTGGAGCAAGGGGAAGTGGCAGGCCGCCATGTGGTCGTTTCCGAACGACTGGAGCGGGGGCTCCTCGGCGGCGCAGATCTCCTGTGCCGCGGGGCAGCGGGTGCGGAACCGGCATCCCGACGGCGGAGTGAGAGCCGAGGGCAGCTCGCCGGAGATGTGATGTCCCCGGCGAGCTGCGGCAAGCGCCGGATCAGGCACCGGGATCGTGTCGATCAGGCCCCGGGTGTAGTGGTGAACCGGCTGTTCGTAGACCTGCTTGGCTGCGCCGATCTCGACGAGCTTGCCGAGGTACATCACTCCTATGCGGTCGGAGAGGAACCTGAGAACAGCGAGGTCGTGCGAGATCACGATGTAGGTGAGCCGGTGGGCCTGCTGCAGCGCCTTCATCATGTTGAGGATCTGCGACTGGATCGACACGTCGAGGGCAGACACAGGCTCGTCTGCGACGATCAGGCGGGGATTCAAGGTGAGCGCACGGGCAAAGCCGATCCGCTGGCGCTGGCCTCCTGAGAACTCGTGCGGATAGAGCTCGATGGCCTTCTGGGCGAGCCCGACCTCGCGAAGCAGCGAGCCGACGCGCTCCCACTGCTCTGATCGCGAGCCGATCCCCTGGACCTTGAGCGGCTCGCGCAGGATCGTGCCGACGCGCATGCGCGGATCGAGCGACGCGTAAGGGTCCTGGAACATGATCTGGAAGTCACGGCGGCCACGCCTCAATTCCCCTCGATTCAGCTGCGTGACGTCCTTGCCGTCGAACCGGATCGCCCCCGAGGTGGGCTTCTCGAGCGCGACCACGAGGCGACCGATCGTTGTCTTGCCACAGCCGGACTCGCCCACGAGGCCAAAGGTCTCTCCCTCGCGAACCGAGAAGGACACGTTTGAAACGGCCTTGACGCTGCCGATCTTGCGCTGCAGGACCGCTCCAGCGGTGACCGGGAACTCCTTGA
>Ga0182027_10010067_pt1 | contig 13495 bp, 9 predicted proteins | sample 712E1DmetaG_FD_121300 | JGI IMG/M metagenome (GOLD analysis project Ga0182027, IMG submission 121300) | Permafrost microbial communities from Stordalen Mire, Sweden - 712E1D metaG (Illumina Assembly) | ecosystem: Environmental > Terrestrial > Soil > Wetlands > Permafrost | place: Sweden...
GCGGACAAAGAACACATTTCCTTCCCCGGTTTTCTCCACGCCGATCTCCACACGCGGATTCGGTTGATCGCCCATGAACTTGATGGCGTTGTCCACCAGATTTTGGAAGACTTCCACCAGTCTTGTCCGATCGCCGCACAGCATGATCGGTTCTTTCGTCACCACCACCTCCACGTTTTTCTGGATAATCCACCCGGCCACCATGTCCAGGGCGTCTTTCACCACCACTTGCAGCGGCACTTCTTCCGGCGGGTTCATCTTGCTCCCAACGCGCGCCAGGTCGAGCAGTTCATCCAACAGCCGGGTCATCTTGTCCACCGCGGTGTAAATGTACTGCCGGTCTTTCGTTATTGCCTCGGTGTCCTGGTTAAGGGTGTCTTGCTCCAGATAGCCAAGGAAGGCTTTTATCGTCACCAGCGGACTCTTCAGGTCGTGCGAGACGGTGTAGGTGAAACGTGTCAGCTCGTCGTTCCGTCCCTGCAATTCCCGCGCGCTTTGCTGCAACGCCTCTTCCTGCCGCTTGCGTTCCGTGATGTCCTGGCCCAGACCGACGAACCCGGCAATCTCACCCAGATCATTCCGCAGGGGCACCTTGGTGGTGGAAACCCATCGGTTTTTCTCCGGCTTGCTGGCGTCCACCGTGGGGCCTTCGTGATGGTACAACCCTTTTCCGGTCCGGATGATCTCCTGTTCGTCAAGGAGGTATCGGGCCGCCAATTCGTGCGGGAAAAGATCGAAGTTCGACTTTCCAATAATCTCGTTGGGAGACGAAAAACCCAGCTGGCGCGCCATCCCCAGGTTGGCCACGACAAACCGGCCTTCGGCGTCCTGCGCATAAACGTAGTCCGGCAGGTTGTCAATGAGCGTGCGCAGCAGGAGACGCTCCCGGTCCAGGACTTGTTCGATGCGTTCCCGCACGGCGATTTGCTGTTGCAGGGTCGCGTTGGTATCGGCCAGTTCCTGGTTTCTTTGGGAGACTTCCTCCGTGCGCTCGGCGAGTGCCTGCTCCACCCGCTTGCGTTCGGTGATGTCGAGGGAGATGCCGCAGGTGCCGATGATTCGTCCCGCGGCGTCGCGCAGGGGCAATTTGGTGGTCAAGACCCAGCTCACGGTGCCGTCCAGCCAGGTTTCCTTCTCTTCGACATTCAGCAGCGGCTGGCCGGTGTGGATGATTTCCCGCTCGTCGGCCAGGGCCTGCTGCGCGTGCTCCCCGGAGAAAAAATCCGCATCCGATTTGCCGGCGAGCTGGGCCGGATCACTCAGCCCAAACTTCCGGGAATGGGCGCGGTTCACCTGAATAAAACGACTGGCCGCATCCTTGAAGTAAACGGCGGCGGGGGTGTTATCCATAAGGGTCGCCATCAATGTCCGTTCGTGGCGCAGCGCCTCCTCCACCCGTTTGCGCTCGGTGATGTCACGCCCGATTCCCACCAGACCGCAAATCCGTCCCTCGCTGTCCCGAAACGGCAATTTGGTCGTCAACATCGTGTGCTCCCTGCCATCCAAAGAAACCGCGGTGTTTTCCTGGTTGATAAGCGGCTCTCCGGCAAAAACTTTCATCTCCTCGGCGCGGAACTCGGCGGCCAGCCCTGCGGGGAAAAGGTCCGCGTCGGACAAGCCAATAACCTGGGAGGGAGTATCTTTGCCGAATCGTTTCGCCAGGGCTTCGTTGACCACCAGAAAACGGCTGTCCAGGTCCTTGATATAAAAAGTTTCGGGCAGCCGGTCAATCAAGGTGCGGAGCAACTGGCGTTCCTTTGCCAGTTCGGCGGTGCGCTCGGCGACCCGCTTTTCGAGTTCGTCGTGCGACTGGCGCAGCGCCTCCTCCGCTTGTTTCCGCGCGGTGATGTTCCGGCCGATGCCCACCAGGCCGACAATCTTTCCGTCCTGATCACGCAACGGCAGCTTGCTGGTCAACTGCCAGTATTTCTCGCCCGCGTCATTCACGGTCAACTCCTCCCGGTTGATGACCGGCTCGCCGTGAATCACCTTCTGGTCGTCGGCCCAGAATTTTTCGGCAATGTCCTTTGGAAAGAAATCGAAATCGCTCTTGCCAAAGGCCTCGGCCTCGATCTTGCAGCGAAGATTTTTCAGGTCGGCGGGATTGGCCAGGATTTTCCGGCCGGCGGCGTCCTTGACGTAGATGCAATCCGGCAGGTTGTCAATCAGTGTGCGCAGGAGCCGGCGTTCCTGGGACAGTTCGGTGGTGCGCCCGGCGACCCGTTTTTCGAGTTCGTTGTGCGCCTGGCGCAATGTCTCCTCCGCCCGCTTGCGCTCGGTGATGTCGCGGATGTTGCATTGGATCACCTCTTCGTGGTTCACCCGATAGACATTGCTGACGAACTCCACTTCGAGCCGCCGCCCGTCGGCGGTTTCCAGCGGCAGGTTTTCGTAACGGACGTATTCCTTCCGCCGCAATTCCGCGAAGTTGGCCTGGTTGGCGACTATGTCCTTGAAAAAACCAAGTTCCCAGACCTTCTTTCCGAGGAAGGCCTCGCGCGAGAAACCCAGCTTCTCGATCAAAAACGGATTCACGTCCAGAACCATCCCCGTCCCGGCATCGAGGATTAGAATCCCGTCCTTGGACGCCTCGAAGAGCCGGCGATAGCGGGCCTCCGAAGCGCGCAGCGCCCCGGCCAGCTCATACCGCTCTTTATAGAACTGGGCGCGCTGATGCCGCCAGATCGCGCCGATACCCGCACCCGCGCTGATCAGCAAAAGGCTCACGAGCAGGATGGTCAGCCTCAACCGCTCGTGCAACGGCGCATACACTTCGGCGGTGTCCATGCGCGCCACCAGAAACCACGGCGAATCCGGAATGGCATGCAAGGCCGCCAGCGTCGGCACCCCGCGATAATCCACGCCTTCCACGACGCCTTTCTCCCCCAGGATGGCTTTCACGGCAGGCACGTTGGTGTTGGCAATGGAAATACGCAGGTTGAGGGCGGTGTTGGTCTGGAACTTCAGTTCATTGAGGAACAGCGCGTCGTTGCCGTCCCGCCGGACGAGCAGCGTCTCGGCCGTCACGCTGGGCGTTGGCCAGCGTTTGATGAACGGATAAAGATAGATTGCGGGATTAATCCGCAGGGCGAGAACGCCCAGCGGACGGTTCGTGTCCGACTCGTCAAGAATGGGCACCAGCAGCGCCAGATAGGCCCGCTGGTCATGCTCGTTCCGGGTAAAATCCTGGAAGATCACCCGGCCCGACCGCAAGATTTCTGGAATGTTCTGTGAAACAAAGGAAGAGATCGGCGGTTCAGCAGGGGCTGCCATGCGAATGATGCCTTGCGCATCGAACAGGCAAATCAGGTCATACTGTTCAGTCGCCAGGTATTTGGCCGCCCAATCCTCAATCTGCTGTTGTGCGTCAGCGTCCTCCGGGTGATCCAAAAAGTGCCGCACCAGCCCGGAAAAAGCGGGGTTCTTGAAAAAAGTGGCGGCATCGCCCAATCGCTCTTTGCGATACTGCGCCAATTCGTCCACCTTCAACTCCGCGACAGCGGAAAGCTGGCGCCCGGCCTCGACGCGGATTTGCCGCTCATAGTTCCGGTAGTAACGGCAGCCAACCGTGACAATGCCCGCCGCCAGCAGGACGAAAATCAAGACGAGCATAGAGGGGGCACGCCAGTTGTTTAAGTTGCGAATAGGCATGTTTGTGACCCGATGCCGCATAATTTATACCCATTTCCAGCACGGCGCCGCATAATTTACACCCATTTCCAATCTCGTTATCGGGCAAATAACGGTTTTTCTCCCGTCGGCGTCCAAGCGTCAACCGGGAAATTTATTTCCCAATCTGTTTCTGAATCGCGCCGATGATTTTCTGCGACCACTTTTCCAAAACCTTTGCGTCACGGCCTTCCAGCAGCAATCGCGCCTTGGGTTCCGTGCCGGAGTGACGCAACAACACGCGGCCACCGGCGGACTTCAATTCCTTTTCGGCCTGGGCGACGAGTTTCAACACACCGTCGAGCTGCTCGAAGGGAATTTTTTCGCGCACCGGGACGTTGGTGACGAGTTGCGGAAACCGGGTCCAGCATTTCGCCAGCCTGGAGAGCGGGGTTTGTCTGGCCTTCACGATGCGGAGAACCTGCAGCGCGGCCACCAAGCCGTCCCCGGTGGTGCCGAAATCGCGGAAAATCAAGTGCCCGCTCTGCTCGCCGCCGAAGTTGAAGCCGCCGCGCAGCATTTCATCAATCACGTTCCGGTCGCCGACGGCGGTGCGGATGACCTTGCCGCCGGCGGATTTGATGGCGGCCACCAAACCGGCGTTGCTCATCACGGTGGTGACCAGGGTTTTTTCGGCCAGCGTTTTTTGCGCCAGCAGGTCGAGCGCGGCGATGGCCATGATGTCGTCGCCGTCAATCAGATTGCCCTTTTCATCGCACAGCAGCACACGGTCGGCGTCGCCGTCGTGCGCGATGCCGAGATCCGCCTTGTGTTCGACGGCCTTGCGGCACACCACCTCGGGATGCATCGAGCCGCAATCGCAGTTGATGTTCATGCCGTCGGGCTGGTGGCCATAGACGATGACTTCCGCGCCGAGTTCGCGCAGCACGCAGGGGGTGGATTTGTAGGCCGCACCGTGCGCGCAATCCACGACGATGCGCACTCCTTCAAGCGTCAGGCCGCGCGGAAAACTGGCTTTGGCAAATTCAATGTAACGCCCGAGCGCGTCGTCAATGCGGACCGCCTTGCCTATGGCGTCGGCCGTGGGACGAATGTTCTCGATCTCACCGCTGAAAACCAAATCCTCGATTTTGCCCTCGATTTTGTCGTCGAGCTTGTAGCCGTCGGCGCGGAAGAATTTGATGCCGTTGTCCGCGTACGGATTGTGCGAGGCGGTAATGACGATGCCCGCGTCGGCGCGCAGGCTGCGCGTCGCGTAAGCCACGCCCGGCGTCGGCAACGGCCCGATGAACAGCACGTCCACGCCCATGGAAAGAATGCCGGACGAAATCGCGTTTTCGAGCATGTAGCCGGAAAGCCGCGTGTCCTTGCCGATGACAATCTTGTGCCGGCCGCGGCCGCGCGACTGGCGTTCGAGGTTTTTGAAAACGTACGCGGCGGCGCGGCCCAGTTTGAGCGCGGTCTCGGCGGTGACGGGTTCAACATTGGCCGTGCCGCGGACGCCGTCCGTGCCGAAGATTTTTTTGGGGGAACTCATGGTTTTTTAACCGGTGGCGGCGGTACGATCACGCCCACTTTGGTCGGGTCCACACTCACGAGTGTCACGCCGGGCGGCGTCGAAACATCCACGCGCCGGCGCAAATCGCGGGCGGACTGAACGTCCGTGAGGTCCACCACCGCATGGATTTGACTGGCCTGCAAATTGGCCATGACCTCAGGCGACCCGCTGACCTTGACGGCCACGGTGCCGGGCGCCACCCGGAAATCACGCACATCCGACGCGGCGGAAACCACGAGCACGGGCAAATTGCCAAAGGTGACTGTGTTCCCGCCCACCAACCCGGAGGCGGCTTTCGGCTCTTCGTAAATTTTATGAACGGTCAGCCAGATGGCCAGCGCCAGAAACAGCGAGAACAATTTCCAGCCTAAATCTTTGGTGACCCAATCGCGCATGGTGATAAAAAATCAGTTGGCGGTTTGTTTGAGCGTTGGGCGCGGCTCGTTTTTGGCGATGACGACCGAACCGGGCTTGTGCCGTTCCCCAAGGCGCGCGCGCAGCCATTCGACGCCGTGGCGTGATTTGGCCGGTCGCACGAGCACGGAAGTCAGGAACGCGCGCAACTCTTCCAGCGACACCCCGCGCACCAACTGGCCCTTGTAAGCGTGTGAAATCATCCCCGTTTCCTCGGACACGACCACGATGACCGCGTCGGTTTCCTCACTCAACCCAATCGCCGCGCGATGCCGTGTGCCAAGCGATTTGTTCAAATCCGACCGCTGCGTCAGCGGGAAAATGCATGCAGCAAAGGCAATGCGGTCGCCCTTGATGATGACGCCGCCGTCGTGAATCGCGTTGTTCGGGAAGAAAATGGTTTCGAGCATTTCCGGCGTGGCGTCGCAATCCACGCGGATGCCGGATTCGACGGCTTCCTGAAGCTGGATGGATTGTTCGATGGCGATGAGCGCGCCGATTTTCACGTCGGCCAGGCGTTCAACCGTCTGGATGATGACCTCGATGCTTTCGCGCTGTTCACTCACGCTGACAAAGAGCGGCAGATTGCCGAGTTCGGCCAGCATCCGGCGCAATTCCGGCTGAAAAATAATCAGGACGGCCACGGCAAAAAACGCCGAGAACGTGCCGAGCAGCCAGCGCAACACCTTCAAATCGAGAATCGTGGTGACCAGCGCGAGCGCCAGCAACAACACGACCAAACCGATGACCACCGGCCAGCCGCGCGTCCCGCGCAAAAAGCGGAAGAGGAAATAAATCGCCACCGCGAGGATTAAAATTTCCAGCGCGGGCCGCCAACTGCTTTGGAGCTGCATCCACATTATTTTTTGTAGCGGCGGTCTGTGACCGTCGCAGAAATTTTACCGGCGCCCACCGGGCGCCGCCAAAATCGCCTCCGTCATCCGCACGGCTTGAACCGTTTCCGCCACGTCGTGCGTCCGGATGATTTGCACGCCGGCTTCCACCGCCAGGCATGCGCACGCGAGCGCAGCCGGCAGGCGCGCGGCCACCTCCGCGCCGAGCAATTTTCCGATGAACGACTTGCGCGAAACGCCCAGCAGCAACGGACGCTGCCACTTTGTAAAACTCCGCAAGGCCGCGAGCAACTGTAAATTGTGCCCCGGCGTCTTGCCAAAACCGATGCCGACGTCCAGCACAACTTGGTCAGTTGCCACCCCGCACGCTTTCAATTTTTCCAGCCGTTCGCCAAAAAATTCGCCGACTTCCCGGACCACGTTCACATAGACCGGATTCGTTTGCATCGTTTGCGGCGTGCCCTGCGCGTGCAGGCAAATGTAACCCGCGCCCCATTCCGCCACAACCCTCCACATCGCATCGTCTTCGCGATGGGCCGCCACGTCATTGACGATGCTGGCGCCGGCCTGCAAGGCGGCCCGCGCGACGGCGGGCTTCACGGTGTCAACCGAAAGCGGAATTTTGACGCGCGACACCAGTTGTTCGACCACCGGTATGACACGGCGCAATTCCTCGGTTTCGCCGACCGGCTCCGCCCCAGGGCGCGTGGATTCGCCGCCGAGGTCGAGAATTTCCGCGCCCTGCGCGACCAGCTCCAGCGCGTGCGCGACGGCCCTGGCCGGATCCAAAAATTTTCCGCCGTCGGAAAAGGAGTCGGGCGTGATGTTGACGACGCCCATGACGAGCGCCGGGCGCGGAAAAACGAATTCAAATTGTCGGGCGCGGAAAAGCATTTAATTTTGTAGCAGCGGACTTTAGTCCGCTCATTCTTCCAGCAATTAAAGTTAGAGCCGACTCACGTCGGCTGCCACCATCAAACTTTCTTGCGGAAATATTTGATGGTTTGTTTCAAACCGTCAGCCAGCGGGACTTTCGGTTCCCACTTGAGGATTTTCTTCGCCCGGGTGATGTCGGGCCGGCGCTGTTTCGGATCATCCTGCGGGAGCGGCTTGAAAACAATTTTGCTGCGCGAGCGGGTGGCGCGGATGATTTGCCGGGCGAATTGCAGCACCGTCAGTTCCGTCGGATTGCCGATGTTCACCGGCAAATGGTAGTGGCTCATCATCAAGCGATAGATGCCCTCGGTCAGGTCGGACACATAACAAAAGCTGCGCGTCTGCCGACCCCGGCCAAAAACGGTGACCGGTTTGTTTTTGAGCGCCTGGCTGATGAACGCCGGCACGACGCGGCCATCGTTGAGCCGCATGCGCGAGCCGTAGGTGTTGAAGATGCGGGCGATGCGAGTTTCGACCACGTGTTCGCGATGATAGGCCATGGTCAGCGCCTCGGCGAAGCGTTTGGCCTCGTCGTAACAGCCGCGCGGGCCGATGGGGTTGACGTTGCCCCAGTAATCCTCGGTTTGCGGATGGACGAGTGGATCGCCGTAAATTTCCGAAGTTGAGGCGAGCAGAAAACGCGCGCCCTTTTCCTTGGCCAGGCCGAGCGCCTTGTGCGTGCCGAGCGACCCGACCTTGAGCGTTTGAATCGGCAGTTCCAGATAATCAACCGGGCTGGCTGGCGACGCGAAGTGCCAGACGTAATTCACCGGCGCGTCCAGGAAGAGAAATTCGGTGACGTCCTGCTGGATGAATTTGAAGTCCGGGTGGCCGCCGAGATGCGCGATGTTGTCCACCGAGCCGGTGACGAAATTGTCAATGCCGATGACCTGGTGGCCGCGCGCCAGGAGCAAATCGGCCAGGTGCGAGCCGAGAAAACCCGCGGCGCCGGTGACGACGGAGGTGGGGTGGTTTTTTTTCATCAAAGGCAAACCGGCATTTTACTTTGCGCCCGCGCCGACAAGCACGGCGGGAATGGTGCGGACCAGGATTTTCAAATCGAGCCACAGCGACCAGTTGTCAATGTATTCGAGGTCGAGGCGCACCCACTCCTTGAAATCGGATATCTGGTTGCGTCCGCTGATTTGCCAGAGGCAGGTGAGGCCGGGCCTGACGCTGAGGCGGCGGCGATGGGCGAGATCTTCGAAACGCCTCACCTCGTCCACCGGCAATGGGCGCGGGCCCACCAGGCTCATTTCGGTGCGGAGCACGTTGAACAATTGCGGCAATTCGTCGAGGCTGTATTTGCGGAGGAATCTCCCCATCGGCGTGACGCGCGGGTCGTTGGTGACCTTGAAAACGGGGCCGCTCATTTCATTCATGGCCTCCAGTTCGTGTTTGAATTGTTCGGCGTTGGTCACCATGGTGCGGAATTTGTAAAGCGTAAAGGGCGATCCGTTGAGGCCGGAGCGTTGCTGGCGGAATAAAACCGGACCGGGCGAGGTGAGCTTGATCGCCAGCGCGATGAAGGGAATCACTGGAATCACCGTCAACAACACCAGCAAGAACAGCGCGCCGAAGAAATCCATGAATTGCTTGATGACGCCCTGCCAGGAGGTTTCCGGTGTCGTGCGAAAGACCAGCAGGGGATAGCCGAGCAATTCATCAAAGTGGGCGCGGGAAACTTGCGTTCCAAAAAAATCGGCGACCAGCCAGGCTTCCACGCCTTCGAGTTCGCAGGTTTTGATGGCGTTTTCGACCTGCTCGAAGTAGATGTGCCGCGCGCTGATGATCACGCCATTCGCCGAATGCTCGTGCAGCAGATGCACGAGTTGTTGCAGCGGGGCTTTTCCGAGACTCAATTCCGCCACAATTTCAACGCTGGGGTCCGCCCTTTCTTTCAGTTCGCGCCGCAATCGCGCGATTTCGCTGTCGGTGGCGATGAGGATGAAGCGGCGTTTGTATTGAAGCTGGGCGAATTTGCTGCGCAAAGCCCACCGCACCAGTTCCTCTTTCAGATAAACCAGGCTGAAACTGATGCCGCCAAAAAACATCATCACCACGCGCGGCGAAACAACGTGGATGACATACATGACCAGCACCAGGCTAACGGTCGTGATGAAACAACCTTTGAAGAGCGGCCAGAGAATTTCCCGGCGCGAGCAAAGGACGGGGTGGTCGTAAAAGCCCTGGGATTCAAGCACCAGCGGCCCCGTGGGAATCAATAAGAAGTAAAGCCAGACGACCCGGCTGAATATGTCGGGTGGAATCTGATCGAGATTCAGCCACGCAACGATTTGCGGATTGGCGCGCAACGCAAACGCAATCCAGAAGCTCGCCGCGAAAAGGCAGGCGTCCGCCACCTGGTGGATTTGCGTTCGAATCTGGCGATCACGTTGCAACATGGCTTTTTGACTTGGATGGTGAAGCGTTGTTCAGAATACAGAATAGACAAATGGCGGGTGGATTCAAATGTTTTGACGGTCAACGGTTGCCGGGGGACAATTGATATTCCGGCACCGAGGCGGCGATCAATTTACCCATGCGTTCAAACGCCGCGTCCTCCTGGCCCGGCACACAAGTGGAAAAATACGAAACGTAAGCCCAGCGTTGCAACACCCCCGTGCGCAACAAGTCTCGCGCCAGCCACCACATGCGTTGAAAATTATCCGCGGTTTGTTCATGGTCAGCCACAAACCAAAACACATAAATCCCGCTCACGGCCTGCTTTCGCCCGTCCGGCGTCTGGAAGGAATTGCGGATGCACCATTTCATCACCGGCAATTCATAAGGATGCCCGCCGCTGATGGGAATATTGACCGCCGTCTTTGAATCGATGCTCCAGCCTTGTCCCGGCAGGCAGTAATCCGGCCGGTGAATGCTCGTACGATCCGCGCCCATCAAAATGATGACGGCGCTGACGTCAAAACCGTCCGGCGCCTGATAGTGACGACGGGCATAACTGGTGTCTTTGGGAAAATAACCCAGTTCAACCTCCGACTCCGGCACATTGGTGGAGGTGAAGTCGAGCACCTGCTCCGGCAAATCAATTTTCATCATCACGATTCCGGGAATCGGCGCCGCTTTGATGCCCGGTTCGCCGAGTTTCTGGTGGGTTTTGAGCCCGGTCAGCAGCCAGGCGGTGCCCGCCATCAACACGAGTGCGACCAAAAGAATCAGCCATTTTTGATGTTTCATGGATGTCTTTGCTCCACGGATGCGTCTGAATCCCTCCATTTTTCCAGCAGCCGCCCGACGACCAGCAGACCGATAATCGCCGGAACATACGGGACGAGGCTGAAAAGGCTGCTTTCGTGAACGTAGTTGCCGGCTTCCTGCCCGTTGAGTTCCGCGGCCATGATGATCAAAAGCATGCGCGCCAGATTACCCAAAATGGCGAGCGGGAACGCCAGCGCCATGAGCAAAAGCCGTTTCCACGCCGAGCGAAAGGTGATGAAACCGTAAATCGTGGCCAGCAGAAAAATCGCGATGAGGCTCCGGATGCCGCTGCAAGCCGCGGCAATTTCATATTGGTAAGTGCCTGAGGAATCGAACAATTGCGTTCCCACCCGGATCACATCAATTCCCAAAATCCAGTGCGCCACCACCTCCACCAGCCAGCTCACGAGTTGCCGCAGGGGAAAAGTGATGAACTCGCTCCGCGCTCCCAAGGGAACGGAAAAAACAAACAGGAAAAAGGGGAAGGCGCTTTTTCGCAGCCACTCGCGTCCCCACGCCAGCCCCATCAATCCGTAAATTCCCGTGAACAGCGCCACGATGGAAAGAGCGGGCTGTTGAATGACATAACCCAAAACATGCAGCGCCATTCCCGCCGCCAGAATCAGCAATCCCGGCCACCAGGTTTTCAACGGCAGCGCGAGCAATTCCTTCCGCTTCCACCAGAACAGCCCGACGACCAAAAAGGGAATGAAGTTGCCGTGGGCGTCATCATTGGCCGCACTGCCGGAACTTCTATAGGCTTCATGCATCCACAAAAACAACGACGGCGTGTGAATGTAACCCAGAATGGAATTGCCCAGAAACTGAAACAGCGCCAGCCACGCCGCCAGCAACAAAAAGAAAAAGCCCTTGTTCGGCAGCCGCCGCCAGCAGTCCCTTGAATCCTGCCAGAAGTTCAAGGGCGGGTTGTCATTTTGATTTCCATTCATTTGCGCGCGTAATTCCAGCCTTAAGATAACCAAACGTCCGTTTTTACTCAAACAAAATCGCCGGACTTCATTCCAGCGGATATTGTTTCAAACCGCAAAGCTGCCCGATGACTTTCAGCGCGAACAACGGATTGTTCCGCAAATACCGTTTTGCCAGCCGTCCCGGTTCCTGGCACAAGCGAAAGAACCACTCCAGCCCGGTCCGCTGCATCCAGCGTGGCGCCTGTTTGACGCGTCCGCTGTGAAAATCGAATGCCGCGCCAACGCCAATCATCAGCGTCACGTCCAGCCGCGGCAAAAATTCGGCCATGAATTTTTCCTGTTTCGGCGTGCTCAAGCCCACCCACAGGATGTCCGGTTGCGCAGCCCGGATCATTTCCTGCAATTGCATTTGCTCCCCGGCATTGAGCGCGCGAAACGGCGGCGTGTAACAGCCAACGACCTGCAGCTTCGGAAACCGCTTCGTCAAATTTTCGCGCAATTGTTCCGCCACGCCCGGCGCGCCGCCGAAGAAAAAATGCCGGCAGCCGCTGGTTTCGCTCCAGGCGCAGACCTCGAGCATCAGGTCGGGACCGTACACGCGGCTCATTTCACGGTGGCCGCGCAGCCAGCCCATCCAGACCATCGGCATCCCGTCCGGCGTGCAGAGAAAAGCCTGATTCAGAATGCGCCGGAACGTGGCATCGGCTTGCGCCTCCATCACCCCATGCACCCCGGTGACGCAAATGTAGCCCTTGCGCCGCGCGCGCACCGCGTCGCCAATGGCCGCCAGCGCCGTCGGCAAATTGATGACGCTGATGCCCGCGCCGAGGACGTTGACTCGTTCAATGGCCATGGAAATTCAAATTGCGCGCCGGGCAGGATACGCAATGAAAATCAAAACGCCAGCCAAAGTCCGTTTTTAGCCCGCGCAAAAAATCTTTCTTCGGCCCGGGTTTTCGCTCAAATTCAAGGCTGAAGCCCGATTAAACTTTGTATGAAGCTGCTTGTTTTCGCCCATGTGCCGCCGCCACACCACGGCCAAAGTTACATGGTTCAACTCATGTTGAACGGCTTCGGCGGCGATTGCCGCAAATCCAGGCACCCATCGGGGGCGCGCAACGCCTACGGCATTGATTGTTACCACGTGGACGCGCGTTTTTCCAAAAGTCTCGAAGATATCGGCGAACTCCAAATCGGCAAAGTCCCGTTGATTTTGTTTTATTGCCTCCAAGCAATTTGGTGCCGGTTCCGTTACGGAGTGACCAATTTTTATTACGTGCCCGCCCCCGGCAAGTCCGTTGCGCTTTACCGCGACTGGCTGGTCATGTTCATCTGCCGTCCGTTTTTCAAGGAAATCATTTTGCACTGGCACGCCGCCGGTCTGGCCAAATGGCTGGAAACGTCCGTCCAAATCCGCACCCGGGCCGTGACTTATCAGGCGTTCAAACAGGCCGGCCTCAGCGTGGTCATTTCCAATTACAATGTCGCCGACGCGGAAAAACTTTTGCCGCGGCGCATTCGCGTTGTCGGCAACGGCATTCCCGATCCATGCCCGGATTTCAGCAAATCCATTTTGCCGCGGCGCCAGGCGCGTTTCGCCGCGCGCGCGAGATTGTTCACGAACGAACCCCTCAGCCCGGACGAGCTCGAAAAAGCCGGCGGCGATCCACAAGTGGTGAGGGTTTTGTTTCTCGCGCATTGCACCCGCGAGAAAGGGCTGTTCGCCGCCGCGCAGGCCGTCCTGGCCGCCAACCAGATTTTGGCGGCGCGGCAATCACCCGTGCGAATGAAACTGTTTGCCGCCGGCAGTTTTGTCATCAACGAAGAAAAAGCTGAATTCGACCAGTTGCTGAAAAATCCTGAATTCAACGCTGCCGTAAATTATCTGGGATTTGTCTCGGGCGCGGAAAAGGAATGCGCCCTGCGCGAGGCGGATCTGTTTTGTTTTCCCA
>Ga0182027_10010068_pt1 | contig 13495 bp, 13 predicted proteins | sample 712E1DmetaG_FD_121300 | JGI IMG/M metagenome (GOLD analysis project Ga0182027, IMG submission 121300) | Permafrost microbial communities from Stordalen Mire, Sweden - 712E1D metaG (Illumina Assembly) | ecosystem: Environmental > Terrestrial > Soil > Wetlands > Permafrost | place: Sweden...
AGTGGAACTTTTATCGTAGACTACAATCTAATCAATGGATTGACTTATTGTAATAAGCACAATATTAAAATCATTATGTGGGGAGGAGGTAAGATTACCGATATCGCAAAAACTACGAAGCTAAACATACTTATTGATCAAGCAAAATTTGGCGGGTCGCCTTTACTAACCTTTAGCAATACAACGATTAATCCCTTATCGTCAATAAACTACTTTGGCGATTTACAAGAGAAACCAGCAGATATTTACTTGTATATGCATGAAACATATCTATCAAGTTATGAATTAGGATTGGTTCCGCGAGGATATTATTTTCAAGAATTACTCTATCCAACAATTTTTCATTTTACCAACAAAAGCTCTCCCTAGAAGAATAGTCTTTCTATGAATTTATATTGTCAAATACCCCTTTTAGTACACGCTCCTGATTAATTTCTTCCCAAATTTCCGGGTGATTGAAATAGTGTTTGTTGCATGGATATTTCTTATTTATATATTCTTCGTCAATCTATCGGCTGGCCCTAAGAGCATTAATAATTACCGCTACGTCAATCGCCTCCTGTAAAAAGGCACCGCCGATTGGAGGAATAAAACCAAGCGAAGCGACGACCATTCCTAAAATACTGACACCAATGCCTACAAAAATGCTTTGTTTGGCAATACTAATTGTCCGTTTGGCTATATTTAATCCGTCAATTACCAAAGAAAAATTACCTCCCAAGAAAACCATGTCGGCTGCTTCGGACGCCGCAGTTTGTTCTTCGTTACTAAACACCATACCAACATCAGCTAGTGCTAAGGCCGGTGCGTCATTAATACCGTCGCCGACCATCGCCGTCACAATTCCTTGTTTCTTCAGCGCGGCAATCCCGGCTTGTTTGTCTTCGGGTTTAGCTTCGGCTTTAATCACGATGTCTCCTCCCAAATCGGCAGCCACTTTCTCCGCCGCCGCCTTTTTATCGCCGGTAAAAATAAATAGTTGAAAACCCTGGCGTTTTAAAGCTTTAATAATTTCTTTTGATTCCGCCTTGATTTCGTCTTCAAACACAAAAGTAGCCAAGTGAATATTGTTTTCAAACATGCCAATCATCATTCCCTCGGAGCTTGGCAATTTGGAAAGTGCGTAGGTTTTATTTTTCAATACGCCCGAAATACCTGAGCCGACTTTTTCTTCAATTTTTTCGGCGCGCAAAATAGGAGCCTGGTTTTTTTTGGCAAAATCGACCACGGCTTTGGCTAAGGGATGTAAGGAGTTTCTTTCAATACTTTCCGAAATAGCCAAAATCTCTTTATCTGTATAATTCTTGCTCAAATTCAAAAACTTGGAAACTTTTGGTTTACCAAGTGTAATCGTACCGGTTTTGTCAAAAATAATCGCTTGGGCGCGGGCCAAAACTTCTAAAGCAGCCAGTTTTTTGACGATAATATGTTTTTTGGATGAAGCGTTAACGCCGCCCAAAAGCGCAATCGGTGTAGCAATAATTAAAGGGCAGGGAGTGGCAATGGCCAAAACGGCCAAAGCCCTGATTAAATCAAAACCGGAATAATAATAAGCAAATCCGGTAATCAAAAGCGTGACGACCGTAAAAACACCCGAGTAGCTGTCGGCCAGTCGCACAAATGGGGATTTTTCGTCCTGGGCGCTTTTAACCATTTCCACAATCTTGCTGTAAGTGGAATCGCCGCTTTCTTTAGTGACTTTAATCACAATCGGTTGGCCGATGTTGATGGTTCCGCTTCTGATTGGGTCGCCTTTAATCTTTTCAATCGTATAGGGTTCGCCGGTTAGCGATGACTCGTCGGTTAAACCATCAATCGATACTAAAGTCCCATCCAATCCGATAACCTCGCCTTTTCTGATTAGAATTTGTTGGCCGATTTTTACTTTTTCAATTTTAGTTTTCTCACCGATTTTACCGTTTGCCCAAAGGAATACTTCGTTGGGAATTCTTTCGGCCAGCTTAGTTAAGGACTTTTTAGCCTGCGAAACTCCATAATCTTCCAAAGTCCTTCCGCTTGAGATCATTAACGCCAAAATAACGGCCACTAAATATTCTTGGGTGGCTAAAGAAACTGCAATGGCCAAAATCGCAATGTAATCCAGGGCAAAATTTTTCTTAAGAAGTGAAGAAGCAGTTTCGTAAAAAAGCCGGTAACTGCCTAAAAGCGTGGCAAAAATTGCCACAAGGTTGGCGGCAAGATTTAACTTCAAAAGTATTAGAATGAGATAAACGATTATTGCAACGATAACAATTGCCGGGATCCTAAAAGTATTAAGAAGAGTTATTTTTTGTTTCACGGCCTAGCTAGATTATAGCAAGTTTTTAATGATATAATACGCGTGCTGGAGGAGTCGCATAGTTGGTCCATTGCGAGAGTTCGCTAAACTCTTGAGCCGAAAGGCTCGCGTGGGTTCGAATCCCACCTCCTCCGCAAGAACTCTTCTGTATGCTATTTGCTATCCGTGAGATTCTAGTTAGATTTGATATTCGTAGATTTTACCGGGGACGTTTTCGTAAGAGCAAATTTGCTCATTGGTTAGGTGTTCAAAGAATTTACGCATCGGCCGAATAGAGTTTCCGCTGGCGGAAATAAAAACTACGTCGTCGGGTTTTAGGGTTGGTAAAACATCATGTAGGAAAGACATTACTCGGACTTCCACCATTTGTATACTTTCACCATTTGGCGGGGGAACGTTGTAGGAGCGGTGCCACAGTTTAAACTGCTGAGGATTTTGTTTGGCAATGTCATCCTTATTCAGCCCCGTTAAGTCGCCATAATCGCGTTCTTTAATTCGTGGATCGGTAATAATTGGTACGTTTTGGTGGTAACCGTTTAAAACTAACTCAAGCGTATGTTGTGAGCGGATTAAGTCGGATTGGTAGGTTTTGGTCACCGGTTCAGCTTTTAGTTTTTCGCCGATTTGCTTGGCTTCTTCGATGCCTGATTCAGTCAAATCGGACTGACGGAAGCCCGAAAAAGTATGCGTCAAATTATCTTCGGTTTGTCCATGTCGAAACACAAATATTTTTGCCACAAAGCCATTATAATACAAATGCATGGGATTTAGCGATTTTTTTAAAAGATGCCAATAAAAAACCGCCCTGTTCAGGCGGTTTTTGTGTGGAGATGTCGAGCAATGAACTCGAGTCCAAGAAAACATTTTAAAAACATCTACAAGCTTTTTCTACTTTTAAAAGTCGCAATATTCTTTTCCAATAGAAGGGAATAAATATCGCCGAGATTATAAATTCGATAAGGAACTAATCAACTTCCTTATTAATTTCTCAACTGTGTTTTTGCTCAAAAAGTCCCATTGAGAAAAGACTTTGTGAACAGGTCTTAGTTTACGTATGCGTTTTGAGGCGCATAGGCATAAGCTAGGCCGCTAAAATTGCTTCTAGCATTTAATTTTTGACTAGTTTTACGGCTTTAGTCATTGCCGGCTTGCAGTTTTTAAAGTGCTAATCCTGTCGATGCAATGCATCCCCAGTAGCTGGAATTATACGCTTCTTCGTCAAATAAGTCAAATTTGGCAGCCTCAGCCTAGCTTTAGCCGGAGATTTCGTGTTCGATATGCCTTTGGATATCTTTTTTCTTAATCGACTCGCGTTTTTCATATTGTTTTTTGCCTTTACCAAGACCAATCTCCAGCTTTAAAAAACCGTGCTTAAAATACAAAGAGACAGGCACCAAAGCTAGATTGGCGCCGTCGGTTTTGGACTTTAAGGAAATCAGTTCGGCTTTATGCAGCAGGAGTTTTCTGGTTCGTCTCGGTTCATAATCTTCGGCTTGTCCGCTTTGGTAGGGAAAAATGTTGGCGTTTACCAAATAGGCTTCTGCTCCGATAATCCGCACAAAACTGCCGGTTAAATCGGCTCTGCCTAAACGCACAGCCTTAACTTCCGAGCCATATAAATTAATTCCTGCTTCAAAGGTCTCTAAAATCTGGTAATCAAAATAGGCTTTTTTGTTGGTAATTTTCATACCCTCATAATACTTCAAAGTAAGGCAAATGTAAATTTAGAAGCGGCTATTTTAAATCAACTTCGTAGGTTTTAGAAGCGGAGAGAACGTAGATTTTTTTGTCTTTCTCCAACACCTCAAAGTCCTTGGCAGTTTTTACAATAGCGGCCTGGTATTGATTTTTATAGTTGCCGTTTTTGTCAAAAACAACGATGCGGGAATTGCCGTTGTCCAAGACGTAAACATTGTCGTCGCTTAAGTTGGTAGTAATCTGGGTGGGGTTATTAAGTGGAGTATCCAAGCCGGCAATGGTGAAAGTATCGGCCGCACCTTTAGTAAACTTACTGATATTGCCATCCGTTGTTAAAATATAAACCGAACTGTCGATGGCCATTGAAACGGCTTTGGATAAATCGGGAGAGATCGAAGAAAAATAGTTGGCTTTGACAAAGCCCGAATCGGCATTAACGTATTTTAGGATCTGGTTTTGGCTTTTATCCAAAACGTAAACGTTGCCGTTGTAGGTAGAAAGTCCACCGGCTTGCTTCCAATCGCCATTGTTGGTAATAATTGATTTTTTGTTGGTTCCGTCAAGGTTTAGAGTATAGACTGCGGTTTGGGTAAGTAGATAGATATGACTGGCGTCTTCGGTAAAATACAATCCGTTATTGGCCGTTTCAGCCGAAAGGTATTGGCTGGTGCTGTTGGGAACCACTTTGGCTTGAACGTTAGTTACTCCGGACGTGGCGCTAAGCGCGGCGTTAACTTTATCTAAAAGGGCCAAAACCTGTTTTTCTTCGGGAGAATTTTTGGGCAAATTGTCTTTGCCACTATTTAAAAGTTGTTGTGCTTGTTGAAAACTGTCTCTGGCCAGATTTTGATTTAACTCCACTAAACCTTCCCCGTCATTATATTGTTTTAAAGCCTGCGGATAGATAGCCTGAAAAGCGGCCTGGGTTTTTTCGCCTTGTTGCTTATGAATAGCAAAGAAGACGCTGCCGACAAAAACCACCAAAATGATAATCACTATGGTTAAGATTATCTTCCGGGCGTGACTAAGACCTAAGTTCTGTGGTCGGCCGAACTTAGAAAATAAAGAAGTTATGGGTTTGAATTTGTCGAGTAAATTAAAGGGTTTTCTAACGGTGGGAGAATAAAAAGGCGATTCTTCTTCCTTTTGTTCGTTTTCAACCGACTTTTGCTCAATTTCCGGTTCTGTTAGTGGTTCGGCCACTTCCTCCGCCTGAGGCGTTTTATAGTGGGCGATGATTGCGGCGGCCCCGGCTTCTTCTTTTTCATGGATCAAAGGCGCTAAATTTTCGGCGATTTCGCTGGGCGGTAAATCGTCCATAAATTCCGAGAGTGTGCCGGCCGAAATGACATCGGAAAATTGTTTGGTTTGCAAAACGATAATATCGTTGTCTTGTAAATAACCGGAAGCAAACTTAAGCGCGTCCGATTTTTGATCACTGGCTTCAATTAAATTGCCAAGCTTGCCGTCTCTTTTTAAAGATGCGCGGCCGTTGCCTAAAATATACAAGTATAAAATGTTGTTGGTTAAGGCGGCGATGACAAACGAGCAGTTGATTTCGGCCGGGATTTTCTTGGCAGTAGTTAAGACAGCTGTTCGAATCGATTCTAAATCTTTAGTCTCCAGGGTAAAAAATTCCTGCTCCAAAGTCGTTAAAATGTCTTTGCCTAAAATATTCAGAAAATCCTTTTCCAAATTTTCCGTTTCAGCTTCGAGCGAGACAACGGCGAATAATTTGCCGGCGCTATAAACCTGCGACCAGGAGAAGGCGCTTGGATTGGCGACGATTTTTGCAAAAGTTAATATCGATTCGGCCATCAGCTATAGTATAACAAGAGCTGTCAAAAAAAGCGAAACGGCTATAAAAAGAAGAATGGAAATAGCTAATTTAATGGCAGAAGAATTACCACTGCCGCTGATAATAGCATCCATAGCATAAACTTGCCGGATAGCTACTATCAGAAACAATATAAAAAAGAAATCTATGGCCAAAAAGCCGACCTTAGTCCAAAGGTTAAGTTGCATAAACGGTAATATTTTATCCAAATAATTCATTGCGTTTGCCAATTAAATCTTCAACAATATGCACTATATTCTCTGGTTGTGGTGCCGATTCAAAAATAAGATTATCCAGCGTGCCGGCGGTTTGTACCAACACATCGCCGTAATCAAAAAAAGTCCGGATGGCGCCGATTTGCGCAAAACTGACGTCTTGCACCAAATTCATTTTTGTGGCCGCAACATCTTTATAGACTAAGTTTGAAAAATTAATATCAATTACCCGTTTATCAGTGACCAGCGAAATATTAAAATACCAACTGATGAAATTAATGTACCAATAAGTTGCTACAACCAGATAATAAAAAGCGCTGATAAAGAAATAAAACCTGACCGGTAAAAAGGGAAGCGGATTGGGAAAGAACCTTAAAAGAATCGGTAAGAATAACGGAAGAATCACCAACAAGCTGCCAAAGAAAATCCAGCGGACATTGGTGATAAAAGAACGTCGGATGAAAAGAATGATTTTTTCATCGCTTTCTTTATCTTGAAAGTCGATTCCGTCCGGGTCTTTTTTGAAAGCGGAAAATAGATGCACCGGATTTTGCGGGGATTCTAATTCCCGGTCATCGATTAAAGACGCTGGTGTCTTATTAGCATTAGTTTCATCCTCACTGATTAAAGGCATTGGCTCATTCGGGGCAGCGGCAGTTTCTTTAGGCTCGGCGATAAAAATATCCGGCATATTATTCTGTCTCTACATTATACAACGGCCCGACAATCTGGATATTGGCAGGAGCTCTTAAGTTAAAATAATTCTTAAAGTCATTGCCGGAAAAGCTATTGCTCCCCGCATCTCCGGAAACAGAAACGGTAGTCACTTTCCCTGAGCCGAAATCCGCAGAGATAGAGACGTTACTGATGCTGTTGTAAGGAGTAATACCCCTATTTTGCAGTTCTTGCCTGACTCTATCCACTCCCCAGGTGTCGGTGCCGGCAGGATTTGGATTGGTGTCTTTATCTGTTTGGTAAAGATGATTTACCGTGCCGGAATCTTTTTGCGCCAACATCAGCACATTCACGATGTCGGCAAGTTCACTTGATTGTAGCCAAGCGGTATTGTTATTCGAACTTCTGGAACCCCAGTCGCAGTAAAACCAGGGAGAATCTTTATCATAAGCGTTGTTTTTAAGATCAGACCAGCTGCTAATATTGCTTGATGAGTCTTGGGCATTCTTAGTATATGCCGTGTCGGACCAGCCAATATCACCGGATGAATGGATATATCCTCCGTGCGTTGAGGAGAACCAGGCTTTAATCGGTTGTCCGCCTTGAATCATGACTTGTCCGGCTGTGGCGCTGACCGCCTGGTCCCAATTCCCGCCTTTTGGATTGGTTTGGAAAACCTGACATTGGTCGGTCGGGCAAATCGTGCCGCTGCCGTTATTAGTATAAGCTAAAGCATAAGAGCGGGCCGCAATCGCCTGGGCTTTTAAGGCAGCTAAATTATTGTCGGTCCATGAATCCGGGACTTCATAAATGCGCCGGACGTAATCATCTAATGAACCGGTCCAATCAATGCCATTGCCGGTAACGTGAATTTGCGCGTCCCGGGTATCGATAGAATCAAAATTGTAATAAGCGTGTAAAATAGTATTTTGGTCTTGTCCGGCTTTAGCCCTTCCCCAGGCACCATATTGGTTTAGGCCAACCCGGTTCGGTACTCCATAAGTAAAGAAACCAAATCCGTCACTAAAACCGGGACTCTTGCCGATGTCGCTAGAGCAACCTCCGGCGGCACTGGCAAAAAGTGGGATATTAAGTCCGGAGAGTCTGGAGCTTAAAATACTTTGCTGGATGGAATTAAGCGAAGCCAGTTGATTGGAAAGGGTTGATTGATAAGCTCTGGCGCCGGAAACTATTTTATCCAGCTCCTCCGATTGTCCGTCAAGGTCGGTCTTTAAGGCCGTTAATTGAGCTTCCTGTGCTTGTAGTTGTTTTTGTCTGGTCTGCAAATCCTGAATTGTGATGGCGATATTGGTGATAATGGCTTTATCACGGTCGGCGTTGGCTTTTTGGTAACCTAAAATCTGCGTAAATTGCGAGGCCGAATTGGCGGATAATAAGATTAACAAAGGAGAATTATAATAAGATTTAATGTAGTAGTCCCGGATTGTAGCGTCTAGAATGGTTTGTTGTTTAGCCAGCTCCGTATATCCGCTGTCAATGTCCTTCTTTTTGCCCAGGAGATTTATCTCAATTCCCGCAATCGCATTTTTGATACCGGTTATCTGTCCGTTAATGGCGTCTAGTTTAGATTGTAGTGGAGCGGTGGCAGCTTCCGATTCCTGAAGAGCCTGATTGATGCTTGATTCACACTGAGTTAATAAATCGCTGCAACCGGAGCTCATTCCGTTGGTTCCTCCGCAAACATTTTGCACATTCGACATATCGCAGCTGGTATTCTGCGCTTTTGAATAGGGAATAAGCATTATTCCTAACGCCGTAAAAATTACCAAGAATAGTAAAAAGAGAAGTTTTTTCATTGCCTTTTTATTATACCAGACGACTATTGTTTTAGGATTGCAAAATGGAAAAGATTGTGGTACTCTTGGCCCAGAAAGGCAGCGTATGGAAGAAACGCCATTAGAAGTGATTCCAACCTTTACTCCACAGAGAAGGCAAGGTAATAGAAAGCCCGCTTATTTAATTCTGGCAATCATCATCCTCCTACTTTTGTTTTTAGGCTATAAAGCTGTCAGTTCGCAAAAAAGCTCAACGCCAACCGTGACACCAACTCCGATTGTCGCAACGCCAACTCTTACTCCGACATCAATCCCTAGCCCTTCAGGCCCACCGACAGTTACTCCGACACCGACCGTTAATCCGGTCGATAAAGACTCGGGATTAGATAGAAGTCAATTGACGGTAACAGTGCAAAACGGCAGCGGAATAGCCGGTGTAGCCGCCAAAGCAGTGAGCGTTTTGAAAAATCTTGGTTACGATGTGGTAGGTAGCGGTAACGCGGACAATTTTAATTACACCAATGCGAAAATTCAGGTAAAATCGGGCAAAAGCGATTTCCTGGCGCTTTTGAAAAAAGACTTAGGTTTTAGTTACACCATCGGCGCGGCAACTTCCGATCTTTCCGATAGTTTTTCCTCGGACGCTTTGGTTATAATAGGACAGTAGGCTAGAAAATTTTAACTTTTAATTTTAAAACGCAAAAGATTATGAAAATATATTTGGCGACGGACCATGCAGGATTTCAACTTAAAGAAGAGATTAAAAATTATCTGTCTAAAAATTACGAAGTATTAGACTGCGGCGCTTACTCTTTAGACCCAACTGACGATTACCCGATGCTCATTTCTAAAGTCGGAGAAGCGATAGAAAACGACCCGAATTCCTTAGGAATTATTTTTGGAAAATCCGGAGCGGGGGAGGAAATCGTTGCCAATAAATTTAAAAATGTCCGGGCGGTTTTAGGTTTTTCCAAAGAGAATGTAAAGCTTTCAAGACAACACAATAACGCTAATGTGTTGTCTTTGGGAGAACAGTTTGAAACCTTTGAAAAGGCCAAAGAATTGGTGGAGATTTTCTTAAAAACCCCATTTTCCAGCGACCCAAGACATGTTAGGAGGATAGAGGAAATTAAGAAGATTGAAAACAAAAATTATGCATAACGTAATCCCTGGAATTTTGGAAAAAGACTGGATAGAAATCGAAAGAAAGTTAGCGGTTGTCCGCCGTTTTTCCAAGACCGTACACATCGATTTCTTGGACGGAAAATTCTCGCCAGAGTCTTCGTTTATGGATTTTAATTATTTCATAAAATACAAAGATGATTTCTTTTTGGAAGCGCATTTAATGACGGAAAATCCAACGCAATACATCCGGCAGTTGGCGGCAGTCGGTTTTAAAAGATTTTTGGGGCACGTCGAAAAAATGAAGGACATTGATGAGTTTATTGCCGAAGGACAAATCTTTGGCGAAGTCGGACTGGCTCTGGATTTAGACACACCAACCAGTTTAATCTCAATTTCATTTGATGATTTGGATGTAATTCTTTTGATGGCGGTTAAAGCCGGAAAATCCGGGCAGAGCTTCTCGCAAAGCGCGCTTTTGAAAATTCAAGAATTAAGAAAACGAACAATAGTTCCGATAGAAGTAGATGGGGGAATAACTGATGAATCAATTACTGCCGCCAGGGTATCGGGTGCAAACAAGTTTGTAACAACCAATTTCCTTTTTAATTCAGAAGATCCTCTCAACTCCTTCGAAAAATTGGAAAGTTTAATTTCCAGTTAGCTTCAGCACAGTCACTTGACATTTGTATATTTTTGCAATATACTCTTAATGATATGAAGGGTTTGCCCAAACTGATTGCTTTCGAATGGGATAAAGGAAATAGCGATAAAAATTGCAAAAAACATGATGTTTCCAATCAGGAAGCGGAAGAAATATTTTTTAATCGACCTTTAAAAATATTCGTGGATGAAAAGCATTCAATATCGGAAGAAAGGTTTATTGCGCATGGTGTTGCGAATGATAAAAGGAGATTAACAATTATTTTTACCATAAGAAAACAAAAAGTCAGAGTAATTTCCGCCAGAGATATGCATAAAAAGGAAAGAGGTGAATATGAAAAAACTTAAAAAAATTCCAAATTTTAAAAATGAAGATGAGGAAAGGGATTTTTGGGCTAAAGCCGATTCTTTCGAGTATTTTGATTATAGTAAGCCGGTTGAATTGGATTTGTCCAATCTTAAACCGTCGACGGAGTCAATATCACTAAGATTGCCTTCCTTTTTACTGGCTCGCATTAAAGAGCTGGCCAATAAAAGAGACGTTCCTTACCAGTCTTTGATGAAAATGTTCATCAGCGACAGGATAAATCAAGAATTAAACCCATAAAATAAATTCTAGTGAGCGATTGGCGTGACCGTAGCGCTGGGGGTGGCGACAAAATTACAATCATTGGTATTCTCGGTGCCTTTAATAAAATATTCCATTCTTCCTTGACATTTTTTCATTACCACATCATCGGGTATTTGCTGTGTGCCACTTGAAGCATTGCCCAAAAGCAAAGTCATAATCTTATTCCAAATCGGCGCGGCGCCGGTAATTCCGGAAGCCAACGTTTGGCTCATGGGGCTATTATCATTGTTGCCAACCCAAACGGCGACTAAATCCTGTGGCGTAAAACCGATGGTCCAGTTGTCGCGTTTGTTATCCGAAGTCCCGGTTTTAACCGAAACGATATGATTGGGAATATTCAATGGCGAGTTAGCGCCAAATTCCAAAGAGCGGGCGTTGTTATCGGCTAAAATGTTGGAAATAATGTAGGCGACTCCCGGATCAAGCACCAGGTTCGGTAATTCCTCCTGTTTTTGATAAGAAACACTTTGGTCATAATTGGAAACCTTTAAAATCGGATCCAAGTCGACTCTTTTGCCAAGGTTGGCAACGGTACCATAAACAGCGGCCATATCGGTCATCTTGACTTCGGCCGCGCCCAAAGTCAGTGACAAACCGTATTGGTCGGGATTGCCCCAAGTGGTAATACCCATGTTTTTGGCCGTATTAACCATTGCCGGAATGCCGACTGCTTGCAAAGTTTTAACCGCAGGAACATTAAACGAGTTGGCAAAAGCAAATCTTAAGGGGACTCTGCCGTGGAATTTTCCATCATAATTGACGGGCGAGTAGGGTGTTGAGCCGGGAATCTGGTAAGTGATTGGAGAATCATCCAAGACACTGGCAGCGGTAAAGCCGGCGGAAAGAGCAGTGGCATAAGTGACAACCTTAATCGAAGATCCGGGTTGTCTTAAGGCCGTAGTTAGATTAACGTTTCCGCCATTCGGATCATCGTAATTGATACTACCAACCATAGCTAAAATATCACCGTTTGAGGGGTTTGTGACCAAGGCGGCGCCGTTGGTCAGATTTAGATAAGCATCATTGGTGACCTCGTCGGTAACGATCTGTTGAACGTCCTGCTGTAAATTCAAATCCAAACTGGTGGTAACATTTAAACCGCCTTTCTCGACCATTGCCAGTCCGTACCTTTGGACTAATAAATCCTTAACATACATCACGAAATGCGGGGCATAAATTGGAGTTTGCAAGGGCTGGAAAGTCAGATTTTCGCTTAAAGCCTGATTATCCTGTTCTTTGGAAATATAGCCAAGCTGGTACATTTTATTTAAAACGTCGGTTTGTCTTTGTTTCCACAGGTTGGGACTATCCCCGTAGGGAGAGTAGGTGCTTGGCGCTTGGGGCATGCCGGCCAAGAAAGTACTCTGGGCCAAATCCAAATCTTTGACGTTTTCATCAAAGTAAGTTTCGGAAGCCGCTTCAATTCCCCAGGCGGTGCCGCCATAGGGAACTTGATTGAAATACATTTCCAGAATCTGGTTTTTTGAATAAATTCTTTCCGCCCAAAATGCCAGAATAATCTCTTTGATTTTGCGGGTAACGCTGACCTCGGGAGTTAAAAGCGTTGATTTTATCAGTTGCTGGGTGATAGTTGAGCCGCCCTGAATTGGTTTGCCCTCCGCATCGGCCAAAGCCGCCCTTAGAATGCCGTTAATATCAAAGCCGGGGTTGGTATAAAAATCTTTATCCTCGATGGCGATAGTGGCATTAATCAGGTTTTTCGGGATAGAATTTAAGGGTACCAAAGTCCTGTTTTCGTTGGCGTAGATTTGGTACAAAAGCGTGCCGTTACGGTCAAAAATTTTGGTCGTTTGCGGGAACGCTCTTTCGGTTAACGTTTTCGGATTGGGCAAACTCATTAAAAATGTATAGAGTGAAAAAGGAATCAGTATAAAAATAGAGCAGAACAAAAAACCGACGACAAAATACTTCAGTTTTAAAGTGTAATATTTTGGAGCAGGGAAGAAGGTGATGACTGTTTGCTTAGTGGCTTTTCTCCTGTTCGGCTTTTCTTCTTTCTTTTTCGGTCGAAATTTACGCTTAAACCTCTTTGAAAAAAGCAGCACCCGGAAGTTAATTAACTTAACCCGGTTAACAACATTCGCCTCCGCAGTTTTACTATATGACAAACTTTTCCGGATAGATTTTCCAAGTAGTCTCAAAACACCGAAAATCAAGCGGAAAATTAACTTGACTAAGCCTTTACCAATTTGTAAGACAAGGCTAAGGTAAAAAAGCACAAAATCTCCAATTTCGGTTAAAACCAAAATAACGGTATTAATTAAAAGTATCAGTAATTGCATACTCGGTAATTGAGCCGGTTGATTATACTATAGGTATAGCGATTTGGAAAGCCCGTGTTTAAGGAGCAGGTGTGGGCGACGGACTGGGCATAAGGCTGGGGTGTGGGCAGGTCAGGCAGAACTTATCGCCGGTTGGGTCGGTATAAACAGTCTCCGTTTTAGTCTCCAGATTGTCCGTTTGCCCCTTGGCCGGTAAATCTTGGGTGGTTTTGTCAACCTGCGTATCACCGGTGGTAATTTGACCTCTGGTATTCTC
>Ga0182027_10010069_pt1 | contig 13494 bp, 9 predicted proteins | sample 712E1DmetaG_FD_121300 | JGI IMG/M metagenome (GOLD analysis project Ga0182027, IMG submission 121300) | Permafrost microbial communities from Stordalen Mire, Sweden - 712E1D metaG (Illumina Assembly) | ecosystem: Environmental > Terrestrial > Soil > Wetlands > Permafrost | place: Sweden...
GCTTTGATGATCTGGGTTTTGATCTTGCTTAAAGGAGACATTATGGCTTATGGCAAATAGCAAATGGCTAATGGTTAACGCGAACAAAATAACGTTTCCCTTTTTGGATCAACATTCCGGGCCTGACCGCGAGGAGCGGATCCTCGGCGACGATGCCGTCGATCTTAACCCCTCCCTGTTCAATCGTCCGGCGCGCGTCGGTCTTTGACGATGCAAAGCCGACTTCTACTAAAACATCGGCGAGGATCTTCGACTTGACGGTTTTCTCAGCCACCTCATCCGGCGCTTCTTTCTTTTGAAAGGTTTTTACGAACGCTTCTTCCGCTTTCTGCGCTGCGTCGTTAGAGTGATACAGCGCCACGATCTCGCGCGCCAACCACATTTTGATATCGCGGGGATTTTCTCCTTCGTCCAATTTCTTCTTTACGATCGCAATTTCTTCCATCGGCATTTCTGTTGCGAGTTCAAAATAACTCATGATCAAAGCGTCCGGAATGCTCATCACTTTGCCGTACATGCTTTCGGCCGATTCGGTGATGCCGATGTAATTGCCCAAAGACTTGGACATTTTATTGACCCCGTCGAGACCGACCAAAAGCGGGCATGAGATGACCGCCTGCTCGGGCAAGCCCATCTTTTTCTGCAGTTCGCGGCCGGCAAGCATGTTAAAAGTCTGGTCCGTGCCGCCGATCTCGACCGAGGCCTTGATCGCGACCGAATCATAAGCCTGCATCAAGGGGTAAAGCAGTTCGTGCAAATAAATTTCAACCCCTTCTTTATAGCGTTTGGCAAAATCGTCGCGCTCAAGCGTGCGCGCGACGGTAAAGTTGGCAGCGAGCTTGATAAGGTCGGCAAATGTAAGCTTTGAAAGCCATTTGGAATTTTTTTCAAGGTCGATCTTTTTTATATCAAGGATCTTTCCAACTTGAGCAAGATAAGTTTTGGCGTTGGCGTCGATCGCTTCCGGCTCCAAGGGCGGCCTAGTTTTCGAGCGCCCCGACGGGTCGCCGATCCGCGCCGTATAATCGCCGACAATAACGACGATCTCGTGACCAAGTTCCTGGAACTTTCCAAGAATGCGCAGGCCGACGACGTGCCCCAAATGAATATCCGGCGAAGTCGGATCAAGCCCCATCTTGAACCGCAAGGTTTCGCCTTGCTTAAGGGCTTCGGTCAGGCGCTCAAGTCCGATAACATTCGCGACCCCGCGCCCCAAAATTTCCTTAATTTGTTCGTTGGTTGCTTTCTTGGCCATAGTTCCACACTTTATCGTTTTGCGGCTCGTTCGTCCAGTATAAAAGAAAAGGGTCGCGAAGCGACCCTGCGTCCCCGCGCAACGGGGCGTTCATTTGACCGTAACGGTCGCGGGTTTGCATTTCTCCATTCCGTCGCGTGCGTCATCAAATTCGATGAGCTCGATCCTGATCGTCACTTTTTCGCCACGGACCAGATGGGCGTTGATCGCCGTTTTTGACATCGGTGCCAAATACGTGACCGCGGAATAGCCGACGCTTGCAACGCTGACCACGGCGTTCATGCTGTTGCTGCCGATGATATCGATCTCCTGACCCGGATGTTCCTGGTAAACAGTCACGCCGCAAAGTTTGACGGCTTCGCCGAAAACGGGCGGATCGATGTCGGGCGGCGGGGCGTTTTGCGGCGCGGCGGGCTTGCATGAAAGGACCAGAGCCGCGAAAAAGAGCATTCGCATTGTTCTCATTATTGTCTTCTCCTCGTTTGGGAACGCTTGAATATAACCAAAAAAGACCCTTTTTGTCAAAGGTCGTTCTGTCCCCAAAATCTGTCCCCAAAACATTGACGCGTTCAAAATTTTATGCTATTGTATAAATGTGCCTGTGGGGCGAAAGCCCTGTTCAGCTAATACATAAGCTGAGGGCAGGCGCACAAAAGAACAGCATCATTGCTGTTTTTTTGTTTATTCATCTTCCATGTTAACATCACCGACCTTTTTAAAAATACCATTTTCTCCAACCATTATTTGTTTCCAGTTAGGCATCACACTCCAGAAATGAAGTTTTCCGTCTCCGACCCGCCTCACGATAACGCGTATCCTGGTCTTGCTCGAATCAAAGATATTTTGAATCGCTACCAACCCCCAATATTCGACTTGTTGGGTTTTTCTAAATCCATCAGCAGCTTTTGGGCCAATCGAATTAATTGATACTCTATACTCTTGCACCGTCGTCGCTTTTGCCAAAATTTCAAGCCCGGGTTTTAAAAAACAATATTTGATCCGCTGTGTTTTTAGGCTTCGAGCGATGCCGGAGTGATTGTATCGTAAATGATTGAACCCCTCCGATGTCAGGGAGATGACTTCCTTCAAAGCCGAGCAAAAAATCGGCCCTTGCGATTTATAAAACAGTTCGACATTGTCCTTTAATCGATTAACCGATTCAGTCGTGATTGGCTCCATGGCGTTAATTATTTCAACTCCGCCAGCTGCACCTCGAGCTTTTCCAGTTTGGCTTTGGCTTCGGCGAGTTTGGTTTTTTCGCCTTCGACGACCTTGGCAGGCGCCTTGCTGACGAATTCTTGGTTATTCAAACGGCCTTCAATGTTACGAATGAAAGTTTTGGTCTCGGCCATATCCGACTCGATCCGTTTCTTCTCTTTATCAAGATCAATGAGTCCGGCGAGCGGGATCGAAATGGTGTTGGCGCCCACGGTGACGGTCGCGGCTTGTTCGGGCGGCGCTATTTCGCCGGCGATCTTCAATTTTTCAACGCGAGCCATCGTCTTAACGACCGGTTCAAAAGCGATAAAATCATCGGCATAAAGCGGCGCTTCAACAACCACATCGACCAATTTGTCCGGCGCCACTTTATAGTCGGCGCGGAGCGAACGGATGGCGGAAACAATATCTTGGAGTCCGCCCATGATCTTTTCGGCTTCAATATCCGACTCGCCATGCGGCTTTGGCCATTCGGCGATCATCAATAACCCATCGCCGCCTAACTTTTCCCAAAGCGTTTCGGTGACGAACGGCATGAACGGGTGCCAGAGCTTTAAAAGTGTCATGAACACTTCGCGGAGAACGGCGTCGTTGCCTTCGCGCTTGTGAATTTCGACATACCAATCGGCGAATTCCGTCCAAGTGAAATCACGCAGCATTTCGCCGGCGGTTGAAAATTGGAAACTCTCGAGTCTTTCAGTCACAACGCGAACCGTTTCGTTGAGGCGCGAGACGATCCAGCGATCCGCGATGCTTTTTTGGAAATTGGTTCTTGGTTCTTGGTTCTTGGCGCGAGCCACATAGCGCCCTATGTTCCAAAGTTTGTTGGTGAAATTGCGAAAGCCGGCGATCTTTTCGTCGCTCATTTTTTGATCCTGCCCCGGGGAGGTGCCGATGACCAGCGCGAGGCGCACGGCATCGGTGCCGTACTTGGCGCTCACGTCGAGCGGATCAATAATGTTCCCTAGCGACTTAGACATCTTGCGCCCCTGTTCGTCGCGAACCAGCCCGTGCAAGTAAACATTCTTGAACGGCACTTCGCCCAGCGCGTATGTGCTCATAAGGATCATGCGCGCGACCCAGAAGAAAAGGATATCGTAACCAGTTTCAAGTACCGAGGTCGGGTGATATTTTTTTAGATCATCGGTTTTATCAGGCCAGCCCAAAGTTGAGAATGTCCACGTGCCTGACGAGAACCAAGTGTCGAGCGTATCGGGATCGCGCTCCCAGCCCTCGCCGGGGCTTTCTGTGCCAACATAAACCAAATCGGGATCTCCACCAGCGAGGCGAGACCTCGGTTCCGTATTGGAGAGGTCTCGCCTCGAATGAGAAGCCGCATCTACTTTCGAAGATGATCTGTACCAAACGGGGATCTGGTGGCCGAACCAGATTTGGCGCGAAATGCACCAGTCGTGCAGGTTGTTGATCCAATTAAAATACGTCTTGTCGAAACGCTCGGGCACGATCTTTGTTTGTCCCGAAGCGACCGCCTCGGTCATGAGCTCCTTTAGCGTCACCGTTTGCCCTTTTTTCCATTTACCCAAAGTATTTTGGCGCAACTTGAATTCCTTGTTCACGCGGATGAACCATTGGCGCATGGGAATTTGTTCGACCGGCGCGCCGCCGCGTTCGGCCACCGGCAAATTTTGCGCGGTATCTTCGACTTTGATGAGCAGCCCGGCGGCTTCCAAAATTTTTTCAACTTTCTTACGCGCTTCAACGACCGTGAGTCCGGCAAAATCCGGACCGGCTTCGGGCAGCATTTTGGCATCCTTGCCAATCACGACGACCGTCGGCAAAACATGGCGCTCACTGATCTCCGCGTCGATCATCGAGTGCGCCGGGGTGACGCCCAAGGCACCCGTGCCGAAGGCCGGGTCAACGGCCGCGTCGGCGATTATTTTCACTTTTATTTTCTTGCCGCAAAAAATCGGCTCGTACGTTTTGCCGACGAACTTCTTGTAACGCTCGTCGTCGGGATGCACCGCGACCGCCGTGTCGCCGAATTTTGTTTCCGGTCGCGTCGTCGAAATGGCGATCGGGAAATTTGCATCGTACTTAAAAGTAATAAGCCGCGCATTGACTTCTTTAGCGAGCACCTCGTCGTCGGAAAGCGTTGTTTGAAATTGCGGATCCCAATTGACGACGCGGTAACCGCGCTCGATTATTCCATCTTCGTACATAAGACGGAACATTTCATTGACCGCCTTGTTGCGCGGCTCGTCCAACGTGTAAGCCTCGCGCGACCAATCGAGCGACGAGCCCATTTTGCGCATTTGTTCGTTGATGCGCTTTCCGGATTGCTCGGCGAATTCGCGCACCTTTTCCAAAAATTTCTCGCGGCCCAATTCTTTGCGCGGGTCCTTCATCCCTTCTTTGATCAGCATCTGCTCAACTTTTACCTGCGTGGCAATGGCCGCATGGTCGGTGCCGGGGATCCACAGCGCGCGCTTTCCGCGCATGCGCTCGAACCGGATCATCAAGTCCTCGATGGCCGCCATCGTGGCATGGCCCAAATGCAAAGTCCCTGTCCGGTTGGGCGGTGGCAGGACGATGCAAAACGGTTCGGCGCGCTCGCCCGGCAAATTATCGGGGTTAAAGTACCCCGACTTTTCCCACTTATCATAAAGCCCCACTTCATAAAGCGCGGCTTCGTAGGCCTTGGGCAGCTCGTTTTGGTCGTCCATACCCGTTGAATTTAGCACGGCGGCTGCATAAAATCAATGAACAATGAACAATAAACTATGAACAAATCATATTGAGAACATACCGTATTGATCGTTCATCGTTCATAGTTCATCGTTCATTGGCCCGTCCCCCTTGACCGTTGGGCGCAAATTTCGTAATCTAACCAATTCCCAATGTGACGGTTCGAGGAGTTCAGCCGTGGCGGGAAAACTATGGCGTTAGCGCCTCATGAACAGTTTGCGGAGGCGATCAAGCGGAGCCGTTCGGTGGCCGTTGTTTTGCCGTCCGCGTGGACGATTGATGCGCTCGGGGGCGGCCTGGCGATCGGGCGTTTCCTCGAAACCTACGGCAAGCCGGTCGAAATAATCTGTTCCGGTTTTGTCGTTGAACCGCATCTGTCGTTCCTTCCCGGCCTCAACCTTGTAAAAACCGACCTGCACGCCAACCGCCGTACCATCATCAAACTCCCCTTTACCGGCGAGCTGCACAACCTGACGCACGAAACGGCTGATGGTTTTTTGCATATCAAGATCACGCCGAAGACCGGCAAACTTGATACGGCCAACATCACGAGCGCCGTCGGCGAATGGCGCCACGACCTGGTCGTGGCCGTCGGCGTTCGCGAACCCAAAGAGCTTGGCGCGCTCTTGATCGACCACCGCTTGTTTTTCGAGGAAACACCGGTCGTGAACATAGACATTCATCCGGCCAACGAACATCATGGCGAGATCAACTTGATAGACCTCAAAGCGGGCGCCATCTGCGAGTTTATTGCCGCGCTCATTGAAACGATTGACGCCAAACGTCTTGATGCCGATACGGCCACTTGTCTGCTTTCCGGTATCATCGCCGAGACCAAAAGTTTCCGCTCGCCCATGGTCACACCCCGGACGCTTGAGACCGCCGGGCGGTTAGTGCTGCGCGGCGCGCGCCGCGAACAAATAGTTGAGGCGCTTTTTCGCACGCGACCCGTTGAAGCGTTGCGTTTGTGGGGACGAGTGCTGGCGCGCCTTAAAGCCGACCGCGAACACAATCTGGTTTGGTCGGTGCTGGGACGGGCCGACTTTATGCACGCCGGCGCCGATGAAACGCATTTGAATGACGTGATCGACGAACTGGTGAGCCGCGCGCCGAATGCCGAAGTGGTCTGCCTTTTGCATGAACACCCGCAGACCGACGGCGTGGTGCGCGGGATAATTTCCGCCGAACGCGGCTGGAACGCGCTCGACCTGGCCGCCAAATGGAATCCGACCGGCACGCCGAAACGCGCGCTCATTGAAACGACCGGCATATCCATTGGCGCGCTTGAGCAAGAATTGATCGGCTCGATCCGCCAAACTGTGGCGCTCAATAAAAATCGATGACGCTTGACGCGCGCGGAACCAACTGTTAAATTCATTTTCCAACATCGGTCATTCTTTCGATCAACAACGCATGGAGGAACGATGGCTAACAACGAACGGGATACCTGGGATATTCGCGGCGGAGCGGCCGTTTCCGATCTGTTCGCACGCCGCCCGCGAGGTTCATTCACCGAACCCGGCCATTCACCGGCCGGCGGCGAGTCGCTTCCGCCGATCGGGCGCGGCGGATCGAACCGCCGAACCAGACCCGATTCTCCCCCTCGTTTTGCGCCCCGGCATCTCAAGATGCGCCGATAGCTCGATCCGCTTTTCTCACGATCGCGACCCCCTCCGGGAGGTCGCTTTGTTAATATCTTGATCAGTCACTCGTTCCTTCGGCAAGCTTATGACTTCGTAAACTCGCGACAAAAAATCCTACCCGATGGGTAGGATTTTTTGGTGGGCGCGAGAGGGATCGAACCTCTGAACCTTCGCAATGTCAATGCGACGCTCTAACCAGCTGAGCTACGCGCCCGAAGTGAGGATAAAAGTGCGAAAATAACGCGCGATCAAAATCACCGCGGTGATTTTCCGTTTGTCGACGGCTGTTGTTAGCCGAACCGAAATTCGAGCTAACAACAGACAGAGACAAATGGTAAATTGTGAAACAATTTGATCGTGCGTTATTTTCGCACTTTCTCCGAACGAGTGTGCGTATCAAAGCTCAGGAGCCGAAGATACGCACCTTTATCTGCCCGTTAATATTTTTTCCAACAAACAATTTTGCAAAGCCATCAAACGATGCGCCAGCCGTACATCATAATAATAAGCCATGCAGACACCATGATATCCCAAATGCGTCTTTTTGCCAAGAGTCCGGCGATCGAACTGCGATTTCCCGAATTTTTCAACAGGAATTGACAGTGCATCCGACCAATATTCCTTTTCTTTGGCGTCGGATTGATCCATCCGTAGGTGTAAAAAACACCTAAATTTATTTTCATTAGCTCTATATATCCACCTAACAAGATTTACGAACGCAAACACGATCTTAGAATTTGAATTAGCCAATCCTATCACATTATCCCTTTTTACCCCTTCACCAAGATACAAGGATGTTAAAATCAACTCCAAGGACGACTTATCGAGCATTTTCCCCGCATACTCGTTTTGAACTTCTATCCTGTGTTTTTCAATCTCATGCAAACGAGCGCGTCGATGCGAAATATTGGACAAAACGCGGGCGTTGACCAAATGCAATTGTTTGCGTTTTTGTATTCTTACTAATGAAGATTCCGGCAAAACCAATTTTCCCAACCAATAACTTAACGTGGATCTGGTTACCCCAAGAACACTTTCAATATCAGGATACGAAGAACCCTTCAAGCGCATGGCAATTGCCTTCTTCTTCAATAAGTCGATATTTTTATGTTTGGTGCGCATATCGTTTAATTGAACTACAGATCATGGCAATTATACAACATTTTAAGTAATAGAAAAGGCCAGCTCCTTGCGAAGCTGGCTGATGGATCCGGTCGGTCACCGTTAGCACACGAGTTCAACCTCGTGAACGCGGGTCCGGTGGCCGGGCCTGGTCTCAACGACCTGGACGGTGGTGAACCGGGGGACCGGATGTAGCGGACGAACCTGCCCGCAAACGACGTCCTCAAGCTCATCCCGTTCGTCACCCTCGGTGGGTTGGCGGTCAATGCGGGCGCGACGCGAACGATCGGCGATCCTTTGATTTATCTTTTTCATCGAATACCTCCTTGGAACTGTTTCCGGCGACAAGATCGCCGGTTGAAAACGCTTTCGCATCTTCGGAACAAGAGCGAAGCTCATGTTCCAGAGTTGTGAGGGGAATGTTTCGCACTCCCCTTGTCGGCATTCGCTCCGACTGGCGCGGTTCAAAACGTCGTCTTGTGAAGCTTGTTGAAGAACACGACGCAAACCACGATGCTTTGAGCCAGCATCAACGCTCCTATCGGAGCGTGATACCACCTATGACCGGCGAAGACGAAAGCAGAAGCAATCATGATCGCAGCCAAGCTTCCGCAAGCCGCCAGCATTACCGTGATGAGTCCCGCGAGCGAACTCAGTTTCTTCCATATCGGCAAACACCAGACAACACCGCCGATGACCGGGAAGATCACGCATGACGTGAGAAGAATCACTTCTACGGTATGTTCTGCCGGCGTCTCAATGACGTAAACCACCATAACAGAAGCAGTAGCGATCGTCAGCGCTGCCCAAATGATCTTAAAGAACTGTGCCATGTGTCAGACCTCCTTCTAATTGTTTCCAGCGACAAGATCGCCGGTTGAAAACGCTTTCGCATCTTCGGAACACGAGAGAGTCGTGTTCCAGAGTTGTGAGGGGATGATCGCATCCCCTTTGTCGGAGTCGCTCCGACGGGCGTGATTGGCGGCTAGGCCGCAATGTCGATGACCGCGGATCCCGAGCGGCGCAGAAACACGCCCGCCGCCTCATCAAGACAGATCCGTCCGTAGGCCGCATCCTTGGCCTTGGCAATGATCTGGGATGTTACAGCGTCCTTGATCTCGGCGGGGCTGACCAGATCGAGACAGCGAACCGTATAGGTCGTGGTGTCGGCCTTGAAAGGGGTCAGTGGGCGGAACTTGTTGCTCCGAAGGGGCAGACCGGGAACGGCGGGCGGGCGGAGCATCGACCGGTCTTGGTAGCAAAACGCTGGATCCTCGAAGAAGTCGAAATTGACGGCATCGCGTCTGAATGACCTGATGGACATGAGACCCTGAACTGCATTGCTTGAACTGGCGCGCTTGTACATGGAATACCTCCTATTCGTGCCTCCGAACCGCGGTGTCCGTGCGGACACCGTTCGCGGAGACGGATAAGAAAGGGAATGATGGTTGTTCGCCGGAGCGAAAACCGTTAATGGCTTGGGGTTGAAGTCGATCAGGGTAAGCCGATCGTCATCATGCCTTGCGCCGCGCCGGGCCTTATCACCAAAGGTGAGTTTGCCCAAGCGTTCCCTCTCCTCATCCGTCTCAACGAGAACTTAGAATGTAGAACCTAGAACTTAGTAAATGAAAAGGACGCATTTGTATTCGTCTTATGAGAGACAACAACAAATGCGTCCTATGATCGATTACTCGATCAAGTGGCCAAATATCTCGTTGACCGCGAGCTCTCTCCTTGGTTTTCAATCGTTCTGCGTTCCCGTCTCTTACGCGGGGCGGCAGATCAATCACTTACAAGGAACATCATAACACATATAAACGATTTTGTCAAGCCCCGCATAACGATAAAATGACTCATTAGAGCCATTTTATTTTAGCTTGATTAGGCCGTTTTGCCGAGGCGAAGCCTAGGCCGTTTTGCCGAGGCGAAGCCTCGGCGTTTAGACTTTCTTCACGCCGATCCAAAGTTTTTTCCCGTCAATGTCCAGTTCGCGCGAGACGATGGCATCGGTGCGCTCCATGACGACCTCATCGGCGCGCGCCGAAGCGGCCAAGTGTTCTTTCTCGGTCGTTAAAATGGATTTGAATTCAATATCGTCAATATCGAAGCTAAGCGTGATCCTGTCGGCGGGGGTGAGCTTGGCTTCTTTGCGCAGATCGTTTATTTGGCGCATGATTTCGCGCATCGTTCCTTCACGCTTAAGCTCGGCGGTTATTTCGGTGCGCAAGGCGACGGTCACGCCATTCACGCTCTTAATAAGCCAGCCGCCGCGCTCATCGATGTGATCGACCGACTTTACCAATTTTACATTCAACTCTTCGGCGGCCAGCGGCAACAGATCATCAATATTCTTTAACGCGGCTTTCTCAATTTCAACCTCCGAAAGCGGCTGGCGCAATTTTATTTCGGCCTCGTCGCGCAACGCATGCCCCAGCTCAACGATCTTGCGGACCGTCGCCATTTCATCAATGAGTTCGTTGTCGATCTCTTTATCGTTATACTTCGGCCAATCGACAAGATGCACCGACTCGCCTTCTCCCTTAAGCTCGGCGTACATCGCTTCGGACACGAACGGTACGAACGGCGCCAAAAGTTTGGTCACGCACATAAGCGCCTCGTGCAATGGTTCAATGGACGCGCCGGCGCGGAAGCGGTCGCGCGAACGGCGCACGTACCAAGTGGAAAGTTCGTTCACAAATTCCATGATCGAACGCGCCGCATCGGTCGGCCGGTAGGCGTCGAGATCATCAGTAACGGTCTTCGTAAGCTGATTCACCCGCGATCGCAGCCATCTGTCGAGAATATGTTCAGCCGAGGGAGTAGGGAGTAGGGAGTAGGGAGTAGACGCCGACAATTTCCAAAACTCCATCGTGTTCCAAAGGATAAGGAACACTTTCTTAACGACGCCGTCGACATCCTTCTCATCAAAGCGTTTGTAATCGGCCGGCTGGTTGACCGAATATAGATAGAAACGCACGGCATCGGCTCCGTACTTTTCAAAAAGCATCCACGGATCGATGATGTTGCCTTTGGACTTGGACATCTTAAACCCTTTGGCGTCCAAAATATGGTTCATGGAAATGACGTTCTTGTACGGCGGATGCTTGTATCCCAAAAGCGTGTTCACGGCCAAAAGCGTATAGAACCAGCCGCGAGTCTGATCGATGGCTTCGGAAATGAAATCGGCCGGGAACGACACGCCCTTGTCGATGCGCGTTTTGTTCTCGAAAGGATAGTGCCATTGGGCGAACGGCATTGAGCCCGAATCAAACCAAACATCCATGACGTCGCGCACGCGTTTCATCTCGCCTTTGCATTCGTCGCACTTGATGACAACATCATCGATGTACGGACGGTGCGGATCAAGCTCGCCGGCCTCGTTAAGCGGCCAATTGGGCAGGCTCGCTTCAACGGCACGCGCGAATTCGGGATAACGCCGCTCCTTGAGCTCGCGGTCGGGGACGCGATTAAGCGCGCAATCCAAAACGTAAATAGGATCGCCGTGGCTTACCACGAGCACCGTTTCGCCGGAATGTTTAGCGTCGATCTCGCGGACAAAATCGATCATCCGCTTCCTGATCTGCGAAAAGTTTTCTCCGCCTTCCGGCGCGTGCGTCCAGCGATCCGACGGCGATGGAAAAGCCGCGTAAAATTCGGCCGGGGTTTTGCCGACCATTGATCCGAATTCGGCTTCGCATATCCGCTCGTCGGTTGCAACCGGCAAACCCAAAGCTTCCGCGATAATGTCGGCCGTTTCCCGGGTGCGGGCATAAGGCGAGCAATATATGGCCGAAATTTTTTCTTTGTCGAGTTTTTTTGCGGCGGCAACGGCCTCGGCTCTTCCTTTTTCGGTCAAATGAACCTTGCGCGCCGATGCTCCCGAAGAAACCATATTGGAAACATTGCTTTCGGCTTCGCCGTGGCGCATGAGCAGGAATCGCGCCGGCTTTGACATTCTTTTTTTCTCCAGATCGTCGAACGAACCAATAACGGTCTTGTGGCCGTTAACGCATTTCCAAACGGGAAGCGGCGTCGCCCAAAACCGTTCGCGCGAAACGGCCCAATCCTTGTTGCCTTTGAGCCACTCGCCGAACCGGCCCTCTTTGAGATGTTTTGGTTCCCAATTGATCTCTTCGTTGGCTTTGACCATCGCCTCGGCCGTTTCGGACGTTTTAAAAAACCACGACGGCTTGGCGTAATAAATTAGCGGGCTCTTGCAACGCCAGCAGAACGGATAAGTGTGGCGGATGGTTTCTTTCTTATACAGTTTTCCGCTCGCGGCCAAATTCTCGATAATAAGCGGATCGGCCTTCTTCACGAAGAGGCCCGCCCACGGCTTGACCTCGGGCATGAACTCCCCGGCCGTATTCACCAAATGCCGCTGCGGCAAGCTGTTCGCGACGCCCAAATTAAAGTCATCGACGCCGTACATGGGCGCGATGTGAACAATGCCGGTGCCGTCATTAACCGACACAAAATCGGCGGCGAGAACATGATGCACCGGACCGTCGTATTCGACGAACGAATACGGCGGCTCGTATTCCATGCCGACCAAGTCTTTCCCCGGCAGCTCGCGCAAGACCTTGTATTCTCCTTCGATCGCCGAGAGCCGCGCCGTCGCCAAAATGAGCCGCTCGCCGCCCGCGCGTTCTATTTCCGAATACGGGATCGCTTCGCCCACGGCCAGCGCCACGTTCGCCGGGAGCGTCCACGGCGTCGTCGTCCAAACAAGCAAGTTGGCGCCGTTCATGAGATCATCTTTTATCTTGAAACGGACATAGACCGAAACATCGTCAACGTCCTCGTAGCCCTGCGCCAGTTCGTGCGAAGCAAGGGTGGTTCCGCAGCGCGGACAATGCGGCACGACCTTATAACCTTCATAAAGAAGTTTGCGACCGTCGATCTCGCGGACGATCCACCACAACGATTCGATGTAATCGGGTTCGTAGGTTATATAAGGATGCTCCAGGTCAACCCAATAGCCGCAGCGCTTGGTGAATTTGGTCCAAATGTCCTTGTATTCCCAAACCGATTCGCGGCATTTGCGGTTAAAGGCGGCGATCCCGTATTCCTCGACCTCGCGCTTCGACTTAAACCCCAGCTTTTTTTCAACTTCAATTTCGACCGGCAGACCGTGCGTATCCCAACCGGCTTTGCGTTCGACGCGATAGCCGCGCATCGTCTTGTAGCGATTGATGACATCTTTAAAACAGCGGGCGATAAGGTGATGCATGCCCGGCTTGCCGTTCGCCGTCGGCGGTCCCTCAAAGAAAATAAAATTCCCCTCGGGCGAATCCTTTAAAAGTGATTTGTTGAAAATATCCTTCTCGTCCCATTGCTTGAGAATATTTTCTTCTAATTCCGGAAATTTGGGTATTGGCATACCCAAACAAATTACCTTTTTTTGCTCAATTTGGCAAGAATCAGACTTGTCCAATACAAGATGAGCCCCAAATGGGTTTCCGATTCCAACGCAAGATGAGCCCCAAATCCTGCCTTGGCGGAAACCGTCCACAGGTCGTCATACTGAAGGTATATGAACCTCAA
>Ga0182027_10010070_pt1 | contig 13494 bp, 12 predicted proteins | sample 712E1DmetaG_FD_121300 | JGI IMG/M metagenome (GOLD analysis project Ga0182027, IMG submission 121300) | Permafrost microbial communities from Stordalen Mire, Sweden - 712E1D metaG (Illumina Assembly) | ecosystem: Environmental > Terrestrial > Soil > Wetlands > Permafrost | place: Sweden...
CAAGAAGAGTCTCAGGTTCAGGACGAGAAGACCGATGAATTGAAAACTGAGGTTGTACAGCCATCATTCTTCTAGGAGGTAATATGGCAAGAACGGAGAGACAATTACAGGCAGCTTATGACAAAGGGAAAATATCCCTGAGAGCATTTCACGAAGCGTTAAGCAACATCGGCACTGACCGCCATGCCAAGGATATTTCAAAGAAAAAGAATCATGCCAGTATGTCATCTACTAAATGGTTTTAAAAAAAGGAGAAAAATGGAAACTAAATATCTAAGCTGCGCGGAAACAGCAAAATTAGTTCGAGCCGCCCTGAAAAAGAACTTCCCAGGAGTGAAGTTTTCGGTGAGGTCCATCGTTTACAGCGGCGGAGATTCGATCGATGTGTCGTGGGTACTTGGCCCTACTACCAAAGAAGTCGATGCCGTCGCCGGGCAATATGAATCGGCAGACTTTGACGGGAGTATAGACATGGAGACGCGGTATGATCACTGGTTATTACCGGATGGTTCCGCTATTATTAAACATGGTCCTGGTACTGAGGGCTCAATGGGTTATATTCCAGCGGTATCAAACCCAATGCCCGCCGGCGCCATACCGGTGTCATTCGGCGCTCATTACGTCCAATGTCAGCGACGGTATGCTGCCCGATGGGAGGGCGAAACAGCCCTGATAAACCAAATTGCCGCTGAAATGTGTAAACTTCAAGGTGTCGCGTGGAATGGCCAAAACCTGACAACGGGGCTATTTGGTTCCGGCGACACGGAACAAGTCAGCCAACATGCCTGGAGGCTGCTAAACGCCACTTCTTTCGCCTCCGGTGAAGTATACAGCGGCGTGCGCTTTGAAAAAGAGGGCGAAGACAACGGGTTGAATCTTCCAATGGTAATTATCAAGTAGGCGGTACTCGGAGTCATTGATATTTTACTGTTTTTAGGACATATTTCATGTCGTAGTGTAATTGGGTAACAAGCAAATAGTGACCTCACTCTTGCATATATTTCGACAGCTGGAAAAGGCCAGCCAGACCCCATCTGTGAACGTCGAGAATGGATCAATAAATTTTACGAGGTAACTATGAACGATAAACCGATTTATAGTATTGATAATCCCAATGCGCTTTCCCGCCTGAAAACAGAACTGGTTTGGGAAGGTAAATATGACGAATACGTTAGCCGCCGCCCTATACACTTACCGGCCACACCTTAACCGCTCTAACGTATTGAAACCATTGACGAACCGCACAATAGAGAAAAAGCTAACCAGCTAAAAATGTTTAATGAAGATGCCTTTAACAAGAAAGCCCATCGTGACGACTTCCGCAATATGCTTATATGGGGCGATAACAAATTGGCGATTGGTTTCAATTCCAAAAGGGGCTCTGACTAGAGTGAGGTGTTGACTATTAGAAGTATTGTTATCGGAAGCTAGAAACCTAAATACCCAAAATTCTCCTAATTCTTTCTACACGACTATGCGTATTTGACAAGTAGGCATATAGCGGGCATAATTGCCTGCAGAAGGCACTCAAAAGTAGTAAATAGTTGTATTCCAAAGTGTACCAAGGAAATACTATACGATGATATCAAGGCAAAATGCATCCGAAAAATTTGGAGTCCTTATAATTGGCTTCAGTCCGGTTATTCGAGAAGGCATGAAGTCAATCTTGGCTAAAGATGAAAGAATAAACGTTGTTGGCGACGCTTCGGATGGCAATGAAATTATCCAGCGAATTAAACGAGCATGCGACCGGGGCCGGGATGTCAATGTAGTGTTGACTGAGACTAAAAATGGGAAACTGGATGGCGTGCAAACTATAAGGATTATCAAAGCTCAATTTCCTGAGATAGCCGTCTTGGTGCTGACGGAAAACATCAACGATTCTTATGTTATCGATGCCATTCATGCGGGTGCGTCAGGATATATCTTTCTCACGGATATGACACCAGAATTGTTGTTACAAAGCATCCATCGCGTGGTTGCGGGAGGAACGCACAAGACGAAGGATTTGCTGCACATCGCCGTAGAGAACTTGATTGAAAATGGTCGGACGACACTTGCCGAGCCTACGGACGAGGCGACTCATCTCACAGATAGAGAAGTTGATGTACTTAGGCTAATGGGTAACGGAGATTCAAATAAGATTATCGCCGAAACCCTGGGTATCACCGTGGACAACACGAAGAAATATGTCCGAAACGTCATAGATAAATTACAGGCCCGTAACCGCACCCATGCGTCTATTATCGCGGCCAGGGCAGGCATCATAGGCAATCCTGTCACTCCCCGCCGTTGAAGTTCCAGCTGAGGAGTGGTTAATTGTCTGAAATCATGCTCGGGTGATTCGTAATTGTAACGGGCTCAAGACTCATAGCGGAGTTGCTCAATACTATTCTTGGGATGATTACGAGAACGACCTAAACTGGAGCATCAATTAGATTCAGAAAGCCAAAAAACTTCATAACAACTTGGGGATTAAAGGACGAAATAATTCATTTTTCATATTATTTTTGTTTGCTTTTTATCAAACTACATCTTATACTAATTGACATATTGTACCAAGTTGGGTTACTAAACAAATTAAAGAGGTAAACATGAGCTATGAATGATAAACCGATTTACGGCCCGGATAACCCCCATCCGCTTTCTCGCCTTAAGACTGAACTGGTTTGGGAAGGTAAATATGATGAATATGGAAACAGACGTTCTGTCCGCTTACCAAACACACCATTTCCACTCCAGCGTATTGAAACTATTGATGAACCACACGATAGAGAAAAAGCTAACCAACTAAAAATGTTTAATGAAGATGTCTTTAACAAGAAAGCCCATCGTGACGACTTCCGCAATATGCTTATATGGGGCGATAACAAACTGGCAATGGCTTCCCTTCTTGAGCAGTTCCGTGGCAAGATTGACCTTATTTATATTGACCCACCTTTCGACGTGGGCGCTGATTTCACCATGCAAGTGCTATTAGGTGATGGGAAAGAGATTCTTCAAAAAGAACAATCCGTTCTTGAAGCGGTGGCTTACCGGGATACGTGGGGCAAAGGGACAGATTCATACTTACATATGATGTATGAACGTTTAATTTTGATGCATGAGTTGCTGAATGAAAGAGGTAGTATCTTCGTTCATTGCGATACTAGAATGAACAGCTTTTTACGGGGAATTTTGAACGATATATTTGGAGGTAGTAATTTCCATAACCAAATCACTTGGTTGAGAAGTTCAAGTGGTAAGACAACATCTGCTAACTTACCTCGGGATACTGATAGTATTCTTTTTTACACCAAAACAAATGATTATCAGTTAAACCCAATATTCAAACCATTATCTGAAAATACTTTGAAAATGTACCAGTTTGATGACGGTGATGGAAGAGGAAAATATAGGCTCTATCCAATGCAAAAAACAGGAGGACCTGGACCAGAAACAACATATGATTATATTGACGATACCGGTAAGACATGGAAATGTCCTACTAAAGGTTGGCGTATGAAATACGAGAAGTTGAAAGCATTGGAAAAGGACAACCGCTTAAAACTCGGTGGTGATACACTGGGTGAAAAAGCATATTGGAACGAAAGAGAGAACGAGGGTCGCAATGCTAATGACCTTTGGGAAGATATTCCTAATTTACAAGGTTCAGCGAACGAAATCATTGGCTATACGACTCAGAAGCCCGAGAAACTTCTGGAACGAATATTAACGATGTCTTCAGTTGAAAATAACCTCATCGCCGATTTCTTTTGTGGTTCTGGCACTAGTATGGCGGTCGCTGAAAAAATGGGGTTACGCTGGATAGGAGTTGATTTAGGACGTTATGCGATTCATACTTCTCGAAAACGATTGATTCAAGTACAGCGCGAGCTTAATGCAGAAGGTAACCCTTACCGCTCTTTTGATGTCTACAACCTTGGTAGATATGAGCGTCAGTGGTGGCAAATAGACCGCTTGAAGGGTTATGACGATGAACACCGAAAAATAGTCCTCAAGTTTTATAAAGCAATGCCATTAACAAATCCTCCTAACGAAATGCTTCATGGCAAGAAAGAGGGCGCGTTTGTACATGTTGACCAGATAGATGGTATCTTTTCTTATGAAGAACTAAAGGAAGTGGCTCAGGCGGCACAAGCTTCTGGGGCAAAAGAACTTCATTGTTTGGCCTGGGAGTTTGAAATGGAACTCGCAATGAAGAAACAAGCTCTTGAAGCAGAGTTGGGGATAATCATCCGCTTGAAATATATTCCCCGGGAAATCATGGAACCGAACCGTACAGAATGTCAGTTCTTTGAAGCAGGTTATCTTGAAGCTAAAGCTATTAAGAGTGGAAAGAAAGTTGATGTTAAGTTGACTCGCTTCAATCCAGCCCTGGCGGAAGCTCCTGAAGCAGAGATACAAGCATTACGAGAGCGAGCTATCAAATCGCCATTTGACTTCATTGATTTTTGGGCGGTAGATTTCACCCACGCCGATGGCAAACCTTTTGAGCATCACTGGCAAGATTTCCGTACCCGAAAAGACCGTTCACTCAAAACGGAGACGGAAATTGGTTGGGAATATAAAGACAAAGGCTCGAAGCGAATTTGTGTTAAGGTGATTGACGTCTTTGGTGTGGACACCACCACCGTCATCAAAGTGGAGGTGTAACAATGGCTTTTTTAGTTAATAAAAAGAACTTATCTGCTTTGCAACCGCTCTTTAAGCCTTGGGAAGAACCTATCCGTCATCGCATACCGAATCCTGAATATGGTGGTCCAGCGCTAATCAAACCGGGGCGCAGACCAAGTAAGGTGCCGCTTGTTCGTGGCATCCGTGCTGAAGTAGATGGTTGGCGCCGCGGCGGCTATGCCGGTGTTAGTGAGACCGCTCGAACCTTACTTAACTACTGGTTTAATTCAGAACATGAAATATCAGATGAAGATGGGAACTCCGTTCCTTTCCATTACCATTGGGCGCAACGCGAAGCTATCGAAACAATCATTTACCTTTATGAAATGAGAAACATACGTAATGTGGCGGAACTCATGTTTGAATTTGGGGACACCCAACTCGCAGACCTGGCGCTGGGGATTGACCCGAATGAAGACCGCTGGCCTAAAGACTGCTGTAAAGTTGCCACCGGTGGTGGAAAAACCAAAGTTATGAGTCTGGCAATCGTCTGGAGCTATTTCCATCGGTTACGTGAACCTAGTTCTAATCTGGCTCAACATTTTGTCATTATTGCCCCCAATCTTACTGTTTATGAAAGACTGAAAGACGATTTCGTTGACGATGCTAACCATCGCGCTGTTTTTTATAAAGACCCCATTATCCCTGAAGAATGGAAACCTGAATTCCACATGCAAGTAGTGCTCCAAGACGAATCTGGTGGTACTGCTACGACAGGAACAATCTACCTGACTAATATTCATCGATTATATGAAACCCGTGATAATGATGAGACCGAGACAAATGAAACGTCTATTTTCGGACCGACGGTAAACCGGGGTCAGGCATTAGACACGGGTGCCGCTCTTCGGGAACGCATCGCGGCACATCATTGCCTGATGGTTCTTAACGACGAAGCCCATCATCTGCATGACCCGGATTTAGCTTGGAATAGAGCGATTAGCACACTCCATTCTCAATCTGTTAGTAAAGGCAATGCCGGAATTTGTCTGCAACTTGATTTTACCGCCACCCCGAAACACAGTGATGGCCAACTATTTCGCCATATTATCTGTGACTTTCCTCTCGGTGAAGCAGTGGACGCTGGCATCGTAAAAGTCCCCTTAATTGGAGAATCAGACGAATTACAAGAACGTGGAGACAAGAAAACACCGGCACCGCAACGTTACGGTATGCATCTCAAATTAGGCTATCAGCGTTATGAGCAGTCATATAACGAACTGAATAAAGTACGTAAGCCTATCCTATTTGTGATGACTGAAGATGCTGACGCCGCTAACGAGGTAGCGGATTATCTGGATAGTACACAATTCCCATTACTTAAAGACCGAGTCCTAAATATTCATACCCGTTTGAAAGGCAGAATCAGGACTTACGTTCGAGATGGACGAGAAGTTAAAGAATTTGTTGAAAACGAAACTTCAATGAAACCGGATGATTTACGGGAATTACGGGAAATGTCACGGGAACTTGATGCCAAAGATAGTAAATTCCGCTGTGTAGTTTCGGTGATGATGCTACGTGAGGGTTGGGATGTTCGTAACGTGACAACCATTGTCCCTTTGCGTGCATATTCAGCTTCCTCGGGCATTCTGCCAGAGCAAACATTAGGGCGCGGACTCAGACGCATGTTTCCGCAGAACGATACGCCTGAAGTTGTCACTGTGGTTCATCACCCGGCATTCCGTAAACTTTATGAAGAAGAGCTTGCCCAAGAAGGGTTAGACATCGCAGTACTACCAGTAAGGGAAGTCCTCAAACAAACCGTAACTATTTTTGTTGATAGTGCAAAAAAACCGGTTAAAGACCTTGAAATTGAAATACCGTCTGTTTCCGATTCTATTGAAACAATGGCAGAGCTCAAAGGGCTGACCTTTGATGAAGTGCGTACCTATTTTGGACAAAGATATAAGAAGCTACCCATCGGCAAAAAGAAAGACGGCATTATTGAATATAAGGAACGGCATCTTTTTACGGACGAAATAGTGAATAGCATGAAACTTGACGTGGGGCTGCTTGCTAGCGCCTGGTCAGCTACCGGATATTTTGCACAAATACTTGGGCGTGCCTGTCATCTTTCTAATCCTCATGTCGTATTGACCCCTCTGGTTGAACAGTTCCTCTCAGAAGTGCTCTTTGAGCGACCGGTTAATCTCTATTCTGGAGAAATAGACCACCGTATGCGCGATCCCGATGTGGTGGAATATATTAAAGCGACCTTCACTCCGTTAATTTTAAGTAAGATGGTGCAGACGAAAGAAAGGCATAATCTAAGCCATGTAGTGCAGCTTTCAACATGGAAACCTTACCAGGCAACGAGTACAGAGAAGCGCCCGGCTGTGACAGCAACCCGAACCATGTTTAATCTTGTTCCGTGTGAGAATGAATTTGAGCAGACTTTTGTAGATTTCTGCGATTATGCAACTGATATAGCAGCCTTTGCAAAAAATGCCGGTCCGCAAAAGCTGATGATTGATTACATACGCCCCGATAAGCATCGTGCTTTTTACGTTCCTGATTTCTATATCCGGTGTCAAGATGGGAATATGCTACTGGTTGAGCTTAAAGGGAAAGTAGATACTCTTGTGCCTGTAAAAGCGAAGGCAGCTATAGAGTGGTGTAAAGCATCCTCCAAAGGTAAAAACAAGTGGCAATATCTCTACGTACCTTACCTACTTTTCCAGCAAAGTGCTCCGGCAACCGTTGAAGAATTAGCAAGAGCGTGCGAGCCTTCGCTCAAAGCACTCATTGAAGAAGCTGTAACAGGCCAACAGCAATTACCGCTAACGGAAGCAACCGCGGAGAAAGAAGCTCAAGACCTATTCACCAAAATTGTTGCTGAATCTGGTATTTCAACAGTCTCTAAGGAGATTGAAGAAGTCATGCGTCAATCGGTGCAGGTATTGGATTATGCGGTCCGCTCCAACATGCGCAACTACGGACACGCTTTCCAGCCTATGATACAACCTCTGGATGACTTTGCAATACGTATTCTGTCTGGAGAACTGCAGAAGCTAATTCCAACGGATTTAACTAAACGCCATGATTATTTTTACCCCTATTCAGGAAATCTTGACCCACGACAGCAACGGCTTCTGGAAAATAATCAGCGATACCTTGAACGGAATTTAATTTTTGGACAGTCTATACAGAAACTCGGAACATTACTGTTCTGTCTTCAATATGCCAACGAGGGCGGGTGGAAAGTTGCAGGAATCTGGCAGGATGTTGTTAAATCATTCTCAGGCGTGTCTATGACAGCATTGTATAATGACCTGTCGCAGGTTAATACTTTTAGAAATACATATGTCGCTCATGGTGAAAAAATTCTTGATGATGCCGAAAAATCTTGGGAAGCGATGCGGATATGGTTCCGCTGTTTGAACAAGATGAATTTATTAGTAGGATAACAATGATAGGGTTTTTATTTTACTTACCTTTCAACTCAGACTGAAGAGTTGCTTCAGTCGAAGGTGCCTAACCATGGGAAGCTATTCAAGAGTTTGATGAAGGCTTTCCTGTCAGAGAGAATCTTGGTCTCTAACCTGGATACAACCCCCTCAGCCGCCACAGGAATCTCGGGTAACTTTCAAATGATACATGAAGAACATCACAAATATCCGGAATTTTCTTATTCAATCCTATTCTATTTGGTGATGAAACTTCACAACTTACCACTGTACCCTGTAAAACGATAGCATGAGAAATCAAATAAGGGTCTGCCTTTTTCTCTAACCTTTCGAGGTCAACTTCCGAGAGTTCACCATAAGTAGATAAAACTTTGGGAAGAATCGATAGACACTTTTCAGTCGGTTCCGGTTTAAGATTTTGATATTTTTTTAAAAACTTACCTAAACCATCAGTCTTCCTGTTCAATTCCTCAAAGACTTTTTCTGGGATAACAATACCATCGTTATTCCCAACATTATCCAACCAATTCCAAAAATCTGAGTGCTTCCCTTCAGGAGGAAAATCATCTCGGTATGCGCGTATTAGCGAGTCAGAATCAAAAATAAACATATCTTCACAAAATCTTTGGGAAATAATTAGTCTTTACATTGAGAATAAGAGAAGCATCCAGTTCTGAAATCTTCCCTTCCCGAGCGGCATCGATAACCGTATTTATTAGCGCTTTACCTAATTTTGTTCTGATACGAATTCCGTAACTGGGAGAGTCTTTTTTATTAGCCTTCTGCTTTTCTTTAAGTATCTGCCATTCTTCCTGATAGGCATTATACCAATTCCAGTAAACATCAGAGGTAATTTTACTGAATTCAAATAAACGTCGCGCTATGACAATCGGGCTTACTTTGAATTTACGAGATATACGATTGATGACAACATCGACTTCATAGCCTATGGTTAGTAATTCCCATTGTTTGAGCAGTTCAGATTTGGGTACCAGAAAGTCGGCTGCAACTCGGTCACAGAATTGCTCATTCTTGTTGGTAGGTTCAGGATCACGAATATTTAAGCTATTCCAATTTGATACTCCAGAATCGCCAAGCCAAACATGACACAATTCATGAACCAAAGTAAAAACATTAGCTGTTTTTGTATCATTTGGGTTGATGATGATAAAAGGAGCTAATTTGTCACTAATAGTAAATCCTCTGAAAACGGCGGGTCCCATATTTGTATGGCTACTACCTAAATTGCCTTGCAAAATTACATATATCCCATTTTCCTCAGATTTTTCGCGTATGTATGAGAATAAACCTGAAGGAGTCCGAATCTTTAGGTTTGAGAGGTCGCAACCGAGTATTTTGCGAATGTTTTGAGCGACTTCGATTGGGTTGGATTCAACTGTAATACTGCCAACAAAAGTAAGCGGCTCTTTTTCTGATTCATTTAATATTTCACGGATCGACTTTTGGGTAGCTTCGCTTTGTCTCACTAAAGCCGAAAATTCAGGCTCATATGTGTTAATTTCGGCTTCTTTAGTGCCCAATGTCCGATAGTCCACAAGATGGACTTCTTTCTTGGGTGGGGTAGGAAGGAAGAATGTTAATATTGGCCTTCGATATGCTTTTGCGATTTTTACAAGTTGTGCGTAGGATGGACTACCGTTATCATTCTCCCATCTTTCAAGTCTAAGAGATGGAGAAATAGGTTCAATAGAGCCCTTCTTCTTGATTTCACTTATTTTAGCTTTTTGAGCCGCTCTGCTTAAAGATAGATTGGCCTCTTTTCTAGCCCAAACCAAAATATTATGGTTTATTGGGATTTCTTTCGTTACCATTTTTTCCCTGCAAATTCGTTCAGTTCATTCTACTACTTAGTAACGGAATATATCAATAAATTAGGATTACGAATCCCGCGGGGTCGGAAGTATTGAAAATCTAATGTGAAGGGAGTAAACTCAAATCAAGTTTTTGCTAAGTTATTGCTTACCTTGAAAGGAGAGCCAACATGGATGACATGGCTTTGGTAATACGAACTCTGTATAACAACCAGAATTGGATAGCTCCCTGTAAAGAACCGTACAAAGATTCATTATGTTATTTCTCTATAGAGAACAAATGCAAACTGGATATAACTCCACCGAAATCTGGAGATATGTTTTGTAGTGGAAGCTGTTGGGAGCGGAAACTTTGTAAAGAATATTGTTGGGGGTGCAATCCAAAAGGTAACTTTTGGGGTAAACGAACTGTTAAGGGCATGAAGGTCTTCCTTATTTTTCGTCAGCTTCATAAGCCCGACACCCTTTATACGTTGTGGGGAAAGACACTCGTTGATAGTGTTGACAATTTTATTGATAAGTCTGGACAAAAAGGAAAGGATGGTTACGCTTTAATGCATTTTAAGCCATTCATAGCTGCCCCGAGAAACAAATGGGCATCGAACTTAACTTCTAGCAATGTAGTAGGAAATCTTTTTGGAAATGGTAATTATAGATTTGTTAAAGGAAATATTGCGACCTTATTGGATTCCTTAATATAGGTTAGGGAAAGCCTCGTTCTAATTGATTGTCTTTGCATCGGGACTTCCTTAAACTACTTCGAGACAATTACGGTATGTACTCACAACATGGTCGAAATAAAAGGTCAGTTCACAATAAATCTTTAGAACGGAGAAATATAACGATGAGAAGGTCAGGGCAAAATGTTCATGTCACAGGTCCCAATAATCAATCAATAGAAGTTAAATTCTTCGACGATGGCTCTGTTCGGTTCAGGCTAAATGCAGCCGGACCTATGGTCATTCGGTATGCGTTTCTACCAGGTAATGCACAAAATGTTGTGCTGGAACTTGCACCGAGTCCGATGAGTCCTTGGGTGTCGAAATAGGTTCCTTTCTTGGTACATGGTTTCACGCCTGAAGACTAGACGTGAAATTCAGTGTACCTTTTTATACCGCTAGGTAACAAAACGTCAGATTGTGACTACGCACCCGCACGCCGGTAGTCAAGTGCAATCTCTTGCGGGTTCTCATGCATTTCGGTGTTTCCTGTGATATAAGTGTCATTTTGATAACTCCGATTTATCTATATTTTTGTCTATGTTCTTAGTTACCTCGTCATTTAAATCCGCCCTATTACCATCTTTGCAAGTTACGTCACTAATTAAAGTCTTTTCACCCCACGGTTCAAGTTTTAACAATCCGGTGACCTTTGTACCTCGCTTTGGAAAATCAAAATTTATCGGATAATAGAAAACGACTTCTGTGTTTAGGATTGTACCGCGCCCCTCTAGTGGTATGGACGGCTGTCCCTCTGGTAAATTGAAGACTTTACCATCATCAGCAACAAAAAAGGGGTTAATCTTTGTCGCTTCCCATCCACTATTTTGAACATCTATATGTATCGATATGCGTATACCGTGAACCTTAACCTCTGGTTGCCCTGATGTAATATAAGACCAGTCATACCACCAGTTTCCAGTCGGAACACTCAAAAGCTTCACCTTTGGTTGCTTATCCTCAAGTTCTTTAATCGTTTTTCTCATATCAAACCACGCCCATCCTACTAATAATAAAAGTAGAAAAAGAGCGATTAATGGAGACCATTTAACTATACTTTGTGAGTTATTGAAAACTCCAAGTATGTTCTGCGTTTCGCCAACTGCAGCCCACCCAGCTAATATTATGGCACCTGCAATTTGCACAATTGATTTCCACATGTTCTCGCCTCCCTATCTTCTGATGGTATTGTACCACTGCTAGATAAGGCGAGACACCCCGATGCATGAGAACAGGTGCTTTGGCTTCCCTCGCCGGCGTAGTTCCCGGGCTCTCTCCAAATTTCTATGTTGTATAATTGATTGGATAGTCACCTTTCATGGTTGGAGGTCTACCTTGTCTTATTGTTGTGAGAATTGCTTCAATAGCCCTCATCTGATCAAGATCATAAGGGACTCAGGTGAAACGGGAGAGTGTAATTTCTGTGGAGCAAGCGGCGTAAAGTGCGTAACGCCTAGCTATCTTTCTGAATCGTTTAGGCCATTGGTCGAGCTATACACCGAAATTTACTATCTAGGTGGTCCACCAAATGATGGGAAATTCCTCTGGGACAGAGTAAACTGTGATTGGAACGTTTTTACCTTCACCGATCAGTTCAAACAGCAGCAATTGTTGAGTGAGATTTTTGTCGAACGGCCGCATCAGATACCTTTCGATAAATATGTAGTGCTGGCTGATGATGATATTCTGGACAGTACTTCTTGTCCAGAGATAATGGGATGGTATGACAGCCCCTCGGCTACTGCGATGAAAAGGTGGGAAGATTTCACAAATGAGATAAGAACGCGAAATCGATATTTCCCTTCCAAGAAAATACCCTTGAAGACAATAGCCCAGTTACTACCTTCTCAAGAATATAGACTTGCAGAAGGTACAGCATTGTTTCGTGCGAGAATATGTGAAAACAGAACTAAGGCCTACCCCCGAAAGGATATGGGAAAACCTCCTGTCCATATCAGTGCAACGCAAAGTGGTAGGGCTAATCCAATCGGGATACCTTATCTGTATGTGGCTTCGGATGCCCCTACAGCAATCGCCGAGGTAAGACCCAACGTTGGCGACTTAGTTACGGTGGGAACGTTCATAACCAATGACGAATTACTTGTCCTCGACCTTCGAAGCCCTCGGATAACAGACCCATTTGGATGGGGCAATAATCTACGTTTCATTACTCAGTATATTGTCTTTCTAAGAAGACTTGGAGCGGAACTCTCAAAAACAGTATCGCGGACTCAAGCTGAGGTCGATTATATACCGCTACAATATTTATGCGAATTTATCCGGAAAATAAAATACCAAGGAGTCATGTATGGGAGCTCGGTAGCAAGGACAGGCTACAATATAGCAGTCTTTGATGATTCCAAACTAGCATGCTCTCGTACAAAGTTATCCGTAGTCTCCGACCTAAAGTACACAATCACCCCAAGGGAGGAAAGTATCATGTGTTCCAATCCTAATAAGGGTGTCAAGGCAGTCAGCGTTCATTATGCGGATGGGAAAACGGGCGTACGGTGTAACTGCGAATGTGATATTTGTGAATACTCTGATGAACATCAACTTTGGGACAAAAGGAAGTCTAATCGAGCATAATGTCTAGCCTAAACTGGATACTTCGCTCTACCTTACTGGGCTCAAACCCAGTCATTTCAGCGCATCGGCGATATAAGCAGTCGCTGCAGATCCGGAATCAATCTCTTCCTCTCAAACAGAAGTTCGGGAACTGTTCCGAATGGCCCGCCATTTGGACTGTACTTGATTGCATTGCTCAACAGGTTCCCGATAACTTCCCCAAACTTATCGCGGTCTACCAGAACATCCGGTAAGTCCGGCTCGATAGTCACCACAAATTTGTGTATA
>Ga0182027_10010071_pt1 | contig 13494 bp, 13 predicted proteins | sample 712E1DmetaG_FD_121300 | JGI IMG/M metagenome (GOLD analysis project Ga0182027, IMG submission 121300) | Permafrost microbial communities from Stordalen Mire, Sweden - 712E1D metaG (Illumina Assembly) | ecosystem: Environmental > Terrestrial > Soil > Wetlands > Permafrost | place: Sweden...
GAAGTTCTTTCATGATAACTTCCTCGCTTATAATTTTGAAATTCATTTTTTGATTAGATGAATAATAAACAGAAATGATTCAAGTGAGATAGATTATTATTTTTCTTTTGATTTGTCTTTTTTATCTTTTACATGCAATGTAAACATTTCTTGTTTGCTATTATCTGAATACTTATCGAATACATCGTCGTTCAAAGATTTAAGATTTTCATCAGTACGGTTTTTTGATTCTTCTTTATTAATACCTTCTTTTTTAGCAGGATCAGTAGATAATTGATTTAACACTTCCAATCTTACTTTTGGATCAGGGGTATTTACTTTTTTATGAGGTGTTGACTGAACATTTTTACTACTATATGATTTTTCATCTTTTATATGATTGGCGCTTTGCGATATAATTGCTTTCCTATTATCATCATTTAATTTATTCTGAAGTTTCGCATTATTTCTAATGTTAGAATTCAAATTAGATTTATTACTTCTTTCCTTATTAGGTAAACTATTTTTTTCTTTTGACTTAAAAGAAATGTAGGAAATTATTAGAGTAAGTATAGTAAGACCGGCAACAACTTCAAGAATATTTAATATAATTGGGACTAATTCCATAAATGAAAGATATAAAATTAATTATTGTGCAACAATTAATGTTATAGTGCAATAAATTAGGAGAGTATGAAAATATGTTATTTATCTATGTCGAGCTGAGAGCATTACCAATCCTAAATCTTGTCTGTCAGAATAATAATTGAAAAGATTTATTTCAGAAAGATTATTTTCTGAACTCACTGAATTATGACTGTTATCAAATTCTGTTTCTACAGGTGTTGTACCAAATTGACCCGAATCATTCATTATTTTAATCCGACTTCTTGAAAAAGTTGGTTTTTGATTCATACCTTTAACTTCTTGAAATTTATTATAAGCTTCAACTTTTACATTTCTTCTTATCGGCTGAGAATGGGAAGCATAAGTTTTATCATTTCGCGAAATATTTTGAATTGGTTTGTTGAAATTTCCTCTCTCTTGATCCTCTTCAGGATTAATTACCGGGTAATTAATTGATTGACTATATTGAATCGAAGCCGGTTTAGCAGGTAAGTTATTAAAATTCAAATTGGCAGGTTTAAATTCAGAATATTGTTCTGTAACATTTGACTTAATATAAGGAGGATTTTTGTCTTTGGCTTTATATGAAATATATGAAACAATAATTACAAACAATAATAATGAAGAAAAAATCAATAAACTTGTATAAATAATCGGGACTAGTGCCATAATGATATCTTTCTATTTTATTAATTAATTACAAATGTTGTACCAGAGAAATCATTAATTACGACGTTATTTCGCATTAATTTATTACATATTCTAAATAAAATGTCTTAAAATGAAACAAACGATACCATATGGGAATTTTTTGAATTAATTGAATATGACCATAAACTATTTAGTTATTTGTTTTTAACCTACTTTTTAATATTTTTTGAGCCGCATTTATCTGTAAAGTAGTTAAAAATTAGAGGTTAGAGATGACAAAAGCTGATATTGTTGAAAAGATTGCAAATGGTACAGGATTAACCAAATTAGAAACGGAAGCTATAGTAGAAGGGTTTCTAAATACGGTTATTTTATCGTTAAAAGAAGGCAAAGGAATCGAGATCAGAGGATTTGGCAGCTACAAAGTAAAAAAGAAAAACGCAAGATATGCAAGAAATCCCAGAACTGGCCAAAAAGTATATGTGGGAGAACATTATGTCCCTACATTCAAGTTTTCTAAGGATTTTAAAGAAGCAGTAGATATCGGAATGAAAGACGGTAAATCTGAATAATATTTATTCAGGAATGTGAATAGAAAATGATTATTTGTAAAACATGCGGAGAAAATATTGGTCAAGCAGCAAATTACTGTCCGCATTGCGGTACAGCATTAGAAAAGAAAAAAGGATTTAAAGTATTAAAAGTTCCTGAACAGGCAAATAATACATCACTTAAAAGTAATGAGAAAAAATCTAAGTATGGTAAAGGAAAAATTAAGAAATCTTCAGTAGATGGATATAACCCAAAGATAATTTCTTATACTAAATTACTTTATATTATTTTGCCTCTTGTAATTATTGCCGGAATAATTCTTTTTTATAGTGGAATTTTTAATAGTATAAATACATCCACGGACACAGTTTCAAATACTTCAGATAATCCGCATGCCGGAGCTGATTTAAATAAGCTAAGACAAATTACAGAATTTGAGGATAGTTTAAAGCATAATCCAAATGATTCGCAATTGCTGCTTCAGTTAGCACATTTACTAAATGATTCCGGATTTAAAGAAAAAGCAATTGAAAGATATAACGATTATTTAAAAGTTGATTCTAAGAATGCTGATGTAATGGTTGATAAGGGAGTATGCTATTATGAACTTCAAAGATTTGATGAAGCAATTAGTTCAATGGGAAATGCGTTAAAAATTAAACCGAATCATCAAATTGCCCAATTGAATTTGGGTATTGTAAATATGACAGTTGGAAATACAGATAAAGCAAAGGAATGGTGGAAAAAAGCAATCCAAACTGATCCTACAACTGAGGTTGGGAAAAAAGCTAAAGAATTACTTAAATCACATTAATAATAGGAGCAAGTATGCCCTGCGGTAGAAAACGTAAACGCCATAAAATGGCAACTCATAAGCGTAAAAAACGCTTGAGAAAGAACAGACATAAAAAGAAATTGAGATAACTTAATTTAATATTTTATGACATTCTCAAGCCACCTTAGCTCAGTTGGTAGAGCAACGCATTCGTAATGCGTGGGTCGGGAGTTCAACTCTCCCAGGTGGCTCAAATTCTACTAAAAAAGATCTAATCTAATCCAACCAGAAGTAAGTTTTACAATTGATTACTGTTTGATTACAATAAAATGAGAATTTAGTAATCAATTTTGTAATCACTTTTTTGATTAACTTTTCACCAATTCAATGAACGTTTATAAAATTTATAAGCTCGGTCAGTAACCATTGGAATTACTACTTTCCATTAGTCCGTCTGAGCTTATTCGAATTGTAAAATTATTGTTCCTGTAGTAAATCTGTGGCAAAGTTGATTATAAAAAAATGATTATATGACTCTGGTTATTTTTAAACGGCTGTAATCAGTTCGCTGCTTTCCTCGCAGATATATAAATGATAATATTTCTTGACAATGAACTTCTCCCTTTTTAAATTTGAATCGGGAAATGGAAATTCTAAAATGTAAATAGAATGGAAAATAATTTTGAATAATCCATATCGAATAACACTTCGCACTAACTGCTATAGTAAAAAAAATTAGAAATACTTTTCATATATAATTTGTTCAACTTATTTAGAGAAGGAGAATGACAATGAAACTTACTAAGAATGTCGGTATGCTTTTGCTGGGTATTTGGCTGATTTTGAATGGACTAATACCCCTGCTCAATATATACTCCTCGGGACTCGGCACTATCATGGCAATCCTCGCTATTGCCGCAGGAGCTTTTATATTGCTATGGCATGATAGAACGATTCCCTGATCCAATACCGCAACTAACAAGCAGTTGATAGAGAAATTTATAAAAATTTTTCAGTTATAGTAATATGATTTTACTTGTGAAAGAAAAAGTTCGTTAAAGTGAATTCATGTTGGTTGAGAGACATCCCCGACATGCATCTCAACAATGACCGCTTACTTGATGCTCTTGTGGCATTAACTCTTCTCACTGCAGAAAGTAACCCAAAAGAAAAAGATATTATTGTTAAAGTTAAAGTAAATCTTATAAATAAAAAGAACTAACATCACCAAGAAATCGAATTCATAAGAACGCGTGTGGAACCAAAATTAAAGCGGGAAGCAAACAAAATATTAAATAAACTTGGGCTAAGTGAATCAGAAGGTGTTAGATTACTTCTTAAATCACTTGTTTTACACAAAGGGTTGCCTTATGAATTGAAAGTACCAAACGCAGATACCCGTAAAGCTATTGAAGAGGTTGATAAGGGAATTTACAGTAAAGGTTATAAAGATATTGACGAAATGTTCGCGGATTTAAAAAAATGATTTTAACGGTCCATTACTCCAATAAGTAATGATATAGAAGTTATGAATATAGTTCATCATAGTTTGAACCTGTCGGAAATTCCGACAAGTTCAATTACCGAGTATTCCATTCTACTTCAGCATTTTTAACCCATTTATAGAGTTTTTTACGCTCCAAATACATAGGAATTACCGCACGTATGACATTTACGTCGCATTAACGAATAATTAACGAAGAAAAATAAAAGAAAATCCAAAAATTAATCACATAAATGAAACTAGCATTATCTATGATAATAATATAAACTTTTTAAAGAAGCGCTGCATTAATATAGTAAAGACGATTTGGCAATACATTTTGGACAGAATTCATAAAAAAACCTGTGGAATGAATAAAAAAAATGGGAAATTCAGTCGCGAACTTCCCACTAAGAGGTGTCTATGAAGGGAAAAATTAGAACCATTTCAATTCCACCAAAGCATTTGTGAAAACAAAAAGTTCACCTATTCGGAATAATTTTTTAATTATTTTCATGACAGGAAAATATTTTAAGCATATGTATATTTGCCCGCAATTTTATATTATACTTCTCAAGTATTATATATTTCAAGTCCCGGAACTTTGCGATTGATCTGAATTCGATTTTATTAAAAGAAGTTCCCAAAACTCCCGCTTTTATTATGCTTTTATAAATAATAATCCTTGACAATACCCTTAAAAATCCATTATTTTACTCAGTGGGTAATGGTGTTTAATTATGTCATAAAGTGGAGAGTCATGTTTTTAGGTAGTTATACATATTCCGTCGATATTAAAGGAAGAATAAGTATTCCTGCAAAATATAAGAAATGTTTAAATCAAGATGCAAATGAAACATTTATTATGACGCGAGGGACTGTACAGTGCATAGATTTGTACCCTTATGATTATTGGTTGAAAATAGTAAAACCTAGAATTGATCAGTTGGATGATTTTGATGAAGAAGAATCTGCATTTAAAAGATTATTGCTGGAGTTAGCAGATGATTATACACTCGATCAGCAATCACGATTATTAATTCCAAAAAATCTTTTGGTATTTGCAGGTATAGTAAAGGATGTTATCGTTCTTGGACAAAATACAAAAATTGAATTATGGAATCCTGAAATTTACGAGGCACATAAAAATGAAATTACAAAACCGTTTGCTGAACTTGCAAAACAGGTAATGAGACCTAAGACAAAATGAGTTTTCATGTTCCGGTGCTCTTAAAAGAGAGCATAGATTATTTGGTTACTAATAATAGCGGTATTTATTTTGACGGTACGGCAGGATTCGGAGGACACTCTCAAGAAATACTGAATAGATTAATTGATAAAGGAAAATTATTTGCGACTGATAAGGATTTATCGGCAATTGATTATTGCAAAAAACTATTCTCTGATGACAACAGGTTTTCCATATACCATACTAGTTTTACTAATATTGATTCAATTTCGAAAATTGAGTTCATTGACAAATTTGACGGCATCTTTGCAGATCTAGGAGTGTCTTCATACCAACTGGATTCTTCGGAAGCCGGATTCACTTTTAGAGAGGATACAAACCTAGATCTCAGGATGGATAAAAGAGAAGGACTTTCCGCTTCCGATGTACTGAATAAATTTACCCAAGATGAAATTGCGAGAATTTTATTCGAATACGGTGAAGAGAGAAATTCCAGATTGATTGCAAAGAGAATTGTTGAGTACAGAATGCATGAAAGAATTGAAAGAACGTTTCAACTTAAAAGTATAATTGAAGAAATAACATCGCCAAGATTTTTAACTAAGACTTTGTCACGTGTATTTCAGGCTTTGAGAATTTATGTTAATAAAGAACTTGATGAATTGAAAATATTTTTGGAAAAATCAATTCCTCTGCTTCAAAGCGGAGGAAGAATAGTAGTAATATCTTACCATTCACTTGAAGATCGAATTGTTAAAAACATATTTAAATATGAAAGCCTAAGCTGTATTTGTCCACCGGGCACACCGATATGCATATGCAATAAAGAAAAAAGACTGAATATTATTTCAAATAAAGTTTATATACCTACGAAAATCGAAATTGATAATAATAAAAGAGCAAGAAGCGCTAAACTTCGCGTAGCGGAACGAGTATGATGAAACAAGGCTCATCGTTAAAAAAATTTATTATGAGTGTAACTGTAATAGCAATAATAATGTTTGCGCATGTAATTCTAATTACTGAAATAAAACGTATCAATAGTAATAAAATTACTAAACGTGAAATACTGAACGGAAAACTCAATCTTGAGAAAGCTAGATTTGTAGTTGTTCAGATGCTTTCTTCGGAAGAAAGAGTTGTAAAATTTGCTCAAGACTCATTATCAATGATTCGCCCTATGGGAAAAATAGAAATAATAATTGTACCTAAAGATCAGGTAAATCAAATAGTAAAATTGGTAAACGAAAAATATGATTAATTCTCGCGGACTAATTGTAATTGGTATTTTATTTCTGATTTTTTTACTTATAGTTGCAAAACTTTACACAATCCAAATCTCAAAACACGAATATTTTTCCCTAATTGCCGACAGGCAGCAAAACAAACCGCAAATTGTTAAGTCAGAAAGAGGAACTATTAAAGACGTGAACGGGGAAGTACTGAGCTTTACCCAAGATGATGTTTCATTTTTCGTTGATAAAAGAATGATGACTCCAACACGCATAGACTCTATTACATCAATTTTTTCAAAGGTATTTAACAATACTGCTGATTATTATAAAAAAATAATTAATGAAGGTTCCGGAAATGTCTGCATTGAAAAAAAGGTCCCGATGAATATAGCAATTGAATTAAAGAAAATTGTTATTGATGGATTTTTCTTTCAGGAAGATTATACACGTGTTTACCCATATAAAAATTTGGCGTCCCATGTTATTGGATATGTAAATCATGATCAGATTGGAATTGAAGGATTGGAAAAAGTTTATCAGGAAGAGTTACTAGGATCAAACGGTTATTATGTTTTTGAACGTGATGTTGTAGGCAGAATTCTTTCGCTGGATGAAAGTCTTTCAAAAGCTCCGGTTACCGGCAACACAATTAATTTAACTTTGAATAAGATTTATCAGCAAATATTGGAAGAAGAACTTAATGCCGGTATAAAAAAATATGACGGTGAATCTGCTGTAGGAATAATAATGAATCCAAATTCCGGAGAAATATTAGCTTTGTCAAATTTACCTGATTTTGATCCGGCGAGTTATGAAACATACCCTGCTGATTGTAGAAGAAACAGAGCAATTATTGATACTTATGAACCGGGATCTACAATGAAATCGATTTCAATGGCAATTTTAATAGATCAAAATCTTGTAAATGAAAATGAAATAATTGACACGGAAAATGGAAAATACTTTTTCAAAGGAGCAAGAATTTCAGACTCCCATAAAATGGGGCCATTAACTGTACGCGGTGTACTTGAGCAATCGAGTAATATCGGAATGTCTAAATTATCAACCCGGATTGATGATAATGTGTTTTACAAATATCTGCGTGATTTTGGATTTAGCAATTCTACAGAAATAAATTTACCGGGTGAAGCTTCAGGTTTATTGAAAAAACCGAGCAGTTTTACTCCAATTACCAAAGCATTTATGTCATTCGGTTATGAAATCGCTGTTACCCCTTTACAAATGATTGCTGCTTATAGCGCGCTTATTAATGGTGGAAGTCTTTATCAACCCTATATAGTTAAATCAAATGCAGATCACTCCGGAAATATAATATTGGAGAATCAACCTAAAAAAATACGTACAGTAATATCTAAATCAACGTCTGATTTAATTAAAAATTTCATGATTGGAGTTGTTCAAAATGGTTCAGGAAAATCAGCTCGCTTGGATAACATTTTAATTGGAGGAAAAACAGGCACCTCTCAGCGTCTTATTAATCAATCATATTCCAGCAGCTCTCACAATTCATCATTTATTGGATTTTTCCCGGCGGATAATCCAAAAGTTATATGTTATATTCTAATTAATGCACCTAAAATTGGTCAATACGGCGGGTTAGTAGCTGCTCCTGTTTTTCACGAGATTGCTAAGCGTTTGATTGAAGCTGATAGAAATTTAATAATTGATTATAAGAAAAATGAAAATAAAGAAAATTTAATAAATGATCTTGTCTTAGATATCAAATCATCTTCAAAGAATACAGGTGATGAGAAGGTATATTCCAATATTGGTCCAAATGTTCGGGTAAATTACTCAAGAAACATTTCAATCGATAACAAATCATTAATGCCAAATCTTATTGGTCAATCAATGAGAGATGCAATTGCTTTATCGAATCAGCTTGGCCTGGAATATAAAATATTTGGAAAAGGTCGGGTAACATCGCAGAATATTGAACCAGGAAGTCATATTAATCCCGGGGCTATTTGTTTATTAAGATGTGATTCAAAACCGAATTCCGTAACAATAAATCAGATAAAATGAAACTTTCAGATTTGTTAAATAACGTAAAAGTGATTCAGGTTACCGGGAATGCCGAATTCACTTTGGTAGAAAATATCACTATTGATTCACGAACAGTAACGAAAGGATCTATTTTTTTCGCGATTAAAGGTGCAAAAACTGACGGACATAAATTCATTTCTGAAGTAATAAATAAAGGAGCAGCTGCTGTTGTATTACAAGATGTCAATTCTGTCCCTGATCAGATTTTTTCTCATTCAGGATGCATTAAGATTGTGGTGGAAGATAGCAGAAAATCATTAGCTGAATTTTCAAATATATTCTTTGGCTGCCCATCGCAGAAATTAACATTGATTGGAATTACGGGAACAAAAGGTAAAACAACTACTGCATTTTTCATTAAAAATGTTCTTCAGAAGGCCGGATATAAAACAGGTTTAATAGGCACTATCGCAAATTATATCGGTGAACGTGATTTAAAAACCATGCTTACTACACCACAAAGTCATGAGATCAATTTATTGCTTTCGCAAATGGTTAATGAAGGCTGCTCTTATTGTGTGATGGAAGTTTCATCTCATGCTCTTCGCTTAAACAGAGTTGACTTCCTAAAATTTGGTATTGGAATATTTACTAATATCACTTCAGATCATATGGATTATCATAAAACATTTGACCACTATTTGCAATCAAAAAAAATATTATTCGATTCAATTCCTATAAATGGTAAAATTATTTACAATGCAGATGATGAGAATTCAAAAACATTAATTGCAGATTCAAAAGCAGAAAAAATATCTTACGGGAGCAGTCATATTTGCAATTATAAAGTGAAGAATGTTGAATATTCAATTGAAGGGACTAGTTTAACTGTTGAACATAAATCGATTGATTATAATTTGAAAACAAGTTTAGTCGGACATTTTAACGCTTATAATGCCGCCTGTGCTTTTACATTAGCATTAGCAGAAGGAATTGATCCGGATACATCTGTTAACGGTATTGAAACAACACCTCAGGTACCGGGTAGATTTGAAGTAATTAATATGAAAAACAAAAAAGTAATCATAGACTATTCCCATACATCGGATTCACTCAAACAGGCATTGGAAGCAGTTCATCATATCGTGAAAAGTGATCGCCCGATTTATACCGTATTCGGCTGTGGTGGAGATCGTGACACAACAAAACGTCCTATTATGGGGAATATTGCAGCTTCAATGAGCGAACGCATATATATTACTTCCGATAATCCAAGAACGGAAGACCCGTTTATTATCATAAATGAAATATTACAAGGTATTAAAACAATTAACTACAGAGTAATTGAAAACAGAGAAAAGGCAATTCAATCTGCTATCTTCGAAAGTGAAGACGATGCTGTCATTCTCATAGCGGGTAAAGGACATGAGAATTATCAGGAAATAAATGGAATTAGAAAACACTTTTCTGATAAAGAATTTGCTGAAAAATATTTGAAAGAATGGGCAAAATAAACATTACAATTAAGGATTTATTTAATATCCCTGGTGCAACTATTTATAACCCGGATGTATTTAAAGAGGTTACAAATGTTGTAATTGATTCGCGTAAAGCAAAAAATGGCAGTTTATTCGTTGCAATTAAAGGCGAAAAATTTGACGGCCATGATTTTGTATTAACTGCAATACGTAATGGAGCTGTCGCAGTTATAATCGATAAAAAGAAATTGAATAAATTCAAACTTCTGAAAATTCCTGTCATTACTGTAAATAATACTATCAAAGCATACGGCGATATTGCTAAAATATGGCGAAAAAAACTTGTTGCTAAAGTAATTTGTATAACAGGAAGTAATGGGAAGACAACCGTTAAAGAAATTCTTGCAACTTTGCTAGCGGAAAAATATAAAGTCATAAAAACTGAAGCTAATAATAATAATCATATAGGAGTACCTCTAACTATATTATCAGCCGATGAAAAATGTGATATTCTTGTTCTTGAACTTGGAACAAATCATTTTGGGGAAATTGAATACATATCAGAAATATCTCAACCTGATATTGCTGTTATTACGAACATAGCCGACTCGCATCTGGAGTTTTTCAATAACAAAGAAGGTGTTTATAAGGAAAAATCAAATTTGTTTTCTGTTACAGATCGAAGGGGCGGAACAGTATTTATAAATAGTGATGATCCAATTATTAAGAAAGGAAATAAATATTACAAAAATAAAGTTACTTATGGCTTTAATGGGACAGTTGATATTAAGGGAAAAGTATTACAATATAAAGATGATGGCAAAACGCTTATTGAAATAACGGCCAAGACGAAAACAATTAAAACTTCTTTACCAATTTATGGCCAATCAAATTCAAATAATTTTTTAGTTGCTGCTGCGATTGCACTTAGTGTCGGAGTTACTCCAAAACAAATCATTTCCGGGACAAAAAATATTAAACAGGTTGATGGTCGGTTAAAAGTGATGGAATTTGATAATAATGTTTTAATTGATGATTCATATAATTCCAATTCTACGTCTATTCAATCTGCAATTGCACTGGTTAATAAAATTAAGAAATATGATAAGAAATTAGTTGTACTTGGAGACATTTTTGAATTGGGGCAATATTCAAATAAAATCCATAAAAGATTAGCTCAATTATTTTATCCGAATAAAAATTTAATAGTTATTACAATCGGTAGAATGATGAAAGTTTTACATAATTCTCTGATTCAGAAAAAAATTAAATCAATTCATTTTAATTCACGAGAAGAGCTTATTCTTTTTTTGAAGTATGAAGAAGTTGAAAAGTCTTTAATTCTAATTAAAGGCTCGCGCGGAATGAAAATGGAAGAATTCGTGAATATCTTGGAAACAAGGTTTGCTTTATGATTTACTATTTTTTAGAATACATCAATAAAGTATTTAATCCACCGGGATTCGAAATATTCAGATTTTTAACATTTCGCTCAATTCTTGCTGCTATTACAGCTTTGCTTATATCGTTTTATTTTGGACCAAAAATCATCAAACGATTGAAGAAAAATCAAATTGATCAGCCAATCAGAGAAGATGGACCTCAGTCTCACAAAAAGAAAGCAGGTACTCCTACGATGGGCGGTCTCATTATTTTGATATCCATTGTTATAGCTGTTCTTCTCTGGAGTGATATAAAAAGCATTTATATTGCTTTGGTTTTGTTTGGAACCGTTGTTTTAGGAGGAGTTGGATTCCTTGATGATTATTTGAAAGTCGTTAGAAAACTCCCTAACGGTTTGATTGCTAGATATAAGTTAATGGGGCAAATTTTCGTTGGTCTTGTTGTAGGATGCGCAATTTATTTTCTTCCCGAATTTGCTCAATATAATACACAAACTACTTTGCCGTTTTTTAAAAATCTTAATTGGGATTTTTCTTACTTATATATCCCGATGGTAATTTTCATTATTACAGCAACTTCAAACGCGGTCAATTTAACTGACGGACTCGACGGTCTGGCAATTGGTACTATGATATTTGTAATGCTTGCATTGGCGATAATTTGTTATGTAAGCGGGAACGTCATTTATGCCGATTATCTTAATATTATGTATTTACCCGGGTCCGGTGAACTTACAGTATTTATTGCGGCAATAATCGGCGCGGGACTTGGATTTTTGTGGTTCAATTTTTATCCGGCAGAGATATTTATGGGAGATACCGGTTCACTTGCGCTTGGCGGTGCGTTTGGGATTTTAACAGTTTTAATCAAGAAAGAATTGTTAATTCCAATTCTCGGCGGAATTTATTTTGCTGAAACTATATCGGTAATTCTTCAGAGAGTTTATTTTAAATACACAAAAAAGAAATACGGACAAGGGAAAAGAATTTTTAAAATGGCGCCACTCCATCATCATTTCGAACAATTAAATTGGGCGGAACCCAAAATTGTAATCAGATTTTATATAATAACAATTATTCTTGCATTACTAAGTCTGGCTTCATTCAAGATAAGATAATGGATATCAAAGGGAAAAAAATATCGATCATCGGAGCGGTTCGAAGCGGAATAGCCGCGGCGAAACTGGCAAAAGAATTAGGAGCTATTCCTTTTGTAAGCGATTCCGGTCCGAAAGAAAAACTTGACAATGCAATCAGTATTTTTGAGGATATTGGAATAGATTACGAATACGAAAAGCATACTAAAAAAGTCTTTGATTGCGACTTTATTATTACAAGTCCCGGTGTCCCTTCTAATTCCCAGATCCTTACGCAAGCAGCTGAAAAAAAATTAAAAGTAATAAGCGAACTTGAATTTGCCGCGTCTTTCTGCAAAGGAATAATTATTTCAATTACCGGATCTAATGGTAAGACTACAACAACTGAATTGATATCTTATGTAATTAATGAGTGCGGTAAAAAATGCTATGTTGCGGGAAATATAGGTACTGCTTTTTCAGAAATTACTTTAAAAGTCAAACATGATGAATTTGTAGCTCTTGAAACTTCTAGTTTCCAACTGGATTTTATTGATGAATTTAAACCTCAATTCGCATTGATCCTAAATATTACACCGGATCACCTGGACAGGTACGATAATAATTTTAATGAATATATTGCGTCAAAAATTAAGGTTTCAAAAAACCAGAATGAAAGCGATTTTCTTATTTATAATGCCGATGATCCTAATATCAAACCTAATCTAATAAACAAGCGGGTACAAAAACTTTCATTTTCTTTGATTAACAATGTTGCTGCAGGGACATACTATAAAAATGAAAATTTGTTTTTCGCATGGTTTGGACAAGTTACAGAAATTTGTTCAATACGGGATTTGTTTATTAAAGGAGAACATAATGTCGCAAACGCCTTAGCTGCAATTGCAGTTGTGAAGACTCTCCAATTCCCGAATAAAAAGATCCGGAATGCATTAAGTTTATTTAAAGGTGTTGAACATAGAATTGAATTTGTTAGAGTTATCAAAGGTGTTGAATATTTTAATGATTCAAAAGCTAC
>Ga0182027_10010072_pt1 | contig 13494 bp, 6 predicted proteins | sample 712E1DmetaG_FD_121300 | JGI IMG/M metagenome (GOLD analysis project Ga0182027, IMG submission 121300) | Permafrost microbial communities from Stordalen Mire, Sweden - 712E1D metaG (Illumina Assembly) | ecosystem: Environmental > Terrestrial > Soil > Wetlands > Permafrost | place: Sweden...
AAAAGGCCAGCGTTCAAGTGAAAGTTGTCGAAAGAATCCCGCAGGGGCTAAAGCCCGAACCTATTTTGAGCAACTTACGGCACGACTGAAGTCGTGCCCTGACACTTATTCGGGCTCCGCTAGAGTTTTTCCGCAGCCTGTAAAGCCAATATCCGGACCGAGGCCGTTCACGTTCCCTCCTGTGACGAATCCGCCCAATCTCCGAGCCACCGATCATCGCGATCCAGTCTCATTATGTACCTCATGGGTATCGATACATAAAGCGGTACAGGGAGCGACGTTGTTTTATGTTCAAGAATAGGATGTCCATAAGAGGATTGATGTAGACTGTGCATTATGGCTACCACAATGAAAGACATAGCGCGCGATCTTGGGATTGCCGTTATCACGGTATCCAAAGCGCTGCGAAACCACGACGATATAAGCGAGAAAACGAAAAAACGCGTTCTGGACCGCGTCAAGGAACTCAACTACACACCAAATCTTGCGGCGCGCACCCTCGTCACCGGTAAGACTCATCTGGTCGGCCTGGTCGTACCCGACCTGCTGCATACCTTCTTTGCCCAGATCGCCAAGTCTCTCTCTACCGAGTTTCTAAAGAAGGGTTATTGCCTCATCATCTCCACTTCGGACGAGGATCCGGAATTGGAGGAGCGCACATTGAATCACCTCCTCGCTCGCAATCTGGACGCTCTCATCATCGCCTCGGCATCGACGGCTCCAGCCATATTCGAGCGCATTCAAAAACAAGGCCCTCCGCTGATCCTCATCGACCGCTGCTTTCCGGGTCTCGCTTCAAACTACGTGGGCGCAGACGACGAAATGTTGGGAGGACTTGCTACACAGCACCTGATTGAGATGGGATGCAAGAGAATTGCTCATCTTCGGGGACCGGAGACAAGTCCAGGCATGGGACGGCTGGCGGGATATCTCAAGACGCTGGCTAAATTCAAAATGAAGTCTTTCCCTGAATATGTTTCCATACAAGGAAAGGTAGATGTTCACAGTAGCGAGAGCGGAGCAGAGCGGATGAGACAATTGCTCAGCCTGACGCCCCGTCCCGACGGAGTCTTTTCCTACAACGATCCCATGGCAATCGGAGCCATTCGCGCCGTCCTCGATGCCGGCCTGCGAGTTCCCGAGGATATCGCCGTGATTGGCGCTGGAAACCTCTACTACGATTCGGAACTCATCGTCCCACTCTCCAGCATCGATCAACAAACAATGCAGATCGGGCAACGTACCGCTCGACTAGCCTTATCGCTGATGGAATCCAAGAACCGCCCGCGTAATAGAACCATCATCATTCAGCCACAACTCGTCGTTCGCGCCTCCTCCGAAAGGAAGCGGAGCGCCAAGAAGCGATCCAAAGCAAGCTCCAAACGCGGCGCTTAACTTCACGCGATCGAGAGCGGTGCGCGTTGTTCAGGAGTCTTGGCAAGCGGCCTGTTGGCTCGTCTCAGCGCTGATCGCCACTTCGCGAGCAAGGGCGACCTCCGGGCATCGAGACCATTTGGCATGCACCCCTTCAGTCCGCGCCGCGCTCTTCTTTGCTACCGTAAGACACCGTTCATTACTTGGCGACGCCGATCGCCAAGCCTACATTTCTACAGAGGAACAAAGGGGAATTCCATTGAAGAATAATACTTCGCGGCGGGATTTTGTGAAGGCGGCAGCTGCTGCCTCGTTTGCGGGAATCTCGGCAGCCGCCGAGGAAACCGGCAAGCGTCCCAGGCAATCAAGTGCGGCAGAAACTTCGAGCGCATCACTGAACAAATCGACGGCATCGGAACAGATCGAATTCCCCCGTGTCACACGGGCCGCCAGCTTGCCCGCATTTCTTGCCCCCTTGGCGGCATTGGCACCGGCGGGATCGGTCTCGGCGGGCGCGGAAACTTGCAGGACTGGGAAATATTTAATCGTCCGGACTTCGGAAATGCGCTGGAGTATTCCTTCCCGAGCATGTGGGTCGGATCGGCGAATGCACCGGCTTACAGCGTTGTGCTTGAGCGGCGCCTCCTGGCGCCATACGATCGCCAGATGGATGGGCTGGGATCTGCGAACGTCGCAGGCTTGCCGCGCTTGGCTGAAGCCAGGTTTTTAGGGTCGTTCCCCATTTCTCGCGTCGAGTTTGAGGATCGTGAGTGCCCGGTCAATGTTGCGCTTGAGGCATTTTCGCCCTTTCAACCGCTCGATGCAGACGATTCAGGGCTGCCGTGCGCCGTGTTGGACTACGAGATTCGCAACCCCGGCTCGGCAGCAACGGACGTTGTCGTGGCCTGGTCAATTACAAATCCGGTGAGCGCGTCGAACGGCCGCAGAAACGAACCGCGCAACGCACAGGGCATGAGCGGTCTCTTCATGACCGATCCTTCGCTCCCCGCCGACGATATCATGCAAGGTTCCTTTGTGCTAGCCGCATTGCCGGTATCCGGCAGCTCCGTTGAAGTGCTGCCAACATGGCACGGTGGAAGCATCTGGCGCGTCGGACCGCAACACTTCTGGTTTGAAGAATTCGCGAAGACCGGGAACCTGGGCACGGCTCAAGAACCATCGACGCCGGTCGGTTCAGTTTCGATTCGCCAGAGAATTCCAGCAGGCTCCACTCGTTCATTCCGCTTCCTGCTGGCATGGCATTTCCCCAACCGCACACACGCGCGATGCGGGTGGGACGCACTGCCGGGAACGGAAAAGGCCCTGCTCGGGAATTATTACTGCACCCGGTTCCAGAATGCGTGGGCCGTCGCCGAGTACGCTTCCGACAATCTCAGGAAGCTGGAGAAGAGAACGCGTGACTTCGTCGAGGTTCTCCGGGAGTCCACGATTCCGAATGAAGTGAAGGATGCTGCTGTTGCCAACCTCAGCACCCTGGTTTCGAATACGAGTTTTCGAATTACGGACGGCAGTTTTCAGGGGTTCGAGGGTTGCGATGACAACAGAGGTTCCGGCTTCGGCACCTGTACGCATGTTTGGAACTATGAGGTGGCAACCCAGTTTCTGTTCCCTTCGCTGGCCCGCTCCATGCGCGAAACAAGTTTTGGCGCCGCTACCGATGCCGAAGGCCACATGGACTTTCGCCACTACGTTCCCCCAGGTAACGAGCGCTGGGGAGCGGCAGCCGCCGACGGTCAGATGGGGCAGATCGTCAAGCTCTACTTCGATTGGATATTGCTGGGCGACGACGGCTGGCTGCGGCGTCAATGGCCCGCGGCAAAGCGTGCTCTTGCGTATGCTTGGCGGCCCGGAGGATGGGACGAGCGCAAATCCGGTGTGATGGATGGCGTTCAGCACAACACTTACGATATTGAACTTTATGGCCCGAATCCAATGTGCGGCACCTGGTATCTTGCCGCTTTACGCGCCATGGAACGAATGGCTGAACCTATGGGCGATCACGATCTGGCCGCCAGCTGCAAGCAAATATTTGAGCAGGGAAGCCGATGGATCGATGCCAATCTTTTTAACGGAGAATACTACATCCAACAGATCCGCGGCATACCCGCGGACAAGATCGCCGACGGGCTGAGAATCGGCGTGGGCGCCAAAGACACGATGCATCCGCAGTTTCAAGTTGGCGACGGTTGTCTCGTGGACCAGTTAGTCGGACAATATATGGCAACTGTATCCGGCCTTGGCGATCTGCTGGACCCAGTCCACATCCGCAAGACTCTCGACTCGATCTACCGCTACAACTACAAGAAGAGCCTCGTGCACCATGCGTCGGTTCAACGTGTGTTTGCGCTCAACGACGAAGCCGCACTGGTGATCTGCGACTTTAAGAAGGGCACGAGGCCCGAGGTGCCGATGCCTTACTACGCGGAAGTAATGACAGGATTCGAGTACTCGGCGGCAGTTTTGATGCTCGCATACGGCATGGTTGACGAGGGAGTCGAGTGCATCCGCAATATTCGCCGCCGGTACGATGGCGAGAAGGCGAATCCGTACAACGAGGCCGAGGCCGGCCGGCACTATGCCCGCGCAATGGCGAGCTGGGCCGCGATTCCCATTCTCTCGGGATTCCGCTACGATGCACGAGCATGCCGCATGGAGCTCGCGCCCAGAATCAATGCCGGCGCCTTCCAGTGCTTCTGGTCCGCACCCGGTGCGTGGGGCAATTTTGAACTGACTCCGCAGAGGCTAATGCTGACAACAGCCGCCGGCACAATTTCCCTAAAAGAACTGGCGATTGTTCCATTCCCCCATCCGGCTCAGCGCAAGCTGAAGGTGACCAGCGCAGGAAGAGACATCGCGCATAGCGTCACGCCTCACGAAAGCGGCATATCGCTGCAGTTTTCTCAAACGCTCGAAGTCCATGTGACCAAGTCACTCGAGGTGCAAGCATAAGCTTCCAGCCGTTTGATGGCCCAGAAGTAGGCCTTACCAGAAATAGGCGGCGACGACATGAGGAGGACCGGGAATTGAATCGGTCACGGTCGTCTGCACAACTATCTGCATGTTCTTTTTGTACCAGTCAGGGGGGGCCGTGCGGAGCCCCTCCTCAAGATACTTCGGCGTTGAAACAAACTCGCCCGTAGTTTGTGTTCCGGCTGTCCCAAGACCGGCCAGCGCAACGAAGAACTGGCCAGTCTTAGAATCGACTAGCCTGGTGACAATTCCGTAGTCGGTGATATAGCCTTTTGGCCCTATCTCGGCATTCCATAGCCGCCCCGAAGGGATCTGTTCCTGGATTCCCACGGTATAAATCGGCACGAAATGGAGGTTGGACGTCATTTGCATTGTCCAACGATTGTTGAATGCTCCACCGACCACAGTAGGCGAGTTGCGAAGGTCCTCGAACGAATAGGTCTTGCCAATCCGCACCTGGCTTGACTTACCCATTCGGGTCAGCAGATTCGAAATCCGGACTGCGAGATCTACGTCGCCGCTTGCCACACCGTAACCGGGAAGGATCTCTATGTCTTTCCAGGAAACCATTTCGTTCGGATCCAAGGGAAGCACTTCATTCTCGCGTTCCACCTCATTCTCAAATGTACCGGGGTGAGTCTGAGCATACCTGTTGAATAGATCCAAAGATGGTCGGTAGGCTATGGGCCTCGCCAAACATATAAGTACTGGTTCTGAGGAGTTGAAGACAGGTGACCAGAATCTATCGATGGCGGATTGCGGCTGTGGGCGGGGCCGAATGCCGGACAAGAACATCAGGCCTGCCAACAACAGACAGAGACCGCTAACGGCGGCAATCCAAATCCACGGCCGGAGCCTTTTGGGCGCACTTCCCTCCAAGACGTGTACTGCTTCCCCTGGTCCATGTGCCGGGGCATCCGGCGTATGATGCACGACAGGATTATCAACTGTTAAATCAGCCGCACTCCAGCGAAATTCTGGGACATATGAGCCTAGCGGTATTTCGATATGTACCGGGAGGTCAGCTGATGCGGTGTGATAATACTGCTCCAGCCTTCTTCTCACCTCGCCAGCTTGAACGCGGACTACAGAATCATCTCCCGTTGAATAGCCCGCGTCCCGTTTGAAGACCTCGGCTCCGATCGTTCGCTCTTTTAGCTCCTCTGTGTGGCCATCCAGGCACTGGAGAACGACATACTTTAGAAATTGTTTGCTGCGACCACTGGTACGAAATTGTTGGCTCTTGAGAATGTTCTCCAACTCCCGGAGGACCACTTCCCTTCGATCACGATTAGCCTGTGTTGCAGGGCGATCATCTCCAAGGCCAGCACTCTGCTCACTCGAACCCGTCATAATTATTAAGTTTCCTTCAGGGCATTGTAACAAAGGGCCGGAGCCATTGACCCCACAGACGGTTCGGCCTTCTCTTTTCGATCGTTTTAATCGGAACAAGTCATTTGGTATTAAGCTTTTAGATGCTCGCGCCCCATAAAGGCAATGTCACTGACCTGCTCCAACTGCCCGCTTCAGGGGGGCATGGCTCAACCAACGACAGCAAGACTCGACCTGGGATAAGCGAGAAGGCGATTCAAGGTATCTGATTTCTAACTTTGCGCAGCAACGCCAGCGACGCTGGGCTGAGCAGGCCGGTGCGATCAATATCGACATTGAACGTCACCGGGACCCTGGTCATGTTGCACATACTCACGTATTCGGAGACCGATTCAAGCCGATAGCGGGGGGATGCCATTGGAGTCATCACGCGGTAATGGATCCATTCCGGGTTGTCGAGACAGACCCAGCGGTGAGCCTGCAAATGATCGGGAGTGAACTGGGACGAAGGAACTGCAACCATGTCGTTGGCTTCTCCAGCTTCATAGTCCTGGTGGGTTGAGTAAATAAAGCGAGTCAACATCGCAGAGCTCAGAGTTACGAGGCGAGCACCGTATCCTGCTTTCGCGGCTGCTGTCCACTCCTCCCACGGAAACTGGAAGCCATGCATGTCGGTGGAAGTGGCATCGTAAACCCCTCGGGGATCAAGTGCCGGGCAACTGTCAAACCACCAGGCTTCGACTCGTGAACCGTAGCGCGTACCCAACTCCCTGAGGATGGCAAGGAGATTGTTCGCGAGCCTGGACTTGTCCAGAGCGTGATAGCCTACAGCATACTGCCAGGCGAGGTCGTCTCCGCCATTGCATGAGTGATTGTAGTAGAGGATGAAATGTAACCCCCGCGAATGGCATGTATCGGCTAGATCTCCAATAAGGTCTCGCTTCGTCGTCCGGCCGGGTGCGATCCGATCGATCGCGGCGCAGGGCGCGGGCAGCATTTGCAACGCGTGCGTTGCGGTGAAGATCACGTATTGCGCGCCTGCATTTGCGATCTGGTCAACGTAGCTCGCCGGGCTAAAACTGGACACGGCCTCCTCGAAAGGAACCCAGTCGTCCTTGCCAACCGGCTGAGACAGGGCAGTCCAGTGAGTGGAAACACCGAAGCGGCAGTTGGCCAGCCAACTTGCGTCCGCCCGGTGATATTCGGCCGCATACGCCCTACGGCCCGCAACCGAAACCAGGGCAGTTGCGCCGATCCCCCGAAGAGCATCGCGCCGCGTCAGTATATTATCGGTTAGCGTCATTTAGATTCTCCTCACCTTTGAATTACGACTTTGGGATTCTGGCTCCTTGAGTTAGCCACAATTATCATGTGTAATCTCGGCTGCTCCAGTGTTTGATACTTCCGAACTGGACTTGAGGCGTGTTCCGCCGGTAACTCGCGTCTGCCGCGTGTCTGCACTCACCAACTCACGACAGTAACTGCGAACGGCTCCACGCGAAGACTGCCTCCGGTCAATGCAGTCTTACGCGCCGGCCCTTCACCTGTCTGCAGGTCCACTGTAAGTGCGGTGGCTCTTTGAGCGTCCGGCAGTAGTAAGTCGATCGCGTGATTTCGCTTGTTTGCCAGCAACAGCTTGTGTCCGGAAGGGGTTTGAAAGGCCTGCGCGGCAAGGTCATAACTACAGATGCCGTGCAGATTGGTCTCGACCAGCTTGTCTCCAGGATGGAAGTCATCCTTAATGAGCTTCAGGGCCCAGTACCGAGCGTTTGGCTTGTTATCCTGCCAGTTCATCATGCTCACGCTCGGATACTGCGTCGGATAGCCGACTAACTGCGACTGGCCGATTACGTCGATTTGCTGCTTCGATAACTCGATAAAGAGATACGCGTAGAGAGACGAAACAAGGTTCCAATAGGCCGGCGGCGGCGCCACATCATCTCCGGGTTGGTTATCCGTGGGCAGAATCGCACCCAACTCATCGGTATCGGTCTTTGTAGCCGGCGAAAGGCGCTTCCGGATCGTCTCGATGTATCGGACAGTATTTAGAAAAGCGCTGGCTTGGTCGAAGAACGTGTACTGCCAACTGTCGATGTTCTGCGCCGGATGCGGAATCGCATAGAAATGATACGAAATCATATCGAGCGGAATGCCTGGCTTGTGATTCTTCGCGTCGAGGAAATATTCAAAGTAGGCTGGGGCCATTCCTGGCAGGGCCAGCGCCAGGCCGACAAACTTTGTTCCCGGTGAAACCCTGTGAACCGCGCTTACGATCGCGTCATAACACTCGCTATATTGCTTGGGCGTCATCTTGTGCTCGAATTCCTCCTCGTTGAGCACTTCCCAATACGGCAACGAGTAGTGATAACCGGAGTTGTACCGGACTCCGTTTTCGTCCGTGAATCCGCCATTGACATACCAGCCGACCAGCCGGGCAAAGTAATCGCCAACCTCCTTTCCGCTGGGATCGCGCAACTCGGTTCCCTGCGAGTAATCGAAATCCACCTTATTAGGGTCGTCAGGATAAGTCACGGGCTTCTCTGTCTTGAACATCCAATTGGGAATGGTGCTGAATTCGAGAACTGGCGAGTGGCCTGCCGTGGCGTCTAGAAAGTCTCTGGTCATGGGGTCAATCAAGCTAAAATCCCAACTCGTCTTCTGCGATGTGGGCGGCTCCAACTCCGCTACGCCCAGTCTGGGATAAGCCAGCCATAACTGGTAGCGAACATAATCGGCCCCCAGATTCTTCACCGCCGCATAGGATGCACTGCTGAGCGCTTCACCGTGCCGCAGCGGCGGATTGACCACGATCTGAAATGTAGGCGTCGACTTCGATTCGACAAGCGTCTTATCCCAATCGATCGTGACCTTGTTTGCTTCCTGGCCGTACAGCTCAACGGCGACTCCGATTAAAGCCAAACTGAAGACAACTCGAACGATAAGTCCGGACAACTTTCCATCCTTCGCAAAGAACTTCATAGACGCTGCTCCTTAGACACAATGAAAGCCCGATAAAGGCTACTGGACTGTTACTGACGAACTAGGTTTTCGGAGTTAGATACCCCAATTGCGACTTGGCCTGAGTTTGCCAAATGCTATCCGCAGACAGGCGCTCCTACACACTTATTGGGTCACACCCTCTTTGACTGTGAGAATTCGATCCACCTTCACGTTGGTCAAATCCTGCCTGATTCCGCTTGGCCACGCAATTTCGATTCGATCAACAATCGCATTCCTGCCCAGCCCGAAGTGTACGCGCTTATCGCTCGACGAGTTATATCCCACTGCGGTCGAAGCCTGATTGTATTGCGAGCCATTCGCGGTGGTGATCTTCACCTTGGCGCCCAATCCATCCCGGTTCGATTTCACACCCACCAGGTTGAGAATAATCCAGTGGTTCCGATTGCTCGTCCGATTCATCATGATCTCAGGAGGGCCATTGAGAACCGACACCACTATATCAATCTTCCCATCGTTGTTAAGATCGCCGAAGGCCGCGCCGCGATGAGCTGCCGGAATCGAGAAAGTTGGTCCTGCCTCCAGGCTCAGATCTTCAAAGGTAAAATTGCCCTTGTTGCGAAACAGAGCATCCGGAATCTCAAACGGGCGATGTATAAGCTCCCATGAGTTATCGAGTATGTCGGAATTCGCCGTAAACAAGTCTTTGTAGCCATCGTTATCGAAATCGAAAGCGCCTGTGCCCCATCCAGTCAGTCGACTCGTCAACTTCGTCATTCCTGTTGTTCGCGTTACATCTTGAAACTGGCCGTCCCCAAGATTCTTGTAGACCGGGAAGCTATCTCCAAACATTGCAGTTTGGAAGATATCCGGCTTGCCATCGTTATCAATGTCGCGAAAGTCGGTACCCATGCCTGCCACGGTATCGCCAGACGCGGTGTACGCAACCCCGGCTTGAATACCTGCATCAGAAAAAGTACCATCGCCATTGTTATGGAGAAGATAGTTCGACACCTCGTCGTTAGATACAAAAATATCTGTGAATCCGTCATCGTCGTAGTCGGCAAAAGAGAGACCCATTCCCTTGCCCACAAACTGCGAGATATGCGACTGTTCCGAAACGTCGGTAAATGTGCCGTCGCCGTTGTTGCGATAAAGTATGTTAGGCGTCCCCCGAAAATCGAGGGGCGAACAATATGCATGCAGCAACGCCGCCACAATATATGCACCGCAAAGCTTCGCCGTTTCAAGATTGTAGTCGAGGTAATTTACAACAAACAGATCCAGCAGTCCATCGTTGTTGTAGTCGAACCAGCCGGCAGCCACTGACCAGGCCTTTCCGATCCCTGGAACGTTGCCGCTTACGCCTGCCTTCTCCGTAACATCGGTAAACGTTCCGTCGCCATTATTATGGAATAGCTGGTTGCAATTGTAGCCAGTCACGTAGAGGTCGGTGAAGCCGTCATTGTCGTAGTCCGCCGCCGCCACCCCCATCGAGTAACATTTACCCTTCAAACCAGCACTCTCGGTAACATCCGTAAAAGTGCCGTCCCCATTGTTGCGATAAAGCCGGTTCCAATAGCCGGTGTCTGTCTTATCGAATGATGGGATGGATGCCCCGTTGGTGAAGAAGATGTCGAGCAGCCCGTCATTGTTGTAGTCAAACAGTGCCACGCCCCCGATCATGGTCTCAATGGAATAGCGCTGCGGGCTTACGCTGTTTCTCAAGTTGAACTGAATCTTCGAACTCTCGATAGTATTCTCAAACCGGATCGATGCTGCTGGCGCAATTTTCGAAATGGCGGAGAGCTTGTTTACGCCGCCCGGCACAGCGTGGCCTGACTTTGCCGGGTTTGATACTTGAGCCGCGGATAGAGGCACAAGTAGCATGACAGCGGCGCAGCAGGCGATCAGAACCCTCGACGTGCCGCGTTGAGGGGCCACTTCTGTCTCCAGGACGGCCCGTCGAATTCCTTCAGGATCGCACAAAACAACATCGCCGATAACTGTCATGCACATTGACCGGAAAACTCAGAGGCGTTCGATAAGTGGTGAGGTTCCGAGGCAGAATAATTGATTGATGCAATAGTCATCCCGCCATACCGACGCTCCATTTTTCAGTAGTCGCTACCCTACGGACTGAGAGGATCGATATGCAAAGCCTCTCCATCGCGGTAGCGATGGAGAGGCGAGGAGTTAGTTTCCGCATACACTACGCCATTAGAAATCCAGGCGTAGGGTTAAGGTGAGTTGCCGGGGTTCGGCGAAATTCTGGCCCAGAGTACCGAAACCGGTGTTGGAATTTTGACCGACTGTGGCGCCCCCACCCGCTGTCAAAATCGAACCTACACTGTTGTTGATTGCATAGGGTTGGATATTGCTTCTGTTGAAGGCGTTGGTAGCGTCGACATGGAGATTCAAGCTTGCCCAGTCACCCAGAGCGAATTTGCGGATCACCGATATATTGGTGTTGGAAAAAATGGGAGTCCTCAGATCGCCCTGGACGATGGCAGTCGAACCTGAGGTGTATTGATCGATTCCAAAGCTGCCATTCGGGAACTGTACGACAGGCTGGGTAAACCGATCCGGATTCCATTTCAGGAAGGAATAGGCGGGCGGTGTGATCGTGCGCCCATCCGGAAGACTGACGCTGTTGGTGCCGTTATACCATTTTTGCAAGGATTTGGGCACCTGGACGGGTTCCCCGGAAACAACGTTGCAGCGTTCGTTCATGGTGCCACCGCAGTTAGGGCCCCAAGGCTGTCCGCTCTGCACGGTGGTGGCGGAGGACAAGTTCCAACCGCCGATCACAGCGCGCATAAAGGCATTGCCAGGATCCAGTGCCATCCCTCTGTCGGTAGGCAGAAGATACGAGACAGTGGCAACGAAGCGGTTTGGGGTATCGAATCCCAATAGACTGTAATTGGCTTGCCGGTTTATGTAATCGACCCCGCCGTTGCCCGGCGTGGATCCACTCATTTGCGATTCGGCGAAGGTTTGGCTTCCTGGTCCGCCTGTGTTGCCCATGGATTTTGACCAAGTGTAGTTCATTGAGAGCAGAAGGCCGTGCGAAAGGGCGTGTTGCCCACGGACTTCCAGAGCATTGTAGTTCGAGCTGCCATAGCTTTCCGAGATGGTTTGGCCGAGAAACGGCAGATAAGACTCCTGGGCCTGCAGCGCCGTGAGGTTTGTGGAGCTAATAGGTCCGGCTGCCTTGCCGACCAAAGCTGGCAACGGATTGGGAACCTGCACCTGGGATGGATCGTTCGTGCCATTGGAGGCGACCCAGGTATTGCGCCAGCTCTGAAGCGTACCGCTCGGAACGTTCCATGGCCCGTTGATTGCGAATTGTCGCCATGGGAGATTCGAGCTGCGAGATGCAATATAACCGACGGAGACCAGCCATTCCGGGCCAAGGCGACGCTCGACAATGAAATTCCACTGATCCGTAACGCCGGTCTTGTAACCATAGCGGTCGAAGATGTCAACACCGCTTCCGGAGGAGTTGTTGCCGTAGATGGAAGGTGCCTGTGTGACCTCAGCCGAAGGAATGATATTCGTGTTCAGAGCTTGGTCAAAGGTGCCTGCGGGCAGGCCGTTCTGCGTAAGCGCGTAGGGAATAGGGTCGGCACCCGGCGAGAACGGAGTGGTGCCATAGATCAAGCCGTTCGCGTTGAAACCGGTATTGCTGGGGAGATAATTCCTGCCGTACCCGCCACGTAAAACGGTTGAGTTGTCGAACTGATAGGTCGCACCCAAACGAGGCGAGACATTGTTATAGCTGGATTCGTAAAGGTTGCGGTTTATTCCGTTTACTCCGGGGAACGTCAACAACCCGAGCCCACTCTGCGTGTTAGTGAATGTGCCTGTCGCATATGGATTCGATGCGCCCAGATTCACACTGGACATGCGGTTGTAGCGCTCCGTTGGTCCCGGCTGTACCTCATATCTCAAGCCCAGGCTAAGGTTCAACTTTTTATTCACTCGCCAACTGTTCTGGGTGTAGAACGCGACGTACTTCGCGGCCAGGGCCAATACGGGCGAGCTACCGCTGGGCATGCCCCAGCCGAGCGTGCCCATTACGGGCGTGGCCAAGGTGAGTCCCCTATCAGCGGGGTTTGCGATCTGAGCGGCGTTATAGCCGTTGATAAGCGAATACTGCCCCGAACCGGAGGCGCCAGTTGAGATGGAATAAAGACCGACAGTTGCGGTCGGGAATTCAAGGTCGGCCCAATTACCAAGGTAAACCCGGTACTCAGCGCCACCTTTCAAGGTCCATCTACCGAGTACCTTGGTCATGCTGCCGGTGACGGCGTGGTTGGTTTGATGTTCCGACTTGTTATCCCACCAGGGGAGATTCAGGCTACCAACGCCATCGAAGTTAGCGTTATCCAGCGAGCCGAAATTACCTACGACAGGCGCGTCCCCTGCATCCACCGTCAATGCTCCCACGTTGGAGGGCATGCCGAATTGCGAGGTGCTGACTCCCGTTGAGGGTGGGGTTCGGGACTGGGTGTTAATGCGGGTCACGCCATAACGTATATCAATCACGGTGGTTGGATTCAGGACAATGGTATCACCCAATGCGCCGTAGGGATTGTTGTCCGAGGTAAGGCCTGGCCAGTTTTCATTTTTGAAAATGCTGCTTGCACCCCACATGTTTGGGGGCGCGGAAGAGCCGTTCTCGATGCCGCCGGTAAAATAGAGGGCCTGCTTCTGCGACAACCGATAGTCAATCCTGGTGTTCAAACTCTGGCGAACCACGGGCTGGGTGCCGGAGAAGTAATAGTTATTGTTTTGATAAGCGTCGCTGGCCGGATGGTTCGGCTCAGGGTAGCC
>Ga0182027_10010073_pt1 | contig 13493 bp, 14 predicted proteins | sample 712E1DmetaG_FD_121300 | JGI IMG/M metagenome (GOLD analysis project Ga0182027, IMG submission 121300) | Permafrost microbial communities from Stordalen Mire, Sweden - 712E1D metaG (Illumina Assembly) | ecosystem: Environmental > Terrestrial > Soil > Wetlands > Permafrost | place: Sweden...
ATTTGGATTTCGTAAAAAAAGTTTTTGAACAGTTTGATTATAAAGCCACGGTTGATTTTTTTCAGGACGACCTGGGTTTGGAATTAACAGAAGACAAAAAAACAAAAGTCGGCAAAATTTTTCCTAAAACCAACGAAGCCAAAACCGTGGTTGCTCTTCTGGCTGATTATCTGGAAAGATTGGGAGTAGAAATAATTTTAAATTTTAAATGCCGGAGCGTCAGGCGGGTTTCCGGTAAAGGTTTTGAAATAGTTGGCGACAACGGCAGTGCGGTTCAGTGCGAAAAATTAATTCTGGCCTGCGGTGGAAAAACTTATCCTGCCTTGGGATCCGACGGATCTGGTTTCGCTCTGGCAACCTCGCTTGGACATCATGTCGTGCCGCTCGTGCCGGCAGCGGTGCCTCTCGTGGCCAAAAATGCCTTATCCCAGGAAGCACAGGGAGTAAAAATGGAAGCCGAAATAACCGTCGGTAAACATTCGGAAGTAGGCGATGTTTTATTTACAAAATACGGCCTGTCCGGTTCGGCGGTTTTAAGCGTCAGCCGCGATGTGTCGGTTGCCCTTAATCGCGAAGGAAAAAATGACGTCAAAGGATTTATTAATTTTTTTCCCGGTAAAAATGAAACGGCAGTCAAAAAAATAATTCTGCAAAGAGGGAAAAAACGTCCGGAGCAAACAATTTTAAAAAGCCTGATCGGGCTATTGCCGGAGCGGGTGGCGGGGGGAATTTTAAAAATATGCGGGATTAATTTTGATGGTAAAATTAAGGATATTACTTCCCGCGATATGGATTTATTATGCAAAACGCTGGCCGATTTTGAAATTGCGGTCACCGATACCCGCGGATGGAATGAGGCCGAATTTACCGCCGGCGGGATCAATATCAATGAAGTGAAACCGGGAACCTTGGAATCGAAAGTAATTAAGGATTTATATCTTTGCGGTGAAATTTTGGATGTGGACGGCCCGATCGGCGGATATAATCTCTCCTGGGCTTGGAGTTCGGGATGGACGGCGGGAAAAATTTTATAATTTTATTTATAATTTCATATTTTATGAAAATAAAAATCGTCGGTTTGGCATCACTTTTATCCGCCATTATTTTATTGGGTGCCGGGTGCAATAATTCACAGGTTAACGGTAATCCAGTGCAACCTGGAGAACAGAAAACTCCGATAGTCGGCGGCGACCGCGATGCGCACGGATGTATCGGTTCGGCCGGCTATTCATGGTGCGAAGCGAAACAAAAATGCCTGCGTCCATGGGAAGAAAGCTGCGGGAGCGCCACATCATCTCTGACATATCTGGTTTCCAAAGAAGATACCACGAAATTTTGCAACGGCGTGGACATGGATAGTGCCGGTTACAGAAAAACCATAGTCACAAGCATTACCACTGACACTCCCGCCATGACCCAATCGGAATTGATTAAAAAAACTCTTGATTTGGCAACGACGGGAATGTGCCGGACCGTTTTAGGCCAGCTTGATGTTTCTGTCTCCAGCAGTATTGCTTATATTCCTCCAATCGACGGCTGGGCCGGAGTGTCCATAACCATGTGTAGCTGCAAGCCCCAGGTTGAGGTAAATTTATTGCGAATTCCCGGTATAAAAGAAGTTATCTGGCAATAAAATTTTATTATGCGTAAAATAATTTTGGTATTCGTAATAATACTGGCGGTTGCGATCCTGTATCTTAACCGTGCCTATGCCCGTATTTTTTCGACTATCGGCGCTAGAGATTTAATCAATCCGACTATCCAACAGACTGTGTCCATACCTTCACCCATCACCACATCAACCGCTCAAATCACCTATGTGGCGCTGGGGGATAGCCTGACGGCAGGCGTCGGCGCCACTTATCAGGAAGATTCATATCCGTACCGTGTGGCCAAATTATTGGTACAGGAAAATAGTGCGCTTGTGACAATCGTCAATCTTGGAAAACCCGGAGCCGTTTCTGCCGATGTCTTAAATCAGCAGTTGCCGCAAGCGTTATCGCTTCATCCTGACGTTGTCACTCTCGCCATCGGAATCAATGACATGCTTAACCGGGTACCGGCCAGTGTGTTTGGGAAAAATATAAGTACGATTGCCGACGATCTGGCCGGCGCCGTGAAGCATGTAAACATCATCAATATTCCGTATCTCGGTGGCGGTAAAACATTCTGGCCGCCGTACAGGTATTATTTTGACCGGCAAACCAGAAAATACAACGGCTACCTTGTTGAAGCCCTTGCCGGCAAAAACGTTTTTATAATTGATCTATATACCCAAACGCACGAACGGGCGTTAAATGATTCAAGTTATTATTCGGCTGACGGTTTTCACCCGTCAGAAAAGGGATACGAATTTTGGAGCAATATAATATATGGTAATCTCAATTACTGATGCGCTAAGAGAAACGGGAGTAGTCGCAGTGGGGCTCTTACTGGCATTGGTAATATCAGTACGTCGCACTAAAGATACTTCTTTTTTTCCGTTGCAAACCACTACTGAACTCAAAGGGCTGGCGATTTTGATGGTGGTACTTTCCCACATCGGATATTTTTTGGTAAGAGATCACCGGTTCCTGGTGCCGCTGTCAAATTATGCCGGAGTGGGGGTTGATTTATTTTTAGTGCTGTCCGGTTTCGGTCTGGTTGTTTCGGCGTTAAAAAAACCGCTTTCAATCGGCGGGTTTTATTCAAAACGTCTGCGCCGCATTTATATACCCGTGGCGGCGACCGTGGCGCTTTTTGTCATGCTTGATTTTATTTTTTTGCATTTAACTTATCCTCTTAAAACCGTGATAGAAAATATACTGGGATTTTTTCCTCATGCCGATTTGTATCTTGATATCGATTCGCCGCTGTGGTATATCACGCCTTTGCTCGCATATTACATACTTTTCCCCCTTATTTTTTGGAAGCGTTTTCCGGCGGTGTCTGCCGTCGGTATGGCTTTATTTGGATGGCTATTTATCGTGTATTCTCCCAAATTTAATATTGTTTCCACGGATATGATAAGGATGTATAAGCTTCATTTTTTGTCGTTTCCGTCGGGTATGGTCCTGGCGTCGGCCATAAGCCGGACGCCAAAATTCATCTCAAATATTGTTGAACGATCTGGCGCCCTATTGAAAAGTTTTTATCTTTCAACCGTCTTGCGGTTTGCGGCGCTTGTTGTAGCCGGCAGCGTCTTTGCTTATACGTATTTCAATTCGTTTGTCGGCCAGGATTGGAAAATGGAATCGGCCGCCAGTTTGTTTACGGTGGCGGCGATAATAGTTATATTTCTTTTTATGAAGATTAATTTTAAAATTCTGTCTTTGTTCGGCGCGTTTTCTTTTGAAATATATCTTCTGCACTGGCCGCTTCTCTACCGCTATAATTTTTTGTACGGCAAAATTCCGGCCGGCGCCGCCACGCTTATTTATCTGGCGCTGTTTTTGGGACTGGGGTATTTATACGCCGGACTGTTTAGGAGAATTTTCTCGCCAGCGGCTGCCAGATTAAAGAAAGAAGAAACAAAATAAAGTTAACCATGATAATCGTCGCCCCCGCCGGTATATCCAAAAAGAAAGAAGCGGTGATGCCCGTTAAAACCGAGAGAATGGCAACCAGAGAAGAAATGATCATGGCCCCTTTAAATCCCTTCGCCGTTTGCAGGGCAGTCACGGCGGGCAGGATCAGCAAAGCGGACACCAGCATAATTCCCACGACTTTAATTGCCAAAACCACCGTTATCGCGGTTAAAAAAATTAACACATTATTAACCCGTTTGGTGGAAACTCCGGTGATTTGGGCGTACTCTTCGTCAAAAGTGGCGGAAAACAAATCGTTGTAAAGCAATAAAATTATCAGAAGCACGATTACCGACAGTCCGATGGACAGATAAACTTCCTGGTTGCTGATGGCCAGAATGTTTCCAAACAGATAGCTGAATAAATCAACATTGAAACCTCGCGATAAGCTGGCTAAAATCACGCCGCCGGCAATTCCAACCGATGAAATAATGCCGATGGCGGCATCGCCGTAAATTTTCGCTTTTTCGGTGAGTTTAATTATTACGTAGGAGCCGATTAGTACCACCGGGATGGCAATATAAAACGGATACCATCCGAAGAATAATCCCAAAGCAATCGCCCCGAAACTGATATGCGACAGGCCGTCCCCGATCAGAGACAATTTGCGCAGGACCAAAAACAGGCCGAGCATGGCGCATAAAATGGCGATAAAAATTCCGGCCAGGTATGCCCGCTGGATAAACGCGTAGTTTAGAAAATCAAAAATAGACATATATTAATTATCATGCTGGTGGCAAATTAAATGCTGGGAAAAATTACCGAAATACTTGCCCATCTCTTCCGAGTGGCAGAAATCGCCGAAATTTCCGTAGAAGGCGATTTTTTTGTCGAGGTATAAAAGTTTGTTGGCGTATTGGCCGACCTGCGTGGTGTCGTGAGTGATGAGAATAATGGTAATGCCCTTGTCTTTGTTCAGTTTTTGTAGCAATTCAAAAAAGTTTTCCCTGACCTGCGGATCAAGAGCCGTGCTGGGCTCATCCAGGATCAGAAGCTCCGGGTTGGATACCAAGGCCCGCGCCAGAAAAACTCTCTGCTGCTGCCCGCCGGAAAGTTTTCCGGCCAATTTATCTTTGAGACTGCCGATTCCCAATATATCCAAAACTCGTTTAATTTTTTCATCATCCGCTTTGGTGAATTTTTTCGGAAATTTCTTTTGCGACAGTAGACCCAGCCTGACCACTTCTCTGACGGTAGCTGGAAACAGGGGATTGAAAGTGTTCACTCTCTGGGGGAGATATCCGACCTTGTTCCAGTTTTTAAATTTTTTGGCATCTTCTCCGAACAATTCCACTAGCCCGGAGTAATTATTGGCAAGGCCGAGGATGATTTTTATCAGCGTTGTTTTTCCGGCGCCGTTGGGTCCGGCCAAAGCGACATAATCACCCTGTTCAACTTTAAAGCTGATGTCGGAAAGCACCTCGAAGGATTCGTATTTAAAAAATAATTTTTTCACGGATAATATTGTTTTCATACTATTTACAGTCAAGGCCGGTTTTAAGGTTGTCTAAATTTTGGTTAAGGATGTCAAAAAAAGTTAAGCCCTGCGTGAATTGATCCCGGGTTAAGTTGTGTGCCGCATTGAGCAGAAGCATTTTGGCTCCGGTTTCATTGGCTATGGTTTCGGCTATTTTAGGACTGGTCAGTTCCTCGTAGAAAACATATTTTATATTATCCGTTTTTATCTGCTGAACAAGTTTTATCAGATCATTGGCAGTCGGTTCGGCATCGGGCGAAACGCCCTGCGCGGAGGTATATTTTAAGCCGTAGCGGTTTGCCAGATAGCCGAAGGCGTAATGGCCGCCATAGACGATTTCTTTTGTTTTGCAGGTAGCCAATGAATTGCGGTAGTTTAAATCAATCTGCGACAACGTATTGTTGTAATCTTCGACGCGCTGTTTATAAAAAGTTGTATTTGCCGGATCCGCATTTTGCATAGCCTGGGCGATATTATCAGCCATAATTTTGGCGTTGTCAAAATCCAGCCAAATATGAGGGTCAAGCGATCCGGGCGGTTCATCGGCATCATGGAAAACTCCGGAAATCATTTTTGTTCCCAGGCTGGAGTCAATCACAGCCAAATATTTATTACTGACACTTTTTATTACATCTTCAGCCCAGGGCTCCATGAATTTTCCCGTATAAACAAAAATGTCCGCTTCGTTTATTTTTACAATGTCGCTTGGTTTAGGCTCATACGTGTGGGCATCGGTTCCGGGCGGCAAAAGCAAAGTTATATCGGCTTTATCTGCGCCTATATATCGGGCCATGTCATAAAGGGGAAACAAGGTTGTGACTATTTTGATTTTATGCGGGCCGTTATTGGTTGACTGATTTGAATTGCCGGCTTTATGCCAAAAAAAAGCTGTAAGTATAATGCCCAGCGCGCAAATTATCACTATGCTTACTATTATTATGGACTTGCCGGATTGAGATCTCATAAAAAACACAGTTTGTAATATCACTGCTTTGCCGACAAAAGATTATAATTTATGGGGCAGGTATTATGCCGGTGGGGGTCTGTTGTATCCGTCCGCTGAGTCCGTTTGTCTTAGCTTCTAAAGTAGTATCGATTGTATAGGTAGTGCCACTGGATGAATTATAGATGTAAGGGGTTGCCTGTGGGCTGGGATCGGTGGGAACTTTTCCTATGTAGGCATCCGGACATCCTGCGGCTTGCCATCCGTCAATGTTTAGGCAGGCGCTATTACCGCTGCCCAAATGAATGTTGGTACCTATAGGGTAGGCATTGTTATCATTATTGTAGAGTTCCAATGCGGTGCCGAACTGTTTCATATCGGAAAGTCTTTTGGCGTCGCGCGCTCTGGTCCGGCTTGTTCCGTAGGCGACTATGATAATAGTGGACAGAAGTCCAACAATTGCGACTACCACCAACAGCTCAATTAACGTAAAACCTTTTCTAGACATATGATTTTGCGAAATCATGCCCGATTTAACAGAATCGTGCCGAGCAATATCCTTTGAAGCTCGGCTCACGTCAATTAAAGCGCGGCATTTTAATTACCTTAATTTATAGTATATCACAGTAATCGGCAAACAAAAAAGACCCGTTACGGGTCTTTTTTGTTTAGAACATGTTCATTATATTCATAACCTCATCCGGATAGCTGGCCATTACCGAACCGTTGTAGTGCCATAATTTTTCTTTCGTGTCGGTGTCTTTGTACCATTTTGACGTGGTGGGGTTAAAGCCCCCGAGATTGCTGGTAACAACGTCTATGGCTTCGCTGAAATCGTCAAATTTAATTTTGGCCGAACCCCATCCGAACGGGTTGTTGTTCATCATATGCTTTCCGCCCGAGGACTCTCTCACGCCAATGGCGGCGATTAATCTCCAGTCAACATTGTATTTTTTGGCGGCGCGGACAAATTCAATGCCATAACCGGAAAGGGGCATGTCGTATTTATCGAAATAGGCATCAAGCCTTTGGGCCTGATCTTTGTCTTCGTCGGTATCAATAGCCGGAGCGGGCGTATTGTCCGCATTATCGGGAGCCATAATGGAACTATGGATGGATGAATTGGTAAATACGAAGCTGTTTGAAGTGGAATCAAGAGGCGAACTGGCCAATTCAAACATTTTAGCATCCGCGGCTATCGGATTTACTATCACAAGCAAGAAAGCGGCTAAAACAAAGGCAATTCTTGGAATGCGAGTTTGGCTGTTTTTTGGCTTGTTTGTCATAATATTGGTAATTAAAAAAGAATACCCATTGTCGGATATTCCCTTAAATTAACCAATAAGTATAACACGAAAACCGGTTTTTGTCAATGGTAAGACTGGGCTTATTTTAGCCAAAAAACACCTTTTCAGGGTATTGGCTGAGATTAGCCCAATGGTTGGTCGGTTTTTTCCGCCCTATACATCTCCCCGTGGCCGGGGATTACATAATCGGCTTTTTGCAGAACCAGCTTCCTGCTTTCCGCAAGTTGCCGTTTATCACTCGCGTATGGGTCGTCAAGAGGCATATTTTGCTTCCAGAACACATCCCCGCAGACAGCCACCACCCCTTGTTCTGTCGTTACAAAAAGGGTCAAGCCGTCATAGTTGTGACCGGGTGTCTTAACTATCTCAATATTTTTTGTGAAATGCGTTTCCCAGTTTTTAACCGTATCCTTATCCCATAATCCGTAAAATTCCAATGTTTTCGCTTTCGGGAACATGCCTATGTTGCGGTAGTGATCCAGATGGGAGTGGGTGATACAGACTACATTTATATCGTCTATATCCAATCCTTCATTTTTTAGGCTTTCGATTATAAGGCCTTGATCAGGAACAACCCCCGGATCGATAATCATCACAACATCACCGTCTCTTACCAGAGTGATGGTCGGGCAGGTCCTTTCCTGTCCCGAAGATTTGGTATCTTCCGATGTGTAGCCTTTAATTAAAATTTTAACTTGCGCGGGCATATTTTTGGTTGGTAATAATTAATTCATTTGAATTTTAGCATAGAAAAAACAATTAGTGCAAACAAAAAATCCCTCCGACTTTATGTCTGGGGGATCTTTTGTTTTTAAAGGCGTATTGTTTTTATTTCAAAGCGTCTTTTAAAGCCTTGCCAGCCTTGAATTTTGGTACGGTAACGGCCGGGATTTGGATTTTCTGTGTAGGATTCTGTGGGTTAACACCTTGGCGAGCTGCGCGTTTCTTTGCGCTGAAAGCACCAAAACCTGTTAACACAACTTCGTCGTCCTTCTGTAAAGTAGCTGTGATAACCTCTATCATTGTATTGATAGTGTCCTCAACCTGCTTTTTAGCCAGGTTTAGTTTTTCTGCTATTGTCTGTGCTAAATCTGCTTTATTCATAGTTTCACCCCCTTTCTTTGAGAGAATGATTTAACGTTGGTTTGCGACAAGATATATTTTAGCATATTTATTTTTTTTTGCCTATATTTAGCAAATATACTTGTCCACAGGATTCACTTGATCGTTTTTAACGCACGAAACGGAAAGCAAAATATTATTTTGCGTATTCGACGACTCTGGTTTCGCGGATTATGGTTACGCGTATTTCTCCGGGGTATTGCAGCTCCTGTTCAATCTTTCGCGCGATGTCTTTCGCCAATTGAAAGGCGGAATAATCGTCAATTTCATTTGGTTTTACGAATATGCGAATTTCACGGCCCGCCTGTATTGCATAGACTTTTTCAATGCCCGGAAACGCGCTGGCGGTTTTTTCCAATTCTTCCAGTCTGGCAACGAATTGTTCGTAGGTATCTTTGCGGGCTCCGATTCTGGCACCTGAAATCGCGTCGGCAGCCTTGGCGATGCTGGCGAAAATATTGTACGCTTTATCCATGTGATGAGTCTTGGCCGTTTGGCAAACATCCTCATCCATATTGAATTTTTTAAGTATCATGTAACCGATTTCCGGATGCGAGCCTTGTGTTTCCTGGTCCACCGATTTTCCGATATCATGAAAGAAGCCGCATTTTTTTGCTTTGGCGGCGTCCACGCCAAGTTCGCTGGCGATAAGAGCGGAAAGATATCCGACTTCCATGGAGTGATTTAGTATGTTTTGTCCGTAGCTGGTGCGGTATTTAAGCCTGCCGACGATGCCGACCAGTTTCGGGTCGATGCCGGTAATGCCCATTTTGTATAAAGCCTCTTCGCCGGCTTTCTTTATATCAATAGCCAAATCTTGTTTGGCTTTTTCGACGAATTCTTCAATGCGGGCCGGTTGGATGCGTCCGTCGGCCATTAATTTTTCCAATGCTAATTTTGCAATTTGTCTGCGGATAGGGGAGAAGCCGGAAACCATGATTGTGTCCGGGGTGTCGTCAATCACAAGTTCGCAGCCCGTCAGTTTTTCCAGGGCTTTGATGTTTCTACCTTCCTTGCCGATGATGCGGCCCTTCATGTCTTCATTGGTTAAAGTCACGGCGGTTGAAGTCATTTCGGCCGCGTGCGAAGAAGCACAGCGCTGGATGGCATCGGTTATGATTCCGCGCGCTTTTTCTTCAAAGACCTCTGTGGATTCCTTTTCCAGTTTCATTATTCTGGCCGCCAAGTCGTTTTTACTTTCGTCCTCAACCCGGCTCAACAGTTCGGTCTTGGCCTCTTCTCTGGTGAGGCCGGCTATGCCCTGCAATTTTTCAACTTCCTGGTCGCGCATTTTTTCCACTTCCAGTTTTATCTGTTGTACTTTATCTATTTTTTCCTGAAGTTTTTGCTGTTTGTCCTGGAACTCCAATAATTTCTGGTCAAACATGCCTTCGCGCCTTTCAAGTCTTTGCTGCATATTATGCAGTTCCTGTCTGACAGTTTTTTCTTCGCGTTTGGCGTCTTCCACGATTTGGACCGCTTTTTCCTTGGCTTGCAGGATAAATTCCTGCTGTTTTGTTTTTGCCTCGGTCAGGATCTTTTCCGCCTTGGCTTCAATTGAGTTGGCCTGGGCTTGGGCGATTTTCTTGCGCAGGACGTAGCCTACAAAAACCCCCAAACCGGCGCATGCCACCGCAATTACTGCCCATACAATGTTGCTCATAATTCAAAAAACCTCAAAGATTTTTGAGGACGTTATACAAACAGCGTCGGCTGTTTATTATTATTAAGAAGAAAAAAATTTAAATAAGACGCACAAAAACACCAGCCAAACCGGCTGTATGTGATCCAAAAGATGCGATGTTTGTGTGTTTGCTTAGCATAAATTGATGTTTTCTGCTCTTGCCTTCACGGTAAGTCATCTGATCTTCTTAAAAATAGAATAACGGCTCAAAGATCAATTATTAATTTAATAATTTCAGTATAGCACCATGGGGGTGTTTTGTCAATTTGAAATCCGGCGATTATTTTCCCGATTTAGATACTCGTCTTACGATTCCATAATCCGGGTCTCCAATAACTACTTCGCTGCCTCTGTTTTCCTTTTCTTTTGGGGTTGTTATGTCCGGTTTATTGATGTTGTAGTTTGTTATTTCCGGCTGGTAGCCGTCGTTGACTATTCCTCTATTTTTTTCATCTTCTTGAATTTGCCTATTGATTTCGTCGGGGTCGATTTCTATTTCCAGTCTGTGTTCCTTCATAATATTAATTGATTAATGTTTAATGAATTATTGATGTTATATTCCCCGATAGCCGTTCTTTCCAGTTCTTCGCAGTAGGCTCCGGTACCGAGTTTTTCGCCTATGTCATTGGCCAGAGAACGGATGTACGTGCCTGCGGAACATTTTACCTCAATTTTTAAAAAAGGCCAAGAGTATTCCAAAAGATTGATTTCGTAAATTTCAATTTCGCATGCTTTGCGTTCAACCTCTTTTCCCTGTCTGGCCAGTTCGTATAATTTTTTTCCGTCAATTTTTTTGGCCGAGAACATGGGCGGGGTTTGGAGCTGTTTGCCCTTGAAAGCGTTTATTGTTGATAAAATTTCTTCTTTATTTAAATATTCTCGGGCTGTGCCTTTTGATATTTGTCCGGTTTTATCCTGGGTATCGGAAGTCTCGCCGAGTTTGATTGTGGCAATGTAGGTTTTGGGAAGAGCCTTAAATTTGTCCAGTTCTTTTGTGGATTCCCGGCCAACTCCGATAATCAAAAGTCCGGTCGCGAACGGATCGAGCGTGCCGGCGTGTCCGACTTTGATCTTTTTGTTGGCCGGATTTTTCTCGCGCAATTGTTTGCGAACATATGCGACGGCATCGTGGCTGGTCCAGCCGACGGGTTTGTTAAGCAGGATAAAAGACATAGTATATGGATTATTAACCATTTTTGAATTTTAGTAAAGAACAAAAAAACCGCCTTGAGCGGAAATGGTTAAAAAATGGAGATTGGCTCGGAGTGCTGTCGGTAAAGCACTCCGAGCCGGGGAACGAGCGAGTGGATGGGTGGATGGAAAGAGCGGATTGGTGCCGACGACGGACGTCATGCGGCCGGCGCGGCGGCGGGAAGACCTAGGCGGTGGCGGTGAGGGGCTCGGTGAGCCACTTCTCGGAGCGCTTCGGCTTGTTGCCGACCATGGCTGCCATCCCCAGGGGAGCGACGGCCTTGATGATCTGCTGGGGCTTGTAGAACAGCGCCAGCTTGCCCGAGTTGAACACGACGCCGACAAACGGCGTCTGCCGGGTCGGGTCGTCGAGAGCCGCCACGTCGGGCACGATTTGCCCGATGATGAGGGCGCTCGACACGCTCTTGTCCGCCGTGAAGAGCTCGATGGCGGCGCTGAGCACGGCGCCGGCCTTCTCGATCTGCTTCATCACCTTCTTGACGCAACCGTGCTGGGTGCGTTTGACGGACAGCATACGGCCGTCATTGAGATGAATCATCATCCCTCCCTTTATGACGGCCGGTTTGCCATCTACGGTGGGGATGTCGACGTTCTCGTTCGAGTACTTGGCCAGTTTCATCGTTTGTCCTCCCTGGACGTGTTAGTTCGCCGCATTGTGCGGCATGTCATTGGGCTAAACAATAGCATAAAAAGCATCATTTTGTCAAGGTTAATCGCTAAAATAGCCAAAAAAAACCGGATACAAATTGTATTCAGGTATTTTATTCTTACTTTGCCTAAAATACGGTAAAAAACTGGCTTTGTTATTTGACTTTTTCAATTTGTACGGGTATACTTATAAAATAAAGTTTTAACAAATAGACCATGAATGTCAGCGAACTTGCGCGACAACTCAAAGTGCATCCGCAAAAACTCCTGCAAATACTGCCCGAGTTTGGTTTTGATATCGGAGCGCGGGCTGTAAAAATAGACGAAAGAGTTGCCCAACAGATACAGCGCGATTGGCGCCGCATCAAGTTTGTCCTGGAAGAGCGCGAGAGGAAAGAAAAAGAAAAACAGCGGGAACTTGAAAAGGAAGCCAGAAAAAGCACCGGTACCACGGTTGCGATTCCGCAGAAAATCACCGTCCGCGAATTGGCCGATATCCTGCAGATGCCTCCCACAAAATTGATAATGGAATTAATGAAGAACGGAATTCTGGCCACTCAAAATGAAAATATAGATCATGACACGGCGGTGCTTGTGGCGCAGGAATTCGGTTTCACGGTCACGGACAAAGTTGAAGAGCAAAAATCGGATGAATCCCATGTACAAAATTTGGAAAATATATTAGCGGGCGCGGACGACGCCAGAGTTGCCCGTCCGCCGGTGATTGTCGTGATGGGACACGTCGACCACGGCAAAACAAAATTGCTGGATGCAATCCGCAGTACCAATGTTGTTGATTCTGAAGCCGGGGGCATAACCCAGCACATCGGCGCGTATCAGGTGGTCTGGACCAATCCGAAAACAAAGGAAAAATCGCCTCTTACTTTTATAGACACTCCCGGGCATGAAGCCTTTACGGTCATGCGCAGCCGCGGCGCCAAGGTTGCCGATATCGCCGTTTTGGTTGTGGCCGCCGATGACAGTGTTAAGCCGCAAACCATAGAAGCCATCAATATCATCAAAGCCGCCAAGCTCACTTTGGTTGTGGCGATTAATAAAATAGACAAAGAAGGCGCCGATCCGCAGAAAGTGCGGGTTGATTTGTCACAGCACAATGTTATTTCCGAAGAGTGGGGAGGCGAAGTGCCGATGGTGGAAATATCCGCCAAGCAAAAATTAAATATTGACAAGTTATTGGACGTGCTCTTGCTGGTCGCCGATATGCACGCCGAAGAAATCAAGGCCAATCCCGACCGTCCCGCGGCCGGCACCGTTATTGAAGCCCACGTGGACAAAGGCGAAGGCCCGGTGTCCACAATTTTGGTTCAAACCGGCACGCTTAAAATCAACGACCCGCTGGTTGTGAACGGAGAGATTTACGGAAAAGTGCGCGCCATGAGAAATTATAAAGGAGAGAATTTAACCGCGGCTCTTCCCAGCACGCCCGTAAGAATTTTAGGTTTTAAAATCGCTCCGCAAGTGGGAGATATCCTTGATGTCGGCAGTTTTAAAAACGCCACGGAAATTAATTTAA
>Ga0182027_10010074_pt1 | contig 13493 bp, 11 predicted proteins | sample 712E1DmetaG_FD_121300 | JGI IMG/M metagenome (GOLD analysis project Ga0182027, IMG submission 121300) | Permafrost microbial communities from Stordalen Mire, Sweden - 712E1D metaG (Illumina Assembly) | ecosystem: Environmental > Terrestrial > Soil > Wetlands > Permafrost | place: Sweden...
CACGGGCCAGCATCCCTGGCTTGCCCCCGGTAGCCCGATGGAGAACCTGGTCCTTGGTCAGGTGTACGGCCACGAAGTTGCCGGCACTATTGATGCCCTTGGCGACGGGAGTACTCTTCAGGTCGGTACGCGCGTAGCGCTGAACGGGATCGTGCCTTGCCTACGGTGCGAGTACTGCCGGGTCGGCCTGTACGAGATCTGCCCGAACCTCCAGCACTACGGGTTCCATCAACCGGGTGGTTTCGCGGAGTATTTGCTTGCTCCCGCTGCTAACGCGGTCCCGCTACCTGACGGGTTGTCGTTCGCTGCTGGGGCACTTGTCGACGTGGTGGTAGTGGGCCTGCACGCAGTACAGCGCGCGCGAATCAACCTTTCGGACCGGGTCGCCGTTCTGGGCGCAGGGCCGATTGGACTCGCTGCTGCCGCGGCGGCAGTACGCGCCGGGGCTCGAGCTACGGCAATGACTGTTCAGTACCCTCTCCAACGCCGACTTGCCGAGCGGATCGGCGTCGACCATGTGGTGACGGTGGATGCCATGGCCGCGGAAGCCGGCGCCATCACCAATGGCAGGGGGTTCGACGTTGTGATCGAAGCTGTCGGCTACAAGGCCGATGTGATGCAACGGGCGATCGATCTTGTCCGCCGGGGTGGTCGGATCGTCTTCACGGGCGTGTACGAGGCGCCCGTGACGCTAGATCTCGGTACGCTGCTCGCGAAAGAGGCAAGCATTTCCGCTTCCCACGCGTTCGGGAATTGGGGTTTAGTCCCAGAGGTTGAGCTCGCCGTCGAACTGCTCGCGCACGGCTATTTTCCTGTCGAAGAGATCGTCACAGACACGTACCCGCTCGAGGCCATCAACGACGCCTTTCGGGCCAAGATGGACCGGCCCGCCGAGACGGCCAAAGTCCAGATCGTCTTCTGAGGTGCCACATGAAAACTAGCCAACCGGACCGTTATCTTGGATCTGGGACTGAGCGAGTGACCAGGCTTGGCGTCGGCGCTTCGCTGGTAAACGGAAGAATTGTCCCCGGCGATGTGGAGATCGCTGGCGCCCGTATTGCTGCAGTTGGGGTGCCTGGGCCGGGGCATGGCTTGGCAATCCCAGCCCTTGTCGATCTTCAGGTGAACGGCTACGCCGGCGTGGACTTTGCCGCGGCGAGCCCCGACGATTACCGACGGGCGGAAGCAGCCCTTCTGGCCGACGGTGTTGCCGCTTATCAGCCCACTATCGCCACAGCACAGGAGGATGAGCTTGTGGCTGCGCTCGGGCGGGCAGCGGAAGCAATCGAGTGTTGGCGGCCGGGCGGCGCCAGGCCGATGGGTGTACACCTCGAAGGGCCGTTCATCTCCCCGGTCCGGTCGGGTATCCATCCCCTCGATGCAATCCGCCAGCCCGATATGGCGCTGGCAGCCCGCTTCTTCGAGGCTGCTCCAATCACCCTCTGGACGCTTGCGCCCGAACTCCCCGGTGCGCTCGAGCTGATTCGCTGGCTCTGCGGTCATGGTGTCACGGTCAGCCTTGGCCACTCCGACGCCAGCTACACCGAGGCTTGCGCGGGCTTTGAGGCCGGCGCCTCATCAGTGACCCACTTCTTCAACGGCATGCGCCCCCTCGGCCACCGGGACCCGGGCATCATTGCCGCCACCCTCCTGCAACCGCGGGTGGCTATCGGCACGATTGCAGACGGTGTTCACGTGGCGGCCGAAGTCTTGGAGATAGTCCGGCAGGTCGCTGCGCCGCGTATGTACTTGGTCACGGATGCCGTGGCGGCCGCGCGCGCGCCGGACGGTCTCTACCACGTAGGGCCCGCTGAGGTCCGCAGTGTGGGGGGGCGTGTCTTTGGCGAACAGGGCCGCATCGGAGGAGGGACCACTCCCCTTCTTGCGGCCATCAGGTCGTTGGTCAATGCCGGAGCCCCCCTGGCCTGGGCGGTGCGCGCCGCGACCTCTTTCCCGGCACGCGTCGTCGGGCGGCGGGACCTGGGCCGCCTCCGCCCTGGCGCGACAGCCAATCTCCTAGTCGTGGACGACAACCTGCAACTACTCAAGGTGGTAGCCGGCGGAGTTGTGAAGATCGATGCCTGAGGACCCGTCAATCCTGTCGGTCGATCTCGGCCAGACGAACCTGCGCTGCGCCCTGATCGACCAGGCAGCCAACTGCCTGCGTCGCCAGTCCGTACCTACGCCCTTTGACGACTCCCTTGGCGAGGCGCTGATAGCCCTCGCGCAGGAGGTGCGGGGTCCGATGCCTGTGACTGGCTGCGTTGTGGGGGTCCCAGGCCGTGTCGACTATTCGGGCGGGTGCCTCGAGTGGGGTCGCGGCCTACCGTCTTCCTGGAAGGACTACCTACGGGTGGACTGGCTGAGCAGCAAGCTTTCGACATCGGTGCAACTCGCGAACGACGCCGACCTAGCGGCTGTCGGCGAGACCTACTTCGGGGCCGGGGACCGCCGCAAGACCGTCGTCTATCTGACCGTGTCATCAGGCCTGGGTGCTGGTGCCGTCATGTGGGGCCGCCTTCTGCGAGCCCGCGTCTCGCTCCTCGAAATTGGGCTGACCATGGCAGAGCCCCCCGTGGCGCCTGGAGAAGCACGCCAGTCTGAGCTTTTGGAGGATATTTCCTCAGGCAAGGGTCTACGGGAATCTGCCCACGGACTCAGTTCACCAGCGGGCCTACGTGAGGTTGTAGTTCGAGCGCGTGCGGGCGATGCCAACGCCCAAAACGTGTGGGATGGTCTGTGCCGCGCGGCCGGCATGGCTGCGGCCAATCTGGCCCATCTGTTGGTACCAGACATCATTGTGCTCGGCGGTGGCATCAGCCAGGTAGGTGAGTCCTTCCGGTCGTCGGTAGCGGAAGTCGTTAGAGAGCACGGGCCCCAGGGACTGCCAGCCCCGATCTCGGTTCGATTGGCAGCGCTCGGTGATAACTCCGGCCTGGTCGGAGCAGCGGCGTGGGCGGTGGCGATGAGACTGCCGGAAGGAGAAGCGTGCGGTGAGCCAACCTAAGTCATCACAAATGAAACCCGACAAGGTCGAAGCTGCGTTGCGTACGTTGGCCTGGAAAGATGCCATGGCGCTCCCGCGGGCTATTCGAAGCACGTTGGAACAGGCAACGGGTTTCTCCGCGGTCACCGAATTCCTCGGGCAACCGCACGTGCGGCGAATCGTTGCTGCGGGCAACGGCGCGTCGTACTACGTGGCTTTGTCGCTGGCGCTTGCCGCTAACGCGTCGGGAGCCGGACCGCAGGTCGTAGCCGTCCCGGCAGGACTTCTAGTCCCAGGTCGGTTCCACTGGCGCGATGGTGACGTGCTGCTGGCGTTGTCCTCATCTGGGGAGCTGACAGACCTCATCACTGGCCCCCCCTTGATCGGCGCCGGAGCGTTTGCCGCGATCACGTCCACTGTCGGCTCTACGCTGCACCGGGGGGCCGCCGCTGCTGCTGTCGTGCGCTCATTTGATCAGCGTTCTCTCACGCACACGCAAACGTACTGTGGCGCCGTTGTGGCTGCCCTGGCCATCTGGACCCACCTAATTGGTGACGGTGCGCTTCGCGAGCAAGTGGCGTTGGCGCCGGACATCGTAGAGAAGGCGCTCGGCGACGCATGGCCCTTTGTCTCGTCCCTCGATCTGAGGACTACACCCAGCTCCGCTGTGGCCATGGGTAGTGGCGTCGCCTGGGCCGCCGCCCTCGAGACCGCGCTCTTACTGAAAGAAGTCTCCGGAGTGCCGGGCGAGGGAGTTGAAACGCGCGAGGGAGCAACGTCGGCAATGTTCGCGCTAACAAGCAACAGTTTAGTCATTTCTATCGACACCCCTGGCGATGCGCAACTCATGGAGGCTGAGACGAGCTGCGCATCAATGGGCGCGAAGTTGGTCCGCATTCCGGCGCCAATAGCGCTTAGCCAATGCCTGGCCCCAATTTGGTCATTTCCATACAGCCTAGCCCTGGCGCTTTATTTCGCTGAGATCGCCGACCGCGATCCTGACGACCCTCCATGGGCCCGGGCGTACCTTGCCACAGTGCGTCCACCTTCCGGTGAGGGCAGAACTATCGAGACCGAGGTGCAATCCACCGGTCAAAGGGCAAAGGGCGCCGACCGTGGAGCCTGACGCGACGACCCATCGAGAGCCTGCAGATCGCCAAGGGCCGGCATCCCCGGCTGCGGACCTGTCCGCGCAACAACCTCTTTATCGCCAGATTTATCGAGTGATCGCAGACCAGATTGCGACCGGCGCGCTAGCTCATGGCGATCGCCTGCCTGCCGAACGTGACCTGTGCCGACGGTTCGACGTCGGCCGCGCCACGGTGCGTCGGGCACTCGTCGAACTTCGGTCAAATGGATTAATTGAGTCATCTGTGGGTCGCGGGACATTTGTAAGCGAAGCCACAGTCAGTGAGTCCAATTCCCTCGAAGGACTGACCGCCCTGGGCGCTTCTTGGGGACTGAAGATCACCTCGCGGGTATTGAAGGCGGAGATCTATCCAGCGACGGTAGAGGAGGGCGAAGCCTTTCGCGTCGCGCCTGGGAGCCCCATGTTCCATTTGGAGAGAGTCCGACTCCTGGATGGGTATGAATTCGCGCTGGCAGATACGAGAGTTCCCGCGACGCTGGTTGCCGAGATCTCACACATCGACTTCTCGATGACATCGCTGTACGACGTCTTGGAGGAAGCTGGCGCGGGACCGGCGAACGCGCAGTACTCGGTTTGGGCGGCCCCCGCAAACAAACGGGCGGCGCGCCTGCTTGCCATCAGTCCCGGAGAGCCTGTCCTGATGTCGTCCACATCCGCGTACGACATCGCCGGCCGCTTGGTCGAAACGTCGGTGGTCATTTACCGGGCGGACCGTTACCGTATGCGGACTGCCATGACAAAGCGCCAGCCTCACCAGCGGCCGCTCTTCCAGGAGCAAGTGTCGAAACTAGGTTTCCGGTAACAACCGGTCGGGAATACCTGTTAGTCCTCAATACCGTTTCGTTAGCGTCTCCGCACCGTGACAGTCGGGGTCCGGTGAGTTGGGGCCAGGTGGTATGACGGGTGCGTTTGACATGCCACTTCGGCATCTTGCGCTTGATGACGTAGGGATTCGACCATCTCCGCGGATCGGGTTGAGCGGCTGGACCAGCTACTTGACAGCCGTGCGTCAGGTGGACTCGGTCGCGTCGGCATCCTTAGGTGGAAAAGCGCCTCGTAGGGCCCGATCGGCGGGCAATTGAAGGCGTGGCAACGAACGAGACACGGTCGGGGTCCTCACCGGCACCGTCTGCCGCCTTCCACATGAGCATGCGGATCGTGAAGTGGCAGCAGAGGTCCCCCTGACCTGATCTTGGCGGGCAAGTCGCGGGACTTCGAGCAAACCACGGTGCGGGGTCCTTGCTGGTGGGTTTTCAGCTCGTCGAACGCGGACTTGATATCCCGGCGCTCGGCGTAGCAGGCGGGAAGCAATGTTGGCGGCGCTTGGGATGGGTCGAGGATCGTAGTGAGGAGCCGATGCTCCCCCTCGTTGCCAGATGCGTTGCCGAGGGTGTAGTCGACGACACGCAGAGTTACCGGCGTCGCGTGCCTCGTCTCGTTGCCGCCCGGTGTGACCTCGGCGAGCCAGCCCTCCGTCGGCGAGCGTCTCTCGCGAATCGGCGACAGGAGTAACTTCCGCGGAGCCAATCCTTCATGTTGAACGACTTGTTCCATTCAGTCGCTCCCGGGTGGGCTCGCTAGTTCATCAATCCCCCAGACGCCGGCGTCCCTCCCCTCATCGGTTCGAGTCACCATGCGGGCGCGTAGGCCGGCCCAAGAGACATAGGCCGCGAAGTCAGGATCGAGGCCAGTGCAGATGTCAGCCCCGATCTGGTGGTTGCCTGTCGGTCTATCCACGTTGCAATGATGACCGCTGTTGGTGGGCGAGACGAAACGTCTGGGAGCGTGCCCTCCGCCGACCAGGCGATGACCGGCGACGCTGTGCGACGTTGCGACGCTGAGTTGCCTGTGCAGCACGACACGCATCACGAAGGCACGCCTCGCTCTCAATAGCCTGGAGGCCCCAGTGCGTACTTAGTAGGAGCGGTCATTCGGACCGCTCCGAAAGGAGGCGCTATGGCATCCGAGGAACAGTTGTCCAAGCAGGAGTGGACAGAACGGACCGCTGCGAAGGTGGCGCTAGCCCAAGAGACCTTGGCAGCCGAGGTAACAGCTCTCCAGTCCGGGGAGGACTGGCAGCGCTACTTGGCCTTCCAGGCCAGGCTGCACACCTACAGCCCGAACAACGTCATGTTGATCGCCGCCCAGCACGCTTTCGCGTACAACGAGGGACGAGTCGGTGCTCCCGAGCCGACCTACGTCGCCGGGTTCAACACCTGGCGGGCGCTCGGCCGGTCCGTCGACAAGGGCCAGCACGGTTACGCGGTTCTCGCTCCTTGCAGGTACGAGCGCCAGATCGCCGTTGATCCCGCAGGCAATGCCCGTCGGCTCTCTGTCGGTGAAGCCGTTGCGGAGGGCGAAACGATCGAGCGCCGCAACGTGCTCGGCGGCTTTCGCATCGAGCACGTCTTCGATGTGTCGCAGACATCCGGCGCCGAGGTCCCAGAGCCCGTGCGCCCGAGGCTCCTCGAAGGTCAGGCTCCTCAAGGCCTCGGGTCCTCCGTGCTGGCGATGATCGAGGATGCCGGCTACCGGGTCGACACCGTGGCGAGTGCCGCGGCGATCGGAGGGGCCAACGGCCAGACGGACTGGGGACAAAAGATCGTGCTCGTCCGCGCCGACATGGACGAGGCCGCGATGGTAAAGACGCTGATCCACGAGGCAGCTCATGTCCTCTTGCACACCGACCCTCCGGGCATTTACCTCCCCCGGCCGTTGAAGGAGGTGGAGGCCGAGTCCGTCGCCTATGTCGTCGCATCGGCGCACGGGATGGCGACCGGTGACTACAGCTTCCCCTACGTGGCTTCCTGGGCCGGCGAGGCCGGCGCCAAGGCCGTACAGGCAACCCAGCTCCGCGTCGCGAAGACCTCCCGCCAGATCATCGAGTCGAGCACGGCTCCGCACACTGGCGGCGGCAAGGTACCGGGAGTGGAGGCGGCGATCGCAGCCGCCCAGGCGAGGCGCGCCGAACTCGAGGCCCGGTTGGTCGCCACACCCGAAGCCGAGCCGGCCGTGGTGGTGGCGTGATGCCCGGCTACCCGCAGGCTCCGACAGAAACCCCGCCAACCCTCACGGTCGTCGCGTTCTACGACCGGGTCGGGGAACGCGACGACCGTGAGGGTTGGCGGAGTTTCTGTCGGAGCCTGCGGGTATCCCGGCATCACGCCACCACGGTGGCCGGCTCAGCTTCGGGTGTGGCGACCAACCGGGCTTCGAGTTCGGCCCGCCTCGCTTGGGCGGCTGTGATCGCCGCCTCCACTCCCGGTACCCTGCCGCCGCCAGTATGCGGAGCTGTGCTCGACTCGATGATCTGGCGGGAGGTCTTCGCGACGCGGAGCTGGGTTGCCTGTACGGCCCGGGAGCCGGCCTCGCCGGCCCAGGAAGCCACGTAAGGGAAGCTGTAGTCACCGGTCGCCATCCCGTGCGTCGACGCGACGACGTAGGCGACGGACTCGGCCTCCACCTCCTTCAACGGCCGGGGGAGGTACATGCCCGGAGGGTCCGTGTGCAAAAGGACGTGGGCCGCCTCGTGGATCAGCGTCTTTACCATCGCTGCCTCGTCCATGTCAGAGCGGACGAGCACGATCTTCTGCCCCCAGTCCGTCTGACCGTTGGCCCCTCCGATCGCCGCGGCACTCGCCACGGTGTCGACCCGGTAACCGGCATCCTCGATCATCGCCAGGACGGAGGGCCCGAGGCCTTGAGGAGCCTCACCTTCGAGGAGCTTCGGGCGTACAGGCTCTGGGACCTCGGCGCCGGATGTCTGCGACACGTCAAAGACGTGCTCGATGCGAAAGCCGCCGAGCACGTTGCGGCGCTCGATCGTTTCGCCCTCTGCAGGCGCTTCACCGGCAGAGAGCCTGCGGGCCTTGCCGTCAGGATCAACAGCGATCTGGCGTTCGTATCTGCAGGGAGCGAGCACCGCGTATCCGTGCTGGCCCTTGTCTACCGAGCGGCCGAGCGCCCGCCAGGTGTTGAACCCGGCGACGTAGGTCGGCTCGGGGGCACCGACTCGTCCCTTCCCGTACGCGAAGGCGTGCTGGGCGACAATCAACATGACGTTGTTCGGGCTGTAGGTGTGCAGCCTGGCCTGGAAGGCCAAGTAGCGCTGCCAGTCCTCGCCGGACTGGAGAGCTGTTACCGCGGCTGCCAAGGTCTCTTGGGCTAGCGTCACCTTCGCAGCGCTTCGTTCGGTCCACTCCTGCTTGGACAACCGTTCCCCGGATGCCATAGCGCCTCCTCTCGGAAGTGGTCCGAATGACCGCTCCTACTAAGGACGCACTGGGGCCTCCAGGCTATTGAGAGCGAGGCCCCCGTACAGGATCGTCAGGTCCGTCCATCGGGTCATGGGCGCTCACTGAGAAGATCAAGGGCGCTCCTCACGGTCATCGGTTCTCTCGGACTGTCGTCTCGGACGGGACTGCTCACACTGACCCCCGGAGCCGGGTGCGCAGGTTCGAATCCTGCCGAGGGTGCCAGATATAGTTCCTATGTAATGACGCTCTCGGACGTGCGGCCGTGGTGCCACCGATCTGGCTTCACGACCTCCGCCACCGCTTCGCGACCATCTTGCTTGAGAACTGAGCGAGCGTTGGTGAAGTGATGGATCGCCACGGCTGGCGAACGGTGGAGATGGTGAACCGTTATCGACACCTTCTTGAGGGGGAGGATGCCGAAGCCGCCAAGACCTTGGAGAACGCGTGACAACGACGAAACAAGTACGTGCTGACTTCAGATTGCTTGGGTCCTGTCATGGCGAGTCCGAACTGAACCCGTACAATCAGGCACGTGGAGGACCCACAAGTCTGATGACCCTTTCCGGTTCCACGCTCCCCGACTACGTGAGACCTCCCGTTGTTGAGGTGGTCTTCGCTGCGTCGCTCAGACCGTTGCCAATCTCCCTCGTGGACTTGGCCCGCTTCGGGTGGGAGCGCCTCGGCGATAGCTTTCCCATCCGGCAAGAACAGCCGCCGATGCCTGTGGCAATCGAGACGTTCGACGATGCCACCCGGAACCTTGCGCCGACTCTTGCACTCTTGACTGGGGTACCCCCAGTGCGGCTGTGGTTCCAGTCGGAGGACAAGACCAGGCTGGTCCAGGTACAGCGCGACTGGCTCGCCTGCAACTGGCAAGGATTGTCGGGTGATGGTACCTATCCAAGATACGAGTCGATCGAAAGCCTCTTCCTAGAAACGTTCGACAGCTTCGCTGACTACGCTGCTCAATTAGGCTACGGCCAGGTGGGAACAGCTCAATGCGAGCTGTCCTACATCAACCACATCGCTCCTGGTGAGTTATGGGAGCGTCATGGACAACTAAGTAAGGTCGTCCGTTTGGCGAGCGATACCGACGACTTCTTGCCGGAGCCCGAAGATGGGCAGCTCGTCTTTAGGTACCGGATTCCTTATGAGGGCAAGGACGTGGGTCGCCTCTACGTTCAAGTGACACCCGGACTTCGGCCGCTAGACAGATCGCCCCTGATCCAGCTCAACATGGTCGCTCGTGGGGCGCCGCTTCGCGAGGGGCGGGAGGGTATGGTGTCGTTCTTCCGTCTTGCACATGAGTGGATCGTCAGAGGCTTCGCCGCGGTAACGACGGAGGCAGCACAGGACATCTTGTGGGAGAGGATCAAGTGACTTACGCGCCCGCTTTGCCATCGTCGGCCTGGACCTTGACCGGCAATCAGTTTCTGTCGAAGTGGCGGTTCGTGCCGGCCTCTCCGAGCGTGCGCCGCTTATTCGAACCACGCGAGGCGGTGGGCACCGCCCAGCCGGTGCTAGACGCGCAACCGACCGATCCTTGGTTGGGATCCGCTGCAAGACGCATGGAGGAGATTGCGAATCTTTCCCAGGGCTGGGATGACGCAGCTGCGCCATCGATCGCCCCCGCTCTGCTCAAAGCCGTGACGACCTTCGTCTCCTCGGACCTGATCGTGAACCTCCCAAATAGGCCAGCCATTGTTCCAACCTTTAGTGGCGGGCTACTTCTCGAGTGGCACACCGAGGTTGTCGACCTCATCATCGAGTCAGCGCCTGACGGCGAAGCTTCTTTCTACTTCTGCGACAACGAAACTGGCGACGAGACCGAAGCTTTACTGGGCGACCGGTCCGACGTACTCACCGCGGCGTTCGTGAAGTTGGGGCTTCGGTCCTAGTCGCCCTCAATGCCTGTCTCACCGGCTGACACTTGCCTGCGTCGCGTGCGCCCGATTCACGTAGTTCCAGACCCCAAGGCACCAGGTGGACTACGCGCCTCAGCGGCAGCCTTCGAGGATGACAGCGATGGCTCATCGATGTCCGTCTGCCTCAGATCAGTAACGGTAGCGATCGGCTTGACCGATGCTTCGGTCGTTCATGGGAAGGAGAGTCGCTGGGCAGTGGCAGCAATCCCTGTCCAGATTCTGATCAACGAGGAGCAGGTGGTCGAACCCAATCCGATCGTGGACCCTCCTACCCCTCACCCATGCGACCCCGCCCACGCCTTGGTTCACGGGGAGAAAAGACCAAAGGGTCGCCGCGACCGAATCTCCAAGGCATCGCCGTTGGTCCATATCGTCCCCTAAACCGTGGGGGAGGAACGCACAATACCGACTCACGGCAGTCATCGCGTTGCTTCGCGGTCCGTGCGCAGGTCGGCCGACGCGACCCTAGGTCGCTGCCACGCTGTGTGCACAACCACCGTCCTACCGCGCGAGCATCCGGACGTCGGTGTCGAAGAGCGTCAGTTCGTCCGGCGTGCAGATGTGGCGAACGACAAACGCTCGCTCGTTGACCCTCCAGAGCCCTTCGCCGCGGGAGAGAAGAGGAAGCTGTGCGACCTCGACCGAAGTGAGACCAAGCACGTTGCCAGCGGCCTGAGCTTCTTCGAACGGTTCGTTGTACAAGATCCGCGTGGCGGTGTCCCCGAGCAGTCCCTGGGCGAGACCGCGGGCCTCCGAACCGATGTCGCCCACAGCATCGAGATCCGATAGCCGGTGAAGGACCATGAGGTTCGCCAGTCCCCAGGCGCGCGACAGCTTCCACTGGGCCTGCATCCGCGCGAGCAAGACCGGCTGTGCCAAGAGGCGCCACGCCTCGTCGTAAACGACAAGGCGCTGTCCCCCCGTTGGGTCCGCGAGGGCGGCCTCCATCCATGTCGAGGCACAGGTCATCACCAGGCCGATCAAGGTGTCCGAGCCGGAGATGGCCGACAGGTCCAATGACAGCATCGGCAGGCCAGGGTCGAATTGGACCGTGGACGGACCATCGAAGAGCCCGGCCAGGTCGCCACGCACCAGTCGGGCAAGTGCATGGGCAACCTCGCGACCGTCGGTGCGTAGCTCCTCGACTGTCGAGCCGGCAAAGGGCCATTCAGGCTCCAGCACGGCGTCGACGACCATTGGCAGGACCGGTGTCGAGTTCTCGCACCTGGCGGTGTCGAGCGCTGTATCGAGCGCCGTGCGCTCGGTCGCCCGGAGCACCCGGCCGAGCGTGGCCTCTGCCAAGGCTGCGAGCAGGCCGAGCCGCCTTGCTCGCACCTGCGCCTGCCACGAAGCGTCATCCAGTCCGGAAGGACGTGGACCGTCGTCGAGCGGGTTGAGGCGCGCCGCGGTTCCGACGCCGAGCTCCACCGCTTGGCCGCCGAGGGCGCGCGTCACCACGGTCCACTCGCCCTTCGGGTCACCCGGCACGTACACGCGCCGCCCGAAGGCGACGCAGCGAGCGGCAACAGACTTCGCCAAGGTGGACTTTCCCCGGCCGATCTGACCGGCGAGACAGATATTGGGATTGGTGAGCGCCCCTTGGCGGTACAGCTCCCACGGGTCGTAGCAGAAGGCCGCCCCGGACCAGGCGTCCTGACCGATCAACATTCCCGACGAACCGAGCCCCTCCTCTGCCAGGAATGGGTAGGCACCGGCCAGCACTTCGGAAGTCGCCCGGTGCGGAACGAGCTTGAGGCGCCGGTACGAGCGGCCCGCCATCGGGCCGGGCTCGCCGCCCCGTGCCAGGAAGGGTCGCTCGCGCTTTTCTTGGCGGAGTGCCTCGATCTCGGCCCTGCGCTGGTCCATGAGTCTCTTGCGGTACTCGAGTTCCACCTGACGAGCCGACCGTCGTGCTCCTCTGTCAGAACGCGCGGGGGACCAGCCCGCCACGCCGTAGACGCGCGTTCCCAACTCGAGCGGCAGAGAGGAGGCTGCGTGCGGGGGTTGGTCGCCGTCTCGCCGCTTCTCGGCAGCGGCCCGCCGGTGGCGAAGGCCCAGGACCGCTTTGTCGCCCATCAGAATGTCGTCCGCCCGAGAGGCAGCGCAGCCGCGATGAAGCCCTGCATCTGGCGTCCGTACAGCGGTCTGACCTCGCAGCTCGCCTGCGCGGCAGCCCGCGTGATCGTGGCAACCGCAGCGTCGAGAGCCTCAGCCGTGGGTGTCGTCACGGTAAGAAGACCGGTGAACTCCACGTCGGTGTGACCCGAGATGACAGAGCGTTCTCTCGCCATCAAGTCGTCGTACTCCTGGGAGTCAGAGAGATCGGCGAGCTGGCCGACGCGGGCCTTCTGCGCGGAGTCGGCCACCGCTTCGGTCTTCTCCCGGCGAATCTGGCGCAATGCCGCATCGGTCGGCTGCGGCCGCGACGTGATCGAGAGCGTCCGGCGCACACCAGGCGCGAACACGAGTGGATGCAGGAAGTCGGGCGTCACTGCGATGCGCGGCCATTCCGATACCCAGAGCACACTGGACCAGGCAGAGTCGTGACGGAGCCGATGCCAGGACTCCGAGACAGCAGCTGGGCTGGCATGGCTCAGGTTGGCCGCCGGGTCCGAGGTGGGGTCGATCTCCACGGACGGCTCGAAGGCCTGGCGGACGATCGCGGCGAGCTCCGCCTCGCCGAGCCATCCGACCGGGCGCAAACCGGCCTGGCGGAGCGCGTCGCTGAGCGCGGCCATGTCGGCGCGCAACACCTCGGCCGCCCCCCGGACGCCGCGCCCAGCTGCCTTGATCGCCCGGGCCGCCGCGCGAAGGTCAAGTGACAGGCTCACGGTGGTGCGGTGGGTGGAGGAGTCCAGGCTCACCTGGTCCAAGAGCGCCTGGTATTGAGTTGCCGCCCACCCGCCGTCGTTGCGGCCGTGCGTCTCCCACCAGTCGCTCTGGCTCCGCGCCGGGTCGGGGATTGTCGCTTCCAGCACCTGGAGGGCGGCACAGGTCCCCGAGTGAGCGAGCTGGGCGATGACCCGGCCCCAGCGACTCACCCTGAGCGAGCGGTCGGGATCATCGAGCAGCGCAAACGCGGGATGACTGACGGACAAGACAGTGCAAAGCGTCTGACGGTGCGGGTCGTGGATCATCACCGCCCCCGAAGCTTGATCGACATGAAGACGCATCGA
>Ga0182027_10010075_pt1 | contig 13493 bp, 11 predicted proteins | sample 712E1DmetaG_FD_121300 | JGI IMG/M metagenome (GOLD analysis project Ga0182027, IMG submission 121300) | Permafrost microbial communities from Stordalen Mire, Sweden - 712E1D metaG (Illumina Assembly) | ecosystem: Environmental > Terrestrial > Soil > Wetlands > Permafrost | place: Sweden...
CTCTCGAAAGTGGTGCTCACGCATCACCACCTGAAAAACATTGGCCGACAGCCGATGCCGTTGTATGCCGGGAAAACGCCCCTGTTGGAGCCAATCACCGAAGCCGGAAGTGGCGCCCTCCACGAAAAAGAGAAAGCCTATCTGGATGAAATCATCCAAAAGGTGAACGAACTTTTCCAAGGCGAGCTGACCGATCAGGACAAGCTGGTCTATGTGAACAACGTGATTAAAGGAAAACTGCTGGAGTCGGAAACCTTGCGGCAGCAGGCAACGAACAATACCAAGGAGCAGTTCGCCAATTCGCCCGACCTGAAAACCGAGCTGTTAAATGCCATCATGGGCGCACTGGACGCGCACACGCTGATGAGCACGCAGGCACTAAATTCCCCCACGGTGCAGCGCGGCTTGAAAGATATTCTGCTCAACAACGCCGGCCTCTACGAAACCCTGCGCGACCGGGCGGCCGCATCGCCGACAAAGTGAAGGTGTTTGGGTATGAAAATAAAGAAATGACGCATGCCGCACAATCTGGACACACTCAATAATGACGAGTTGATCGCTGCATACGGCGACCTTGTCCGCCTTTTTAAAATACGAGGCATCATCCGAACGAAAAATGTCGTGGGCGATATCGGTGAAACTCTGGCAATCACGCACTACGGCAAAACACCCGGTTTACCGCGTTTGGTGCGTGCGCCTGCCAATACAACAGACATTGATGCCCTGGCGGGAAAGGACCGTTACAGTATCAAATGCACAACGGGAAATCGAACGAGTGCGTTCCACCTGGACGAAAAATTGTCCACCGACTACTCCGGACGGCCAGCTTTTGAGCACGCGATTGTCGTCATGTTGGCAGATGATTATCGTGTCAAACGAATCCAACAGTTTTCCTGGCGCGAGTTTCTTGAATCGAAGAAATGGAGCAAACGACAGAAAGCCTGGTTCATTCCGCTCACCCGTGAGGTCCTCTGTCGAGGCAGAGAGATATATGTGGCACCATAGCACGAAGTTATTCAGCAGATCCACCACCGACTAGGACAAAGCCTGTCCACCCCGATTTTTAAATTTTTATTTTCGCCGCAATACCCCTCCTACGCCGGACGGATCATTTAGTTCGTCCACGACAAAACCTTTTTTCAATGATTGTGACAAAATGAAGGATTGAACTTCTTATAGCAGATGCCTAAACCAGTGGGAACTGCGCACATCTTGAACAGGATTGCCGAGACTTTGGCCAAGCTTGACGATATTCGGTTGTGGCATCTCCTTTTGAATTTCACAAATTTTCGCCAGGAATTCCGCGAATAACTGGCCTCCAACGTGATCTGCGGCTAAACACAGCAGCGCCGACGCCAGCGTCATATCACAGGTTGGCACGCGCGCGCAGCGTAAGACGGGTTCCGCCACTGCGTCTGGCATCTGTATCTCGAGAGATTCACTATCCGCTGCCGGCAATGCAATGCAACGATTGGTGACCTGCAGGTGAAACAACGGATGGTCCTTTTGAGTTGGGTCATAATCGTAGTGAAACGCTTGAAGCAATTTCTGCTGTCCCTTCGAGACGGTGAAATAATTCACGCAGACCGTTGACGTCAAGAGCGCATGGTCGGCCCGACGAATCCGTTCCTTCGCGTGGACCAAGATGTTGATCCTTTCTTTCGTGGAAACACCCTTCCACCTCCAACTCTTGAGATACAAAGTGCAGTCGAAAACTTCAACGGCATCGTCGGAATGGAAGCATGAACCAATTGGTCTCACCAAGGCAACATCACCACAGTCCGCACTTGTGCCAGCCTCCCTCAACGCATTGATGAGAATCTCATATTTTACTGTGACCTTGTAGGGTAACATGGTGGGGCATGCGTTTCCGGTTCAGCCTACAACCAAGGTTCATCTTCTGCGTAACTGCTTTTGCACACCCGCGCCAGGTCTGCACCCCGGGGAAACCACGTCAGGCCTGGTTTGGAATTTTCCAAACTCACGGGGCGTTCACTTAGAAAACAGTAATAACCCGCTGGCTTCGAGGAATCTTCACAGCACTCGCTACGGGCAACGTCCTTTTCGAGTTTCTTCGCCGCATATTCCCTTCCATCCGAAGCACCAGCCGCCGCAACCATGTCCTCGAGCATTCCCCGCCACCACAGCATTGGTTTGGCTGCCGCAAATGGGCCGGCGTAAATGGCCCCGGCAAACAATTTCCGTATTTGATCGTTCTTCCTGAATTCTTCGAGTTGAATGTTCAGGTAACTGGACGCCGCCACCTCATTCAACACCACTCCAGGAAAACGCAGCACCGAGTCCCACAACCAGTAGCCAAGCACGCAGGCCAGTAGCCGATTCCGCTCACCGATGTCCTTGGTGTCTCGCACTGCCGCCAACGCGCCGAGACGGCCTTGGTCGCCCGAAGCAAAAAGCGATATTTTTTCCGCATACTCCGGTTTGCCCAACACGTTCGCCAGCACCTGTCCCGGAGACTTGCGCGCGGCTGGCTCCTTAATTTCAGACAGCTTCCTTGTGATCTCCGCAAACCCATTTCCGACCGCCACCACTTGCTTGGCAAATGTGGCGTCATCCGGTTTGCGTGAGAGTCTGATACAAGATTCTCGTTGCTCGCCGCGCTTGATATATTCGCTGTCGTCCGCGCGTTCTCCCCGCGCGTAGCCGCATTCCGGCACCCCAATCATGTCGGCGACACGTCTTACAGTGGATTCCGAAAGTCCGGTGTAATCCGGTCTATAACTGGAGAGATCTCGGTCAGCAACAATCAAGTCGACTGGGGCATTGGGCGCCGCCGTCAGGTCCAGTCCAAGTCGCTCCTCAAATGTTCCATCCTTCTTCTTGCCGGCCCCAGCCACAAAAGCCTGCACGCTGCCATCGCCCGCCAATTCCAATTGCAGAGCAGACAACACCGCATCGCGGTTTCCCTGCATGTCGTCGAACAGAATGATTTTTAGGCTCATAAAAATTAACGTGGCAACACAACTCTGAAACATGTGGTGAATCCCGGTGGTGGACGGGAAACAAGACTGACCGTTCCGCCCATTTCTGCCACCACTTGCTTTACAATCGTCAATCCCAAGCCCATGCCAGAGCCCAATGGGTTTCCGACGTCGGATGTCGTCGTGTAGAGCGGTTCCCAGATTCGTTTTTGAAGGTCCGGCGGGATGCCTACGCCGTTGTCGGCCACCTCAATAATATGCTTCCCCTTCTCGTTCCAGCCACGAAACGTGATACGCGGTTTTTTGATACTCGATTGCGCCGCTGTCACGGCCTTCAAAGCATTCGTGAAGAGATTAAGCAACACCCCACTATAGGCAGTCACCGGCAGCGGCGGCGTCGTCACGTCATCTCCCACCTCGTTTGTCACCTTGATACCACGGTCGGTCGCAAAATTTTCAAATCGCTTCAGAATCAGCCGCACCTGTCCGGCAGCCGAGAGAGCTTTCTCCTTCGGTGAACGGACATTCTGCACGAACAGGCGCGCGTAATCCAAATGCCCTTCGAATCGATGCAAATGCTCGGACAGTTTCGTGGAAACCTCCCTTAATTCGGGATGTCTTTTCGCGAGCTTGCCGACCGTTTCCACGGCATCCTCCAATTCAGCTACCACCGCCTTGCTTTCATGGGTCATGAAACCAGCCACCACGCCCAGCAGACTCATCGTTAGTAAACTGCGCCGCGCTTGGGCGGAATATTCCTCCTGTTCCTCGATCCTATCGGAAAGATGCCGGTATTGTTTGACGATCCGAACCTTGTCCACTGGTGTCAGAGTAGGACTGTCCTCGATATACTTGATTGCACGGCGGATTTCCTCGCGAGCCTCCTTGGCGATTTCTTTTGCCTCCACTTCGGCTTGACGGTCAAGCTGGTCCTTGTCCTCGTGTGCGAGGAATTCGATCCCCGCCCGGACGAATTTCCTTAATTCTTGAAAAGACTCGTTTTCTAGTAAGCCTTCGCGATCCATCGACGGGACCAAATCGGCCACATCCTTGTCCCCGAGGTTCCGACGCGTTTCCACAAAAACCGCGCCAACGAGTTGAAAGGTATATGGCAAATAGAGCACCGGGTTGGAGGCGGGATCAGCTTTCTCCGCCGAGTTCAGCGGGAAGTGCTTTTTGGCGATGTCTGTCCGCCAGTTTCGCTCGCTGTGCGCCTTGTCAATATCCAACTGAAGCCAGTCATCATTTGCAAAACCGTATGGACGTATGTGGAATCCGTGGTCCACCACCTTGACGCCACAAGTATCACGCACCCATTTCCATGCCTGTTGGCCGTTGAAGCCCTTTTGCTTAAAAACTCCCTTGCGACGAGGGAAATATCTGATGTCCGCGAATAATCCCTTCGAGATGGTGTGTTGCATGCCCATTTTGAGCAATTTAGGTTCATCCAAGCCAGGCAACCACACACGGAATTTGAGAACTTTGTCCTTAAGTTCCACCACGAGCCGGCCCCATGAATTGCTTAATACCATGCCAGCCAGATCAATATCTTGTTCCCCGGTTTCACCGGGCAGCACCACGCGAAATCCAGGATCGTTCCCGTCACCGCTCTGTGATTTTTGGAACGGTCCGCTTTCCAATGCCTGAAGAGGCGACACAATCCGTAGAACCTCGTCCCGAAGTTCCGCTTCCTTCGTGAAATCCGTCGCCTCGCGTAGCTTGGTGATCGTGAGCGTGGTGCCGGGTTGCGTCGCTTCTGGCATCCTGACCAACGAATATTCGACCGAGGCGTCTCCGATGTCCTCTGCGGAATCTAACTCTGGCCAGTCGAACCGCGCCGTGAGTTTTGTCATGCATTTGTAGGACTTGTCGAATGCGACCGAGTCCAACACAAGGTAATCACCGAGATACCGAACCGCAAAGCGACCAATACCTTTCGCTCCAGTCAGTGGTCGGTGGTATTTCGGAGATTTCTCGCCCGCTAGCTTGCTGGAGGTCGCGATCCGCATCCACTTGGTCTTGAAATCCGAGATGGTCATGCCGTGGCCTTCGTCAGCAACCACCAAGGTCTTCCCGCCGCCCTCAAGCCGGACCACGCACATCGCCGAGTCAGCGTCATACGCATTCTTGATCAATTCAACCAATGCCACCTCGGGTTTGGCGACCAATCGCAGGCCGAGTTCCTGCAACAGGCGTCCCTCGGCTTGAAACGGAATGCTCCCCGTATCGAGCTGCTCTTTAGGTTTTTGAACGCTGGTGCTCATTGAATGCGTTAAGTAACGAATTGAGTTGTTTCACCTCAATTTTCTTTAACTTGCTCGCGTGCGCCACCACGCGCTTCTCCACATCAATCCCATAGAGATGTTGCTGTAATTTACGGCCAGGCAATCGCCTTGCGGAGTGAATTCCCCATACCGAACCAACGGCGAGGGCACCGACCGAGTTAACTACCACTTTGGGCCCATAGCGGGTGAAGCCAGAGCCAACTAACAATTGGGGCGTCGGGTGCGGACGGAATTTATACCATGGCGTCTGATTGTGGCAAGTCCAGGTGTCCCGGAGTTTCGCCGGAACGGCTTCAAGATAGGCTTTCAGCGTGGGGCTGATTTTTTTTGAAAATGATTTGATAAGCCAACAACGGCCACCTGCATCAATGTAATGCTTCTTGAATGCCGCGCGGGTCAGTGTCCGAAGAGAAAGCGGCACATCCCGCAGCGTTGTGACACACGGAACTACGTCGGTTTTTTTCAACCCGAAATGATTCCGCTCACCTTCGGTTAAGGTGAAGACTTTTTGGGTGCCAGGGCTCATACCCCGCAAAGCCCACGCGTTGCCGCGTTTTTCGTATTCAATGACCCCTTCCTCGGATTCAGCTGGCCCTCTTCTGGGAATAATCCTGGACTTCTGATCAAGGTCGAAGAAGCTCCATCTGCCATCTGTCGAACCCTTGTCAATTATAGTGACCGACGCAGTCGTCAGCACGTCTTGAAAAATTTGCTCCCGAAACCGATAGACCGTGACGTTCCATTTCTTGGCTCGGATAAATTCACGGACCGGCGACGCGGAAGGGCGCGAGACCCACTCGTAAGGAATTATCATGGCAACCAAGCCTTTGTCATGGGTTTTAACCAGTCCGAGACACAAAAAATACAGGTAGAGGTTGCAATTGAGCTTCAAGGTTACGCCCAACGCATCCTCAATACCGGCGACGGTCTTTTCCTTCCATGGATTTTCAATATAGTGGTGGCGAACATACGGCGGATTACCAACGCAGGCGTCATAATCCTGGCCGCTGTGTTGAAATGCGCAGCCGTGAAGCAGTTCACCGTTGTGCGGCAAAACAGCCTCCTTAGACCGCCTTGGGTCAATTTCCACGCCCACATAACGGGAGTAATTACCGCCATGAGCAAATCGACAGTCACCGGCACCGAGATCCAAAACCGACCCTAGCGGTTTGCGCCGTCTCCCAGTTAAACGCCAGAAAAGCGAAATCGCCTTCGCAGGAGTTGTAACCTGCGACGCGCTTAGTTCATACGCCGTTTTCTGTCGTTTCATTTTCGGTTCATCCGTTTCGCTGAGTGAGGAAAATATCCTTTTTTCGCGGCATCGAGGTTGCCGCGAAGCTTGTCAGCCGTGGCCCGACCGTGGCTTCAAAACCCAAAGCGGAACCGCTCGATTCATCCTGACGGTTTCCCTTAACCATGATTAGCGCGAATCGTAAGCCGCAGTGGATTTTTCGCAAGCAATCTTCGGAAGGCGAAACATTCTGTCCCAGCGCATGCATATTGCTCAGTACTCAGAAAGGGGTCGGTTCTGAATGGCTCTTAGTTAAGACTCAGCAAAAACGCATATGTTTTAAAGGGTTTCGAGGACTGTATTCTGCTCCTTCATGGAGGAGCAGCAAATGCCTGCAAAACCGGGCATTCCCAAAACTCAAAGCGAAACACGGTCAAAAAATTGGCTGAAACTGATGAGGCCGTGACGGTTTGTAAGTTGTTTGGGTTCAATGATATATTCCTTATCTAAGGGCCATTCGGTTCGGTTCTTGATTCTGGTAGATCAGCCATCACCCCACCACTGGCGCTCGAACATATCCCGGTCAATCCGCACCGGCTCAATGCAGCGGGGGTCGTCCAGCGTGGGGCTGTTCACTAGGTCGCTGACCGGATAAATCTTCAACGGCTCGTCCAAGGGATGCCCCATTGCCATTTTGTGCGATCCATTGCGCCCGTCGTCGTCCTTCAGCCACCAGCCAAAATGATTCGGCGGGATGATTACCGGCATCCGGTCATGCAGCGGCGCAATGGCCGCGTTCGCCGCCCGCGTGATGATGGTGAACGATTCAATCGTCTCGCTCGCTGGCGCTTCGTCCAGGTCGGTGTCAAACTTGCCGGCGGCAGGCGGCTTGACCCACCGGTCCCACAAACCGGCAAAGCAAAACGGCTCGCCGCTTTTGAGCATCACCCGGAACGGTTGCCGCTCCCCGTGCATTTCCTTCCACTCATAAAAACTGTCCGCCGGAATCAGGCACCGCCGATGCTTGAACGCCTCACGAAAGGCCGTCCGGCTTTCAATCGTTTCCGACCGCGCATTGATCAGCGCATTGCCGACGCTTTCATCTTTAGCCCAGGACGGAATCAGCCCCCAGCGCATCAGCTTCACCGCCGGCTGGCCTGCCGCGCCGAAGTTGGACGAAAGCGGGTGTCGTTCGTGGAAAATCACCGGGGCCATTTGCGTCGGCGCGATGTTGTAGCGCGGCGCAAAGAACGGCACCCGCGCCATGACGATGCCCATCAGTTTGATCAGCTCGCCAAAATCCTTCGCCGCCGTATATCGCCCGCACATGCCACCACATTATCACATGACAAGGACATTTCCTGTCCAACCAAAAAATTAAACTGCGTCCTGAAATACTTCGACAAGTGCCTTAATCATCCACAAACCTCGCCCTCAACCATGAAATCCAGGCTCCTACCAAACGAGCTTTCCAAAAGGACGGAATCGAATAACCTCGCGCCCATGAGACTTCACGCTTACGTCTTCTGCGACTGTTACGAACAGGGTCGCCTCAAGCGTCCGCCTCCAAACCCTGAAATTGTCGGGTTTCTCCGCAACGGCGACCTCGGTTATTATCGCGCCACACGGGAACAACACGCTACCTTCGTCGCGTGGCGTTCCCATGCCTGCCGCCACCCGGAAGGCGTGGTCGCGGGCGGCCAACTGGGCTACCGCTTGCCCCGCCAAGTCTTGCACCGTGCCATGTCTCCGCATAGCCGCGCCTTACCGCTCTTCATCCGCAAGGTTCTCGGATGCAAACCCCACACCCGCAACTCGCATCTCACCCTCAAACAAGTCGAGAAACTCCAGGTCGAACTTATCCGCTTAAAAAACTTTCACTTGGCCGACCGCAAGCTCAATCGTGAGCTGCGCTGTTATTACGGTCAGATGAGACAACTCGTGCGCGCCGCCTTGAAGTTTCACAAGCCCATCGCCATGTAGTACCGGAAACTGCCGACCAACCGCTGACCGGCATCAATTCCCCCTTCGCAGAAACTTCCTCGCATCAATTCCCCCGCTAGCGGACTCCGCCTTGAAACGAGGAAGATTCTGCTCGCCCATCGGCGCTCCCTCGTGAGGTTTATTTTCGCACCGTTTCACAGGCTTCACTTTCGCTGCATAAACATCACGAGCGAGACGAATAGTCGGGGCGGCAACTTCCGCTCCTACTCGAATCCGCCGTGACCAACGCGTTCTTTGTTTCGCTGCACGAGCTTTCGGTCGGCCCTTTTCCCCGCTCGACCATGCCCGTTCCGCTCCGCAAAGCCCGCGCTCGTCACGAGCGGCAACGGATTAGCCGCATCAGCGGCTGGCTTCCGTCTGCGCTCGGCAGCGGCGTTGCGCTCCGGCTCCATTCCCACCGTCTTTCCGCCTGCGCTTCACTTCCCCCGCTCGCCGCCCGCAGACCGAAGCCTCATGAAAATTGAGAAAACTTTTCGAGTGCCGCACAAGGAATCGCATGTAGTCCGATACGGAACCATTCCGCATCTGGAATTTATTTTTCCCACTTCCTGTAATAGTTCACGTTGAAATACTCCACCTGTTTCAGCATTTCTGAGGGTCGGTTTACCGGGCCTCTCGGCACTTGGATTTGCTCATCTGCCGGGATATGCTCGGCTTCAAAGTAGAACCATGACCAAAGCCCTTGATCTCGACCTGCAAAAACTCAAAGCTCGCGCTTTTGACCGGGCTGAATGGGCCGTGGAAGTTCTCCGTCGTTACCAATCTGTCATCCAGAAGCTTGATGATGTGGTCGTTCAACAACTACGAGTGCTTTACAACTGGATGTTCGTCCCACCAACGCTATGGCCGTTCAATGTCCAAGATGTGCTGGAGGATTGCCTTGCGGCTCTGGAAAAGAAAAAACACCTGAACCCCCGACACCGGCTGCTCATCGAGCTGTTGCAGGAACCCCCGGACGAAACCATCTGCGCTGCTGTGGCTGACCACGAACTCCACGTTCAGAAAGGCACATACGAAAACCTGGTCAAAACGCAGGCCAAATATGCCCAAACCGAACTCGCCATCCGCACCGATCCACAACTTCGCCGCCAATGGGCGCGCGTCAAAGCGGCCTTCAATGTCCAGTCCTACTGCGACCATAAGGGCGTGATCCGGCGGACCATGACAGCCGAGCGCAATTTGCGCCCGTCGTTTTCTGTCAACCTGCGGCGCCGTGATGATGTTTTTCACGCTGCGTTCGATGCGTTCTGTTTACGCTGGAATCTCTATGGGATGCAGCACGACGAACCGCTCCTGCTCAAACTCGCCGTCAACCTCACACCCTACGGGACGATGATTCACATTCCCGCCTATTGGTCATTCGACCCGAAGCGTGACATTCGGTGGGATGCCATTGCCAAACTTCATCGCACCCGCGTCCACGGACGCCAGGGTTCCGCCTTGGCCGAAGGCGTTGCCGAACGGATGCAAAATGCCGAAAAACTCCGCCAGCTTGATCAGGAAGTTCGCCGGCTCGGCCTAAAAGGCGACAAGAAGCACGAGTTCATTTGCCGGGGCCTGGGCTGGGATGTTCGCACTAGCCCCAAGCGCATCAGCCGGCTGCGCGCGGAATTCAAAGAATAATGGGCAGAGTTGGTAGGGACGGTCGCGCTGCGCCGTCCTGGCATCCGTCCGCAAAGAACGGCAACGGAACTATTGCGCTGGCTCGTGATGGCCTTTGTTGGGGTTGAGCGAATGGCATTACATGGTTTTCTGTTAAGTGGCTAGATGTGATCTGAACCCAGGTGGCAATGTTGCTGTCGGATCGTATTTGGGCGGCTTCAGGTCGAGTGCAGCAGAGGGAAACTTCTCTGGAAGTTCTAATATGTGGGATTCAGAATCATCGCATAAGTAGGGGTAAGTTTCCTCGAATGGGGCATGCTTGGAACCTTTTATGCCCTTGCGAATAGTGACTGGTTTGACAATGAGCTTGAGGTTAATTACTGAGGCGAGACATTTGTCGGACTTAAAGTAGACGAGGAATTCTTTTGGTGATGCTGTTGCATATTCCTTAAAATGCTGATCAAAGTATCTTAAAACGGCATTCACAGCTACGCTTCTCGGAAAGCATTTGGAGTGATACCTTTCATTGAGAATAACTGTCTTGTTTTCGACATCTTTGAGGACGACAGTAACTAGCGGCTGGTCTTTATATGCTTCTGCAAGAAGTTCTGAAACTTTTACCCAAACCGTATCCTCACTATTCATTAATTTATCGTATGATGGACTGGGGCACTTGTGTTCCGTGACAACAAAGTCCTCCGTAATAATGTTGGCATTGGTCAGCGCTGCAATTTGAGCGGTATCGCAAATACCAATGTATTTTGAAGCCAATGTTTTGGCTACAAAATAGCGCTTCGGTTTGGAGTATATGTCGAAGTCAGGTGGGATTTCCATACTACAGAATTGATTCGCGTCAAATTTGTTTTGCGCCCGCCGGGTGGCGGAAACAAGTTGAAGCCGTCAGGCTGGCGATGCTGGGAGCTTTGGTTCCGCAATACTTGCAGTAGTAGTTCACGGTTGAATGTTGGTTGGTAATTGGGCACTGGGTTTCACGCCAGCCCAGCCCCGCGCCCATGTGCAAAATCAATGAATGTCCGTTTCATCAGTTTTTCTCTGTTCTCAATCGCTTCCTCCAGCTTTTGAATTCGCTCACTTATTTCAAACCTAGCTAGCGACTCTCTTGGGTTCGCAAGTTCATCAGGTATCTGAAGTGCTGCGAGAAACTCTGCAAGATGCTCTCGACTTTCGTTTGTGGTAATTTTTTTGAAGTGATCCGAGATACTGCCTTTAGATTTTGAGATGTTGTGTCCTTTGGTCAGTAGCAAACAGTTGCCCAAGCGATTGACGATTGCATCCGTATCAATCTGTTTCGACGGCGACCACTCCGCTATCAGTTCCTCGAAAAGCGCCACGGAAACCACATGATCAACTTCGAGTCTCTCTTGTCTGCCGCTTACATGATCAACATGGAACGGATTTGATGCCTTCTTCCTCTCTTGACTGATTTGATGCCATGCCCGAAGAAATTGGCGATAACGGGTTACCTCTCTCCGATTCCTTGCGGGTTCAAAGTCGAGTTTGCAATCACTGCCTGTTTCAGCAACCCACTTTTGAAACAAAATGGGGATTTCTGATAATGACGCTTTGGCTGCGCACTTCAAATCTTTCGCCAACTTTTCCAACAAGCCAGGCCTTTGTTGAAAGCATCCGCTGATTTCAGCGCACAATGTGAAACGAAGAAACTGTGTATCCATGATCTCATCGAACCCGCTACGCGATGTGCTTTGCGTGAGTGAGCTTGATACGGGTGAATGAATGCTCATCCTGAAGCTCGCAAGCAATGATAACGGAAGAGTTGAAAGCATGTGGTCTCCGAACGTGACCTCGTGTCTTTTACAACATTCCCCCACTTTAATTAGGCTCATGCTTATCTCCTGCCAATTCATGTGCATAAATTCGGCCACTTTAAGAGTGACGTTTCCACCCAGATAGTCTTCTTGCCGTAGAAGCGCGCCTTCTCGTTGTAGGACTGCCCAAATGACAGAGATAGTGCGAACGAGTTGATCCGAAGTCAGTTCAACATTCAGGTTTTTCAAAGTATCCCGCAGGTCTTCGAAGCACTTCTCCGCACTTTGGTCCGGCCCCTCGCTTGTCGTCCAACCCCTCTTGATCCACGAAAATGCAATTTCCTCGCGAGTAAGCCGCTCGCCTGCTGTGTTGAGACGTGTAAATACATTTATGATCGCAGAATTATAGGATTCTAAATTTTCTTCTGTGTCCTTTTCGCGGATCTCAATGCGCGAAACCAGTTGTTCGCGGATGTCCACAAGGCGCTTCAAAATGAATTCCGTTGTTTTTTCCAAAGCATCATAGTCAGGTATTTCCGCTTTGATAACTCCCAACTCTTCAAGCATTCTTTGAGGGCTGATTTTTTCACCTGCTCTTTTCCAAAGCAAGCTGAGGCGTGCTAAGGCTATGTTATCCGGCCATTCTTTGAGAATCTTTAATGGGAATGTTGTATATGCCGGATTGCATTTCTCTCGGAGAACCCAAATGAGTGATTGCTGATCTCGCTCTCCATCAGGACCGAAATAGGTGATTTCGTCGGGATTCTTGATTTGCAATTGTGCTGCCAATGCACTCAGGTTTAGATAGATTCGAGCAGGCCCACACGTCTCATTCGGGAAATCCCATTTACGACCATGTAATGACATATGATAGTAATGGCGCATCCAATCGCGATCAAGCCAGGACAACCCATCCGCCTCCGCAAATGCTAAAATGAAACTTTGAATCCGTTGTTGGCCGTCTAAGACGAGGCGGACCACCTCGTTTGGATTTTGAAAATCAGATCGCTCAAATCGAGTTCTCTTACGCGTAGGATCATCTCCTGGCACTGCATGGCGACAAAAGCCCTGCATCCCAATCGCCAGTGCTTCCTGCTTTGGACTGAAGCGCCAGAAGACAAACGATCCAAGTGGCCAACCACGGAGCAGAGAGTCAATGGCCAGCATAATGCCTTCAGGCTCCCAAACGAAGGGGCGCTGCAAGTCCGGCACAAGAAGCGTTGTGTCGTTGCTGCTTGCAGTTTCGATCAGTTTGGCAACCGTCAACGGCTCTTCTGGAACTGTGTAAAATTGCTTTGTTTGGAATGTTGCTGTCGAATCAGTATGTTGGTCAGGAGGAATCATGTTCGAGATGGTTTAGTTGATCAATTTATTTCAGGCTACGCGCCAAAACCGATGCTCGATGCTATTGTTGATATTTTAGTAACAAAAACGTTTTGGCACAACATCTGTCTTTCGCAACAACTCGCGCGGCGTGGTTGCGTTCACCTGTTTCATCATCGCCAGCAGCACTCGCCCAGCGGCTTCGGCATCGGCCTGGGCGTGGTGGTGGTTAAATTGGTGGCCGATATGCGCCGTCAAGGTGGCGAGTTGATGATTTTCCAGTTCCGGCCAGACGCGCCGGGCAAGCTGACAGGTGCAA
>Ga0182027_10010078_pt1 | contig 13490 bp, 12 predicted proteins | sample 712E1DmetaG_FD_121300 | JGI IMG/M metagenome (GOLD analysis project Ga0182027, IMG submission 121300) | Permafrost microbial communities from Stordalen Mire, Sweden - 712E1D metaG (Illumina Assembly) | ecosystem: Environmental > Terrestrial > Soil > Wetlands > Permafrost | place: Sweden...
CGACGAAAACGGCCTTGTGCTGCTCGGGTACCTTGCGTTTTTCGACCCGCCCAAGGAATCGTCGGCGCAGGCGATCCGCGCGCTGGAAGACGCCGGCGTACAAGTAAAGATCCTCACGGGCGACAACGAGCTTGTCACACGCAATGTATGCAGGAACGTGGGCCTGCATGTCGATACCGTCATCACGGGTGCGCAGCTTGCGGGGCTTTCGGAAGAGCAGCTTTGCAAAACGGTCATGGAAGGCGTGGCATTCGCCCGGCTGTCTCCCATGCAGAAAGAGACCATCATCGAGTGCCTCAAGCGACAGGGCAAGACCGTCGGCTTTTTGGGGGACGGCATCAACGACGCTGCGGCGCTCAAGGCTGCCGACGTCGGCATATCCGTGGACACCGCGGTTGATATTGCAAAGGAGTCCGCCGATATCATCCTGCTCGAACGCAGCCTTCTCGTACTGGAAGAAGGTATCGTGGAGGGGCGCAAGATCTTCGCGAATATCATCAAATACATCAAGATGGGTGCGAGTTCGAATTTCGGCAACATGTTCAGCGTGGTGGGCGGCAGCTATTTCCTGCCGTTCCTTCCCATGGCGCCCATTCAGGTGCTGCTCAACAACCTGCTCTACGACATTTCGCAAACCGGCATTCCCACCGACCATGTCGACGAGGAAATGGTAAAGAAACCCCAGAACTGGGACATCGGTTTCATACAGCGGTTTATGGTTTTTATCGGACCCATCAGTTCGATCTTCGATTACGCCACGTTCTTCCTCATGCTGTATTTCTTTAAATGTAGAAACCTCGATCTGGCCGCACCCGCGGCCCTGGCCGCGAACTTCCCGGTTACCGACAGCCCCGAAAAGACCTATGCCGCCGCCCTCTTCCACACCGGGTGGTTCATCGAATCGATTTTCACCCAGACGCTCATCGTGCATATCATTCGGACCAACAGGATCCCGTTTGCGCAAAGCAGGCCGAGCGCCGGGCTCCTGCTCTCCACGCTGGGGATTCTCGCGGTTGGCGCTTACCTTCCGTATTCCCCGCTGGCAACGTATTTGGGCTTGGTGCCGTTGCCGCTTGTCTACTGGGGCTGGATCGCGGGATTCATGGCCTGCTACGCGGTGCTCACAAACACGGTAAAACAGTGGTTCAACCGTAGATTCGGAGTGTAACGATGAAGAGTCTTCTTTCCGCGCTCCAGGAAGGGCGCCTGGTTGAACTCCCGGACCCGAACAAGGAAAAAGCGCTCGAATATCTCGCCCTGCTCATTGAGGCGATCCCCGACGCGCACACTCAGGCCGATATTGTCCAGGAAGTCAAGCAGCGGGAGGCCGCGGCCAGCACCGCGCTGGGCAAGGGCATCGCGTGCCCCCACGCGCGCAAGGTCGGCGAAGGAGACCTTTTGTGCGCCGTGGGATGGTCGCCGCAAGGCATCGACTACGGCGCGCCCGATGGCCAGAAGGTGCAGCTCGTCATCATGTACTTTATCCCGGATTCCCAGCGTAACTCCTACCTTAAAGAAATTTCAGGACTTGCCAAGGCCGTAGAAAAGACCCACGGCATCGCCTCGATAGCCACGGCCGGCGACATTCACGCGGTTCGCAGCCAGCTGCTGGACTGGGTCGGATACGCCATCGACTCGGCCATTCCGGACGCCAAGGCCCGGATGATCAAACTACAGGAAAAGCAGGCGGCGATCTTTGCGGCCGAGCCGGGCAAGCCCGTTCGTCCGTTTACCATTGTTCCGTTCTATGTGCTTGTGCCCGAGGCGGGCCGCCCTGTGGTGCTTGCGCCCGAGCCCGATTTTGTGCGCGCCATGGAATCGCAGCCGTCAATCGCCGACCTGCTCAGGAGGAACGAGGGGTTCGAATGCGGCGGGTATCAGATCATTGTGCGGTCGGCGTCGACCTTTGCGGCCAACAGGGTGCTGCACGATTGCGTTGCGGTAAAGCCTGCATCTGGGCCATCCGGCAACAACAGCGGGCCCCGGGCTTAGGCCGTCGCGGCTTTTCGATCAGTCTGTCCCCGATTCCCTGCCGTTTCTGCAGCGCCGCCTTTCCCTCTGGAGCCTTTGCGAAAATCTTTTGTGAGGACCACCCTTCTTTTGTCCATTGCATAATCGCACTATAGTGCGCCACGCCATCCGGCACGGTTTATATTCCGAAAGAGTCGCAACCCCATCATTTATACCCACTCTCACGGCGTCCAATCAGTTGAGCCCGCACCCTGATTGACCGGCGATTCGCCGGAAAGACGGAAATCGCAAAAGGGGAGGTCGTTGATGTCTTCAAGGAATCCTTCTGACGGCGCAAAACCCGTTCGGAACAATGCCGGGAAAATGATCAGCGCGCGCGGCGCCGCGCATGAAACTGCCAGCCGCAAATCCGCCGAACAGGCACTTCGGGAGAGTGAGGAGAATTTCCGTGTTCTGTTTGAGGAGAATCCACTGCCGACCATTCTCTCCGAATTGCCTTCCGGCCGAATTGCTTTTGTGAACAAGCGGCTGGCCGCCATCCTGGGCCTGCCCCCCGAAGCGATCGTGGGAAAAACAGCCAACGACCTCGGGCTGCTGAAAAATCCCTCCGACCAGGAAAAACTGACCGGTCTGATCACCGGCCAGGGGTATGTTGACAATGTGGAAATCGACAGGGTTTCTCGCGAAGGAAGGCACGGCACCGATCTCGTCTTCATGCGGATCGTCACCATAAGCGGGAAACCGTATTGCCTTACCGTTCTGCAGGACGTCACCGAACGCAAGCGAACGGAGCAGACGCTCAAACAGCAGACCGCCGAACTGTCTGCGCTTTATTCCCTCAGCAGGGACGTTACCGCCACCCTGGACTTGGGGCAAACCGTGTCGGCAGCGCTGGAAGGTATGCTCGATGCAGCCCGGCCCAGCATGGCATTTCTTTTTGTTCGCGAGGGCGAGCGGCTGAATCTGATGCAAGTGCAGCCTCCGGATGCCCGGCAACGCATGGCCATGATTCCCGAGCACCGGGTTGGCGAGTGCATGTGCGGGCTGGCCGTGAAAGAAGGCCGGCCGCTTTACTCACGCAACATCTTCGACGACCCCCGCTGCACCTGGGACGAATGCAAGAAAGCCGGCATGAAATCGTTTGCCGCGCTGCCGCTCCGCAGTGGCGACGGGATCATCGGCGTCATCGGGCTGTCCTCCGACGAAGAGCGTGATTTCGAATCGCAGGCCAGGTTCCTGGAAACGCTGGCGGGACAAGTTTCGATCGGGATTTCAAATGCCCTGCTGTATGGAGCGGCGCAGCGGGAAATCACCGAGCGCAAGCGGGCCGAGACGGCGCTTCACGAAAGCGAAGCTCGTTTCCAGAAGATTGTCGAGCAGGCCCCGATCGCGATGGCCATTGTCGGCATGGACAGTACGATCGAGTATATCAACCGTAAAGCAGTCACCGTCTTCGGGTATCCGCTTCAAGATATTCCAACCATGGACAGATGGTGGGCTCAGGCCTATCCGGACGCGGCGTATCGCGAGGAAGTCGTCGCCGACTGGACGGGCCGCGTGCGGCGGGCGATCGTTGAGGACAGGGAAATCGTCGGCGACGAATACGGCGTCACCTGCAAGGACGGCAGCGTCAAGACGATGTTCATTTCCGGAGTCCCTGTTGCCAACAAGATTTTCGTGATGTTCGAAGATGTTACCGAGCGCAGACGCGCCGAAATGTCGCTTCGGGAGAGCGAGGAGCGCTTTTCGAAGGCTTTCAAAACGTCTCCCTACGCCTACATGATTGCAAACATGGAAGACGGCGTTATTATCGAGGTCAACGATGCATTCACCACCCTTTCCGGGTTCACCCGGGATGAAGTATTAGGGAGCTCGACGCTCACATTGAATTTCTGGGTAATTGAAGAAGATCGAAAGCGTATGGTAGCTACCCTTCGCGACAGCGGGGTCGTGGAGCGCATGGAGACGCGACTGCGCGGCAAGAACGGGAACATTGTGACGGCACTGCTCTTCGCTCGCATGATCAAACTGGGCCAAAGAGCATGCATTCTTTCCATTATGGAAGACATCACGGCCCGCAAACGAGCCGAGGAGGCGGTTGCCGCGGAAAAGGAACGCCTTTCCGTTACCCTGCGCAGCATCGGCGACGGCGTGATTACAACCGACATCAGGGGCTGCGTCGCTATCATGAACAAGGTCGCCGAAGAAATCACCGGCTGGACACAGCGCGAGGCGCAGGGAAAACCTCTTGACGCAATTTTCACGATTGTCAACGAATTCACGCGTCAACCCTGCGAAAACCCCGTGGCAAAAGTGCTCTCGACCGGGCAGGTGATAGAGCTGGCGAACCACACGCTCCTTGTCGCGCGCGACGGCACCCAGCGGGTGATAGCGGACAGCGGCGCACCCATCAAAGACAGCGACGGCGCTACCATCGGTGTCGTGCTTGTGTTTCGCGACATGACCGAAAAGCAGAAGACCATGGAGGCGATCCAGCGGGCCGCCAAACTCGACTCGCTCGGCATTCTCGCCGGCGGCATCGCCCATGATTTCAACAACCTGCTTACGGGCATTTTCGGCTACATATCCCTGTCCCGTTCCGTGGCGAAGGATTCGAAGGCTGTCGAATACCTTGATGCAACCCTCGCCAGCATGAACCGCGCCAGGGCGCTCACCCAGCAACTGCTTACCTTCGCCAAGGGAGGAGCGCCGGTGCAGAAAACAACGCCGCTCGTTCCGTTTATTCAGGAGGCCGCGCAATTCGCGCTGAGCGGATCGAACATTTCGTGCAAGTTTTTCCTGGCCACCAACCTCCGGCACTGCAATATTGACAAAAACCAAATCGGTCAGGTAATCGACAACATTGTCATCAATGCGCAGCAGGCAATGCCCGGCGGCGGGGCATTGGAGATCTCGGCCGAGAACATTTCTTATGGAGAGAAAGAGCATCCCACGCTGGCACAGGGCGATTATGTGAAGGTATCAATCAAGGATTCCGGCATCGGCATACCGAAAGATATCATTCCCCGCATATTTGATCCCTTCTACACCACAAAGAGCAAGGGGCACGGCCTCGGTCTCGCCACATGCTATTCGATTGTCAACCGTCATGGCGGCTGCATTGATGTGGAGTCGGAGCCGGGTAAGGGAAGCACCTTTCATGTGTACCTTCCCGCATCAACGGAATCGGCTGTCGGGACACCACGGGCAATTGTCAATCACAGAGGAACCGGCACGATCCTGGTGATGGATGATGAGGACGCGGTGCGGACGACGGTTCGGGCCATGCTGGAAACGCTTGGATACGCCGTGGTCTGCAGGAATAGCGGAAGGGAAGCGGTGGATTTCTACGTCAACGAAACCAGGGCCAATCGGAAGTTTGCCGCACTGATGTTTGACCTCACCGTCGCCGGCGGCATGGGAGGAATAGAAGCCGTCGCGGAGATCCGGAAGCTCAACAAGGACATTCCGGTTTTTGTGGTGAGCGGATACGCGGATAATTCCGCGCTCAAAGACCCTGGCGCATTCGGGTTCACCGCCGGACTTTCGAAACCGTTCACCCTCGCGGAGCTTTCGGAACTGCTGAACAAGTATGTGAAGTAAATGTTGCGGTTACTCGCGCGTCGAAATGCAAAGCGAGCCTTTCGCCAGCACAACGGTTCGTATTGCCGCATCGGTGAGCGTCACCCCGCCGATGGACAGCGAGTCGATGGCGCCGGTAACAAAGACGTTGGGCGAGATTTCCTTGTGCGAAAGCATCTTCTGCACCATGAGCTGCGTTTCGAGCAGACGCTCTCGCACGGGAAAGCGGAGGAACGGCTTTACCTTGTCCAGAATAATGCCGTGAAGGAGCCATCCCGCCGCCGAGTGCAGCGCGTTGCGGGTGGATATGTCGAACTCAAGGTCTTCTATCGACACCGTTGAAGACTGGGCGTCGTAGTTCACGCGGCCTATAACGTACACTTTGCCCGAGAACGAGCCAGTAAACTCCATGCTCACCACGGCGTATCCCCGCATGCCGTACAGGTTGATGTCCTGGACGATCACCTCTTTGTCGCCTGCTGTAAAGTTCCTTCCCTTGAGCGCGCCGGAGAGCATCTGGGTTGCGCTCGTGTAGGAGATTTCCGTGTACAGGTTTAAAACGAACGAGGTGTCGATGCTGTTTGCAACGGTAAAGGCGGGCAGGGAATCGCTCGGGCTGGACGCCGGCTGCCCGCCGAGAAAGGTTTCGGCAACCGACCGTATGCCGACGGCGCCGCGCATGGTGCCGGATTTTCCGCGCAGCTGCGTCATACTCACGGACACGGGGGAGAGCCTCAGCCACAGGCTGTCGGGCGAATCGGTGATCAGAATGGGCGACTGGATACGTTTCCAGAGCGGGACCAGCATTTTCTTGAGGTCGAGCATGCCGTTCACCGCGGAGTCGATTGCGCTGCCGAGGGCGTCCTGCTGGGTGCTGAGGAGAACATCGGCAATAGGAGTGACCGGTACGGAAATGAACCGCATGCGCACCACGGGCTCGGAAATCCATTCGTAGCCGTCCGATTGCGACACCGTGGTTACCTTCCAGTCGTTCGCAACGGTAAAGCGCGAGCGGAACTTGAGTGCGATGGCCGCCTCCACCTCCTGATATTCTGTGTGCGAAAACCCGAGCGCGTTCACGGTGAACTGGAACTGGAGCCAGATCTTGAGCGGCACACGGTAGGAAATCTGGTTGCTGTCGAGGTCGAGCTTGATGGAATCGCTTTTCCACACCTTGAGCTTGACCGGCTTCATCCCCGCGACCGACAGGGTGTCGCATTGGAAAAGAAGGCCGTTAATCTGGGCGTTGAGCAGTTGTTCGAGGTAGCTGGTCTTCATTTCCAGGGGAACGTCGACAACCGATGGCACGGGCGTGAAGCCCGCCGCGGGCGAGAGGTCGGCCGGCAGTTCGACCTTGGTCTGCACCCTGGGCACGCAGGAGATAAACGCAACCACAAGGGTGACAACAATGCAACGTTTGGTCATAAGAAATCGGGATGAAAGCGGTGGATTGAAGAGTAAAATAATATATTTCCGTTGGCGGGAACCACCTTGCGATTGCAAAGCACTCCCGAATTCCTGAATAACATAATGTTGTGAAAAGCCAAGAAAACGCAAACGCCCACGAGTCAGGATTGAGCGAGTTACCTCTGATTGTATCCTGATTGTTTTCCTGTAATTGATTCTATTTTTATTTTGATAATTGCAATATTGGCAACTTCTTTCCGATCAAATTGGTATTCTATTCCCGTTGAATATTTTTTCATTATTGCATTTAATCCAATTATCTTTTCTTCGTATTCTTCAATTACAATTGCTTTCCCAAATCCGATAACGCTTCTATATTTTGTTCCCCAATTGCAAGCCTTTTCATTTTTAACAATTTCAACAGCAGTATCAATTTCCAGACAAACATTTGGATTTGCTTTTATTAAATCCAATTTTAGTCCCTGGTTTGCCGAATGACAAAATATTTCTTTTTGAAAATAGCCAAAATTGACAGGAACAATGTAGGGATATTGTTGGCCCAGCATGCCGATTCGGCAAATCGTTGCAGATTGAAGTATTGCTTCAATTTCCGCAAAGTCGCTTATTTCTTTATCGTTTCTTCTCATATTTATTTCAGCTAACGGGCGAAGCTGAGGGTTTGCCGCTCCTTTGCAAAAACTACCTATTCCAGAAGCAAAAAGCAAGTTTCTCGTCCTATGGGTCAAGAGGCCCGAAAAGACTCGCCACGAAGGGAAGTTGAAAGTGACGGTTGAAAGCCGGATGCGGAGCGTGAACGAGGGCCGCCGCCGCAACGCGGCGGGGCGCCCAAGATTCTTCTTTGATTCAAGCAAAACTCTGGCCTCAAATCCGTGGAAGAAACAGTCCGATAAAATAGATGCCATAGAGAACTTCTAGAAAGAGGCCATTGCGCTTGCGCGAACGTCCATCCAGAGAATTCCCAAAAAGGACCGCGAATCTTCAACCGTTACCGTGAGCATTTCGACCTGTACGCACCAAGACGATACCCCCGGAACGAAACCCTATTGCAATCCATTGTGTGTCGGTCCACGCGGTTGCTTTTGCATAGGTGAGAGTAGTATCTGTGTTGGAGCTTGTTCCAATGACCACCTTGGCCGATGTAATATAGGATGGAAGATAGCCGATCATTCCGATGCGTACGATATTTCCTACCGTGTCGGTAATAGTGTCGACATCCCTATGGCCGCTGGAGTTCTGCACGATCACGTTGATCGTGGCATCCCCGGGCTGGAAAGGACTGTCATCGGTTGTACAGGTGAGCACGAATAACCCGGCAACAGACAAGGCGAATAGAACGATGGAAAATCTTCTTTTCATACGACTTGTTCCCCCGAAGAAAGAGGTATGCAAGAATGGCAGGTTTCTGAGAAACAAAATAGCATTTTACACGATTGGTTACTGTGACCACGGTCACAAAGTGCCAAATTGCTTGTTACGAGAAAATTGGATCCGGTCGGAAGACACTTTCCCGGCGGCTGTTCAATTGACAAGCCTGCGGGAACGGGCTCGGTGCCGCAGTTGGAAAAAACAGACACGAGGAGAATTACAACGAATGAAAAGAGAGAAAGTAATTTCTTGATGGACATGGGGACTCCAGGCGCGTTCACGAACAAAATAGTTCATCCGCATCGACAGGCTCTGCAAGCCGTCGCAATTGTGTCCGGGAGGTTGGGTGGAGGCTCCTTTCTTGTTCCGGGTTGTCTTTCGACGTCATCGATAGTATATTTGTAATACAAAAGCTATATCGATGGAGAACGCCATGAGAACCGTCACCGTTTCACCAAAGTATCAGATTGTAATCCCGAAAGAGATTCGGGAGGCCATGGGGATCGAGCCAGGCGAAAAAGCGCAGATTATTCCCTACGAGCACCGGCTGGAATTCATACCGGTGCGCGCCGCAAAGAAGATGCGAGGATTCTTGAAGGGAATCGATACCACGGTCAAGAGGGACAAGGACCGGAAATGAACATCGTGGATTCGTGCGGATGGCTCGAGTATCTGGCCGACGGCTCCAATGCGGACTTCTTCGCCCCTGCAATCGAGGATATCCGCACCGTCATCGTTCCCACTATCTGCATGTGCGAGGTCTTCAAGCGCATCTTGCACCAGAGAGACGAAGATTCGGCCCTGCAGGCCGTAGCACTCATGAATCAGGGCACCGTGGTCGACTTGACAACCACAATTGCGCTTCGAGCGGCAAAACTGGGCGTTGCGTACAAGATTCCGCTTGCCGATTCGGTCATACTTGCCACTGCGCAATTCCATGACTGCCTTGTGTGGACGCAAGACGCAGATTTCAAGAATTTGCCGAACGTGCGGTACGTTTCAAAATCGGCCGCGAAGAAGAAATAGCACCGTTTGCCTCCCCCTCACAAAGCAATTCCCTCCCGCCTGATCCTCTCGTACAGCGGCAGGTTCTTGTGCTTCACGTCGTTCCAGTCCTGTTTGTCCTTGAACACCGCATTAATGTCTTCGCCAATCTCCATCGACAGTTTGTAGAGCGGGTGCCGCACGCGGTCGGCGCGCGCCGAATCCACCGGACCGTCCAGGAGCACCAGAAAGTCCCAGTCTTTTCCGTTTGCGCAATCGCCGCGGCAGTGCGAGCCGTAGAGGAGCAGCTCGGCAGACGGTTCGACGGCAACGACGAGTTCCCTCACCTTCTGCGCCACTTCGGATGATTTCCTTTTTGTCATGTCGGTTTATCCGGTTCTAGGTTTCCTCAACAGCAACTACCGTTATCCTGGAGGCCAGGAGAGGTCGCGTCCCGCAAGGATGTGGGCGTGCAGGTGCGGCACGAGCTGTCCCGCATGCTCGCCCGAGTTAATTACCACACGGTAGCCGCCGGGCACAAGGTTCTGCTCGCGTACGGTTTTCGCGAGCGCCTCAAAGAATTTTTTCATCAGGTCCATCTTGTGCGCGGGCACGTCGTGGATCGCGGAAAAATGCTCCTTGGGAATCGCCACCAGATGCGTGGGCGCCACCGGGTTGATGTCTTTGAAAACGAGCGTCCATTCGTCTTCGTAAACCTTGATTGACGGGATCTGGCCGGTGATGATTTTGCAGAATATACAATCGGACATGATAATTTCTCCTTTCTGAGCAAAATTAAGAACTGGGCGTTCCCCTCCGCTACGCTTCGGGTCGGTCTCCCTTTGGGCTCGGCCGCAGGCCTCGGTGCCGCCTGCCCGAAGTCGCCTGCGGCGAAGGGTCAGGCGGCCCTGCGCTATTGCGCACCCGCCGGTCCACCTAACGCGCGGCAACGGGTTTTTCCCGCCGCACCTCGACAGTTCTCGATAATGCCTTTTTGCTTCGCAATTGGGCGAATCCGGTAGTCGCTTTTGTCAATGCTCGTGGGTGCCCCCGAGCCGAAGTTTGATTCTTGCACCTACACCCACTTGGGGTGCACCCAGGAGGGGGTAGCGGAAGACCGCGCGCAGCGCGGGCTGGAGCGAGGGGGAGACTTCCCCCAACAAAGTATCTTAATCGTATTGTTAATATAATTTCATCCCCTCAATCACGCCTTTGAAGACCGCATGCTATTTAGTATTTTCTAGCCCATGAAATCCGTTGGAAAGACACCCGAGATAAAGATGATAGCTCAGAACAAGAAGGCATATCACGACTTCGAAGTCCTTGAGAAGGTTGAGGCCGGGGTGGAACTGCTGGGGTCGGAGGTGAAATCGGTGCGGCAGGGCGGAATCTCCATCTCCGACACCTTTGCCACCTGCGACAACGGCGAGATGTTCATTCACCATATGCACATAATCCCCTACCAGCAAAAGGGGTTTGTGGTGCCCGAGCCGTACCGGAAGCGCAGGCTTCTTCTCCATAAGAGCCAGATCGTGCGCATGGCTGCCGACGTCGAAAGAAAACATCTTACGATAATACCGCTTAAGGTATATTTCGATAAACAGTGGGTCAAAATGGAACTCGGGCTGTGCCGCGGCATGAAAATGTATGACAAAAGGGAAAAAATGGCAGCCGAAGAATCGAAAAGGCGTCTCGCCCAAATCATGAGGATTCGCGGAAAACGGTAAGCTTGGCTCTTCACAAGAACACACTTCTTTCAGCCCGCTTTTTGCGGGGAACGTGCGCGCTTATTGCCGTGGCGGCGTGGGCCGCAGTGACGGGGGAGCCGCGCCTTTCAAACGAAATTTCGGGCAAACAGCGGCCCCTTGCAGTGAAGGAATGCGGGCAAGCGGCCAGTGTGTCGCTCACCGATGTCTGCGAAGGGATGGGATTCTCCTGGAAATGGGATTTTACTTCGGAGAAGCTCACGTGCGTTAGAAAAGGCCTTAAAATCTTTTTTGTCCAGGATCTGCCTTTTTGCCTCGTCAACGATTCGCTGCGCCAGATGCCCGTCGGCCCTGTTCGCTGCGGCGGTTTGCTCTATACGCCGGCGTCAATGACGGCCGACATTTTCTCGCGGGCAACCGGCGATTCGATTGTCTGGCGCGAGCAGGATTCGGTGATGGTGGTGACCCCGCGGCCGGTGGCGAAGGCTGCCGCGGCAAAGGCCCCCGCCGACACCGAAAGGGTCGCGAAGGCCGGCGACATCACGGCGCGGGCGTATGATACCGCCGCGCGGGTGAAGCAGCCGCAGCAGGAGATTGTCAAGACCATCGTGATTGATCCCGGGCACGGCGGCATGGACCCCGGCGCAACCGGCCAGAGCGGGATTGAAGAGAAGAAAGTGGTGCTCGACATAGGCCTTGCGTTGCGGGACCTGTTCAAGAAGAAGACCAGGCTCACCGTGTTTCTCACCCGCGATTCGGACAGGTTCATTCCCCTGGTGGACCGCACGCGTTTTGCAAACGAAAAGAAGGCTGATATTTTCGTGAGCATTCACGCAAACAGCATTGAGGGAAACAAGAAGAAGAAGGACGTAACGCGCGGCTACAAGGTGTATTTCCTGTCGCAGGCGAAAAACGAGGAAGACAAGCTCGTTGCCATGCGCGAAAACGCGGTGATCGAGCTTGAAGACAAGACGCACAAGTACGACAACCTGCAGGATATTCTTATCGACATGGCTGGAAACGAGTTCCTGCGGGAAAGCCAGGATTTTTCTATTATGGTAACCGAGAAATTCACTTCGTGCCTCAAGAGCATTCCCCGCCTGCATCTGGGAATCGGACAGGCGAATTTCTGGGTGCTTAACGGCACGTATATGCCCTCGGTGCTTGTCGAAGTCGGATTCATCTCGAATTCACAGGAAGAGAAGGACCTGAACGATCCGTCGACTCAAAAATCGATCGCGTCGGGGATTTTTGAGGCGGTGATGAGCTTCAAGAAAAAATACGAGGAAGGTCAATGAGCGATCCGCGGCCCATCGGCATGTTCGATTCCGGCCTGGGCGGTCTTACGGTCGCGCGCGAGGTGTTCAGGTGCATGCCGGGAGAGACGGTTTTGTATCTCGGCGATACCGCCCGGTGCCCGTACGGCGGCCGCTCCGAAGAAACGATAAAGACGTTCGGCATGCAGGACGCGCGCTTCCTTGTCGAACAGGACATCAAGATGCTGATTGTCGCGTGCAACACCGTGTCGTCGGTGGCGCTCGACTATGTCCGCGCCGAGATCAACGACATTCCGGTTGTGGGAGTCGTGCAGCCGGGCGCACGCGCGGCGGTGCAGCGCACCACGCGCAAGAAGATCGGGGTGGTGGGAACCGCGGCCACGATCCGCACCGGCTCGTACGAGAAAGCGATTCACGATATCGACCCGGGCATCAAGACCTATGCCCTTGCCTGTCCGCTGTTTGTGCCGCTTGTCGAAGAGGGACTGCTGGACTCCGACATCACGCGTCTTGCGGCCCAGCGATACCTGGCCGATCTTGTCGCCAAAGGAATCGATTGCCTTATCCTGGGGTGCACGCATTACCCGCTCCTGCTGGAGACGATCCAGAGCACCGTGGGCGGCGGCATTCAGTTGCTCGACAGCGCGCTGTGGGCCGCGCGCGAGGCCCGGGATATTCTTTTCGCAATGCAGTGCCTGTCCTCTCAGCAGGGAGGCGGCAGGGAGATGAGTCGCTTCTACGTGACCGACGTGACGCCGCAGTTCGCGCAGAACGCCGCGAGGTTTCTGGGCAGTCCCCTGTCGAACATTGAAAAAATCGAACTCGAACAATTGACAAAAACGATATAACACCTACAAGGAGGAAGTATGTCTGGTCATTCCAAATGGGCCAAAATCAAGAGGTCCAAGGGAAACGCGGACGCTGCAAGAGGCAAGGTCTTTAGCCGTCTCATCCGCGAAATCACCATTGCCTCGCGCATGGGCGGGGGAGACAAGGAAGCCAATCCGCGTCTGAGGTCGGCCATTGCCGCCGCGCGCGCCGCGAACATGCCCCTCAAGAATGTCGACAATGCCATTGCCAAGGGCACGGGCACGCTCGACGGCGCCACGTATGAGGAATTTTCGCTGGAGGGATACGCGCCGGGCGGCGTCGCCGTGCTTGTCGAATGCATGTCGGA
>Ga0182027_10010081_pt1 | contig 13488 bp, 11 predicted proteins | sample 712E1DmetaG_FD_121300 | JGI IMG/M metagenome (GOLD analysis project Ga0182027, IMG submission 121300) | Permafrost microbial communities from Stordalen Mire, Sweden - 712E1D metaG (Illumina Assembly) | ecosystem: Environmental > Terrestrial > Soil > Wetlands > Permafrost | place: Sweden...
CCTCGGCGGCGATCAGAGATGTGTCAGCAACATCATTCTGAAACCGCTACCGCAGGAGGGCAACTGTTGACTTTCTACAAACACCTGTTTTGGACAAGAGTGAAATGATGACTCCCGCTTCGCGGGCTGAATTCATCAACAAACTCAGGACTCAGGACACTAGCGGGTGGTCACTAACGACTGCCCCTCAATCCTCGTCCTTGTCGGTGGGGGGGCCTTTCTCATGCTCTTTTTTCCGCAGCTTCTCTTCTCCCTTGGAGCGTTTCTGCTCCTCCCTCTGGCGGTCTTTAACAGTTTGGGCGTCGGCCTTTTCTTCGCGCTTCAATTCGCCGAACAGCTTCGACTGCTCGGAGAGCGCTTTGGTGGCGCCGTCAACCGCATCGGTGAAATCCTCAATGGCGTCGCTGAGCGATCGGCGGTACCCGGCGGCATAGGGATCCGATGATTGTTCAATACGCCGCAATTGCTCGAGCTGGTGGGGGCCCATTTCCAGAATTTGTTTCAGGCCGGCGCGCATATCGTCGTGGCGATCGTAGTGATCCTCGATCCAGTCCTTCAGGGCGTCGGTGATGCGAATATACTGGCCAAGTTGGGTATCAAGGTAAGCGGGAATATCGTAGTCCGGATTCGGCGGACGGTTGCGAATATCATCGAACCGCTCCAGGCGGACTTCCGCGAACGACAGATATTTTTCGATGCGTTCGGAAGGATCCTGCGCGTCGCGCAACTGGTCCGCTTCTTCCTCGCTGAGGTAATCGCCTTTTTCCTCCCCCCGCGCCACGCCCAGGGAGACGGCAAGCAACAGAGCCGAAATCATCAAAGTGCGCATACGGCAATCACCGTACTTCCGTGGGACTCCCCGGGCTGGTGTTAGCCTGGGGAGGGGGAGAACCTTTGAGAGTCCGGGGAGGGCCGCCGGGGAACTGCGCGTGCAGAACCTCGCCCCGCATCTTCTCCATTTCCTGCGCCGCATTCTCCAGGGGGGGGCGGTCCAGGTAGCTCACGGTCCGTTCCAAATCTTGCAATATGCGCACGTCTTCGCGAAGTGCAATCTCCAGCTCTCTAAACCCCTCCGGCTGTTTGGACGCCTTGCGCCCGGAATCCTGGAGAAGCTTCCATGAGGTTTTCATCGCGTCCGTGAACGCGCCGAGAAGTTTTTCGCCCGCTTCGATATTACCCTGCGAGTAGGCATTCTGGACTTGGGTGAGTTTCAAACTGGCGAGCTTGATTTCGTCCTTCGCCTTCTTGACGGGATTCGGTTCGCTTTGGATCCGTTGGAGCAATTGCTCCGCGGTCTCGCGTCCCATGGCGCACAGTCCGGCCAATAAAATCCCCAGCAAGGCCAGGCAGACCGGCAGGACTGTGCAGCGTTCCCGAGCCATACCTAAAGATTATATCTATTTTGCAAGCACGCGGCGGAGAAGCTTTGCCCGCTGGGTGGCCTGCCATTCCTGATCCGGATTCTTGCCGTTCGAAAGCTGCAGGAAGCGTTCGTAATTGGCCAACGCTTCTTTGCGCGCCCTGAGGTGATCGTAACAGGTGGCCAGGACGAAGAACACATTGGGCGACGCGTCCGGGGCGCTCGCCAACTTTTCGAAAAGGGGGATCGCTTCTTGATACCGCTTTTGAAAGTCCAGGCTGAAAGCGAGCCCAATGGCAGCCTCGCGATTGTGCGAGTCCAATTGCAGGGCGGTGCGAAACTCCTTCTCCGCCTCCGGAAATTTCTGTTCGTCCAACAGTGCTTGCCCGAGACCACGATGGAGATCCGCAACGTTTGGGTCTGCGCTCAGCGCCAGGCGATAGTACTTCTCCGCTTCGGGGAAGTTTTTCAGGCACGCGTTCACGTCACCCAATGTGGCCGAAAGTCCAGGCAGATCCGGTTTCACCCGGTAGATGCTTTCCAAAGCATCGCGGGCTTTCTCGTTTTGCTTTTGCACCAAGTAGAGCCGCGCCAGGTGAAGCCGCGTTTCCAGGTCATCCGGCTGCGCTGCCAGGTATTTCTCAAAATGCGTGACTGCCTGCGCGGTGTCGTTCAGCGCTTCGGCGGCGGAGGCCGCTCCCAGCTCCGCCTGCACCAATTTTGGATTCAGCACCAGGGCCTGTTGAAATGCGGTGAGCGCCTCCGCTGGGTGTTTTTGTTCAAGTTCGAGTTGACCGAGTTCGAGTTGCGCAATGGCCGCGTGCGGATCGAGGCGCGTCACCTCCTGCAACTCTTTCCCGGCAGCATCCGCCTGGTTGGTTTGGGCGAGGGCACGCGCATAATACAAGTGGGCGCGGACGTTCTCCGGCTTCAGCGTTGTGGCTTTTTGCAAATGTTCCAGCGCCGCCTGTGGCTGCTTCTGCTCCACCAGCAGAATTCCCAGGTTCAGCCGCGCGGGAAAAAGATCGGGTGCAAGCTCCAGGGATTTCTGGTAGGCCTTGACCGCTTCATCCGGCTGGTGCAGACCGGCGTAAGCAAAACCCAGGTCGAACCAGGCGGGCGCCATGTCAGTTTGATTCGTAATGACAGTCTTCAGCGCCTTTACCGCTTCGGCGTAGTCCTTCCGCGTCAGGGCATCATCCGCCCGACGTATTAATGCGGAGGATTCTTCCGATGCGGCGGGAGCAGAAGGCTGGGCGGGGGCGTTGCTCAACTTTCTTAGCAACAGGATGAGGCTTTCGGTGGCCCCCGCTTTGCGCAAGTCGCGCTCAAGTGCGGGCGTCACCTTGAAGTCGATGCCATCACTACGCGCGAAACCCTCGATTTGCCGGGAGGGAACGCCGGCCTGAAGCATGCTGAAGGTTTGTTCCTGCGAGAGCGGCGCTTCCTTCTCCTTACTGGAAGCGGGCAGAAGAAATGGACCGGTGCCGGGCCGCCCGGGCGGGGCACATGCCGCCCCTTGGGGGGAGATCAGCAAGGCCAGGGAGACCACCATGATCGCCAGAGAGGTTAACCAGGATTTCTGACCAGATTTGGAATGAGGAATCCAGACTAAGTTCACCTTGGAAAATTGCATGGCATCAATTCTTCGCTTTCATCGCGCCGCGCGGCCACTGGGAATGGGGAAGATATTTCGCCAAGAATTTTCCCGTCAGCGAGAGCTTGTTTTCCAGCAGGCTTTCGGGCGTACCCGCGGCCACAACATATCCGCCGGAATCGCCGCCATCGGGGCCGAGATCAATGATCCAGTCGGCCGTCTTTAGCACATCCATATTGTGTTCGATGATCAAAACGGTGGCGCCGGTTTCAATCAGGCGGCGAAAAGCCGTCAGCAATTTGCTGATGTCGTCAAAGTGGAGGCCGGTGGTGGGCTCATCAAAAATGAAAAGGCTATCTTGGCTGGTCCGATGCGCCAGGTGGGCGGCCAGGCGAACACGTTGGGCTTCGCCGCCGGAAAGCGTGGTGGCCGATTGCCCCAGCCGCAGATACCCCAGCCCGACTTCCTCCAGCACGCGGATTTTGCCGGTCAACTTGGGAACGTTGGAAAAGAAGGCCAGGGCCTCTTTCACCGTCAACTGCAAGACATCATAAATACTCTTGCCTTTGTAATGGATCTCCAGGATGCCGGGTTTAAAGCGGCGGCCACGGCACTCTTCGCAAACCAGATCGACGTCGGCGAGAAATTGCATTTCCAGGGTCACCGTGCCGTCGCCCTGGCAGGTCTCGCAGCGCCCTCCGGGAATGTTGAAGGAGAAATATCCCGGAGTGTAGCCACGCTTGCGCGCTTCCGGAGTGGAGGCAAAGACCTCGCGAATGGCGTCAAATGCCTTGATATAGGTGACGGGATTGGAGCGCGGTGTGCGGCCCAGCGGCGATTGATCGACCAGCACAATTTCCGCAATCTGCGCGTCGCCTTCAATGCGTTCGCACTCGGCGCGCGGCGCGGGCAGACCGCGGCGCGAGATGAGGGTGTTGTAGAGCACATCGTGAACCAGGGTCGACTTTCCCGATCCGGAGACGCCGCTGACGCACACCATGAGTCCCAAAGGAATATCCACATCAACGGACTTCAAATTGTGCTGGCGTGCGCCGCGAATCCTCAGCCAGAACTTGCCGGGCTTACGCCGCACCTCCGGAATGGGGATTTCCAATTCTCCGGAAAGATACCGCCCCGTCAGCGAATGCGGGTCAGCAAGCAGCCCTTCCATGTTGCCCGCATAAATGATGCGGCCGCCGTGCTCACCCGCGCCGGGTCCGAGGTCCAATAATTTGTCTGCCTCGCGCATCATCTCGGGATCGTGCTCCACCACCAGCACCGTGTTTCCCAGATCGCGCAGGGTTTTCATAATCTCAATCAGGCGGCCCGTGTCGCGAGGGTGCAGGCCAATGGAAGGCTCATCCAAAACATACAATGCCCCAACCAGATTTGAGCCCAGCGCCGTGGCTAATTGAATGCGCTGGGATTCGCCGCCGGACAGTGTGGAAGCCAACCGGTCCAAAGTCAGGTATTCCAATCCAACGCGATAGAGGAATTTCAAGCGTGAGCGGACTTCTTCCAAAATCTTATCGGCAATCGTCTGGTGTTCCGGCGAGAGGCGCAGCTCATTGAAAAAGTGGTAGGCATCCTGAATCGACATGCGGCAGACTTCGGTGATGCTTTTCCCCTGGACGCGCACGTTCAACGCTTCGCGGCGCAGGCGTCCGCCCTGGCATTCCGGGCACAGGGTGTAGCCGCGATAACGGCTCAGGAACACGCGCACGTGGAGCTTGTACTTTTTCCGCTCCAGGTACTCAAAGAATCCGCGGATGCCCTCGAAATCATCGTCCCCTTCCACCAGCCAGCGGCGCTGGTCGGAGTTGAGCTTGTAATAAGGAACGTCGAGGGGGATTCCCTTGGCGCGGGCGGCGCGGCGCATTTCATTCTGCGGCACGCGGTAGCGCGGCTTGGTCCAGGGTTCCACCGCACCGTCGGCCAGACTCTTACTCTTGTCGGGAATCACCAGGTCGAGATCGAAATCGATGGTATTCCCAAAACCCTGGCACCGCGGGCAGGCGCCGTAAGGATTGTTGAACGAAAACAGACTCGGCTGGGGGTCCTGATAAACGATTTTGCAGGTCTTGCACTCAAAGCGCTCATTGAAGACCCATCGCTCCGGAGGTGTGGCGGGATCGTTGGAAACGAATTCCAGTATTGCTTCGCCTGATTCGCGATAGCAAAGTTCCACCGAATCGATGACCCGCTGGCGAATGTCCGCGGCCGCAGCGAGCCGGTCCACCAGAATGTAAACAGGCTGGGCGAAATCGACGTCGAGCAGGGACTCCGGCGTGGAGAATTCAAAAACGCGGCCGTGCTGGTACAGGCGGTTGTAACCCCTTTGGCGAAGGGCGAAGAGTCGGGGCTTCAAGTCCTCACTGGGCGGCGTGGGCCGCGAAGCCGCGGGCGAAACACCTGCGGTTTCGATGGCCGCGGGCTCTTTGCGCCTTGCCTTGCCGCCCCGCGTCTTCGTTCCGGGGGCTGAGGGTTTCGCGTCCTTCGCATCAGGGCTTTCGGGAACCTTGGGTTCCACGGAAGCCACCGGGTTCACTTGAAACAATACATAAAAGCGGCGGCCTGGTTCCTGGGTCAGAATTTTTTCCGCAATGGCGTCGACATGGTCCCTCTTTACCACCTGGCCGCAGCGGTAGCACAGGGTGACGCCGATGCGCGCAAAAAGCAGACGTACATAATCATAAATCTCGGTCGCCGTCGCCACCGTCGAGCGCGGATTACGCGTGGTGTTCTTCTGGCGAATGGCCACCGGCGGCGCGATGCCGGAAATCTCGTCGACGTCCGGCTTCTCCATGCGCTCCAGGAATTGCCGCGCGTAAGCCGAAAGCGATTCCACGTAGCGCCGTTGGCCTTCCGCATAGAGCGTGTCAAACGCCAGGCTGGACTTCCCCGAACCCGAAAGTCCCGTGACCACGGTGATCTTGTTATGGGGGATTGTGCAGTCGATATTTTTCAGGTTGTGGACACGCGCCCCGCGAACAACGATCTCCTCACCCAGTGAGCTTGCGCGGGCAACGCCGAACGCCTTGGCCCCGGCCGTGGCATTCCCCGCCGCAGCGCTGCCCGAGGATTGTGCCGCGCCCGGACTTTCAACCAGCGCACCCGAATTGATGGACTGATTCTCGCCTGTGCTCAAGTAACTCCTAATCATGGGCGGGGACTCGCCGGGCCGCCGGCCTCAGCGACTCAGGCGGACCGATACAGTGAATCTCCTGCTCCAAAGCCTAAACAAGCAATTATAAGTCGAGGGGAATCGGCATGCAAAGAGGAAGACTTGAAACAGCGGTTGAGCACGCTTTAGCGGAGCTCGATGAGTTCCGCATCTCTTGCAACAAGGGACCGGCTAAACAGGCTGCGGAAAAACTCATTGGCACTGTCATTCTGAGGAGGTCGCCGCGGCGACCGACGAAGAATCTCTGTATTCGCTTGAAGATTCAAATGCAGGGGTCCTTCGCTGAGCTCAGGATGACAGTATGGGAGCGTTTTTCCGCAAGCTATAAAGTCCTGACACACACAAGCCAGCTTGACAAATAACCTGCCTGCAAAACCAAAGCCGCTGGTGGAACGGAAGCTCCGAGCCACCAGCGGCTTTGCGAATCTATGATGTCTTACTGAGCTGGAGGTGCCTGCGGGTGTGGGGGAGGCCCACCGGGGGCGCCGCCATGGCCCTCAGGATGGCCGGGAGGCATTCCCGGACCGCCCCGCCGCTCCATCATGTGTCCCCGTTCCGGACCACCACCAGGGCCGCCATTCTCCATGAAGGCTTTGACCTTCTTTAGCTGTTCCGGAGTCAGTACCCCCCGCGCGGAGAGCATTGTTTCCACGTGCTGCTTTTCCATCTTTCCACGCAGGGCGTTTACCTCATCAATTTTCTGCATGATCGCATCGTGATCGGGATTATCCGCCCGCATCAGTTCACGCAGTTCGATGTGGTGCAACTCCAGGTCCGCGCGAGTCTGCACGGAAGCTTTCTCCGCATCTACGCCGATCTTGTGCAAGCGCCCAACCTGCTCGTCCGTGAGACCGAGCATCTGGCGCACGCGGGGATTCTCCGCCATGCGCAGAAGGTGCTCGCCACCGCCAAATTCGCCCCGGCCGCCGCGTTGCCAACCCATCCGGCCCTCTCCGGGTTTGCCGAATTGGCCGTGGTCGCCTCCTTCAAATTGATGCGGGCCGTTACCCCATTCGTGCTGTCCGCCTCCACCAAACTCATGTTGGCCTTGCCTAGGACCAGGCCCTTGTGGGGCGCCTTCCTGAGCCCAAGTGACAATCGCCGCCGCCAGCAAAACCATAAAACCTAACGTCCCAATCGCAATTTTCCGTCGCATAATTAATTCCCTCCCTTTGCATTGTTGGACGGAGTATACACCGTATTCGTTACCATGAATTCATGGCCCGGTGCATATTTAACAAGAGTTAACAAGCCTTCAAAGTCCCTTAATATACTTTACAATCTACTATTATCCATCAAACGCTCACACTTGGGGCGACAAACAGTTTTGACCCTCGCCTCATGATATTGATAGCAAAAGCGTTGCTTAGATTCAGGGCCCGCCCAAGTCCCCTTCGGCGCAATCCTTTTGGCAGGAAACACGTACGACCTGGTGCTGAAGTCTTAGCCGCGGCAAATTGTCACTTGCGGTCGCGCAGAGCTTCGTCAATAACCTTATCGAAATCGGCCGCGGGGGAAGCGCCGGTGATGGCTCGCCCATTGATATAATTCGTGGGAGTTTGTCCGATACCCAGCGCATCCCCTTCGTGCATATTGGCTTCGACGCGCGAGAGGGAATCCTTGGCATCGATACAGGCAGCGAGCTTCATGTTATCAATCCCCGCCTCCGCAGCGATATGCAGCAGCGTGTCGCGGGCATGATCGCCGGTGACGGTCGTCTGGTTCTTGTAAACGGCGGAGCGAAAGTCCACATACTTGGTGGGATCAATTTGATAAACGCATTGTGCGGCGATGGCGCCGGTGAGCGCCCAGTCGTGGATGGCGACAAGCGGAAACTCCTTGAACACCACGTGCAGCTTGTCGCCATATCTGGGGATGATTTCCGTTTCCAGTTCTTCCTGCATCTTTGCGCAAACCGGGCACTCGAGGTCGGAGTATTCCACCAGCGTCACCGGAGCGCTCGCGGGGCCTTGGGAGGGTTGGTCCTTGAGTGAAATCAGCCGCACAACCTCTTCGCGGGAGTCGCCGCCAAGATTGAAGATGCTTCCCTCAACGATATAGCGCATGTTCCGGGAAACAAAAATCGCTTGCGACCGCTTGTCCTTACCGTCGTCAAGCACCACCGTGGTCTCAAGGAAATCCGCGAAGATGCTTTCGCGCAGATCGGTCATGGTGATCTTGATGGAGGCGGGAATGGTGAAGCGCTCGCGCAGGTAGTTGATAATCTTCTCGCGTGTCGCCGGTGGCGTCGGGACTTGCGCAATGAGGGCGGGCGCGGCCGCCAGAACCATAGCCAGCGCGCCCAGAAAGACGAAGCATCGAAGGGGAAGTCGGCTCATCGAAACAGTGAACTCCTTTCGCTCAAACCTTGGGGCAGTGCAACAATCGTGTGAAGCGGGATTGTAATCACATCATCGGGTAATTGCAATTTACAGGAATAAGGGGCAGGCTGGTGTTATGCTCGCGCAGCCCTGCAATTGAGTGCGGATCAAGCAAGCCGGTCCATGGCCGGATGGGGTCGATCTCAGCCGGCGGGTTTATCCCGGCGCACCAGACCTCCGCCTTCGAGGTCTCCTGTTCTTCCCTGGGCTCACGCTTCAGAATCCGAGGGCAGCCCCCGTCGTTGCGATCTGAAGTTTTTCGCGGGGAGAGCCGCATCAGACCTCAAAGACGGAGGTCGCGCTACACTCCCAGAAGCCCGAAGCGTAATCAGCGCCCGCAGCATTTTTTGTACTTTTTCCCGCTCCCGCATGGGCAGGGCTCATTGCGCCCCACCTTCGGTTCAGTTCGGCGATAGGGCTCCGGCAAGCCTAGGCCTGGCCCGAGAAGGGGGAAGAGGCTGGCTGCGTCATCTTCCAAATTTTCCAGGTTATCATCCGCTTCAATGCCAGCCACTGCCCATTCCTCCCCGCGAGCATTCCTCTTGTGGAACCCCCCCCACCAACTGATTGCATCGGCCGTATTCGTGATCAGCCGGTTGCGACGCTGCGCCTTTCCTAAGGCAATGTCGGTGCCCATTTCGAGGGCCTCTTCGACCTCGTCCCAACCAATGGACCCAGGATCAACCAGCCCCTCGTCGTATGCCCGGCCAAGGTCCTCCTCGACTTCCAGGGGGCAAAGGTCGGCGCAGACATTAGCCAGACCATTCCATACCTGGCTGGGTCTTCGCTCCAGAGTTTGGAACAGGCGGCGGAAGTATGCCATTACCTCGTCCCGGCTTCGCCTGCCGCAGGCCACCAGCGTCACCAAGCCATCCAGTGCGGAGCCACGAACGTATTCATTGGCCTTTTCATTCTCCACCAGTTCCATCATGCCGCTCGGGTCGCCATCTGAGACTGAGGCCAAAAGGCTGGGCAAGTCCTGGGTCACCACATCACCCGCCAAGTCAAATGCGAACTCTCCCGGGGTAGAAAAGATCTTCACCAGCAAGGGGTAGGCGCGAGGTTCCCGGAACTGCGCCAGCAAATACATGGCATAGATATGGAGATTGCGATCCTCATCGCCCAGAAAGGGCTCCGGATCCTTCGCCACCTCCTCCAAAACTGCCAAGAGCCGGGGAATAATCTCCTTACGGTGGGCAGCAGCTTCGTCCAGGGCAATCCGAGGCACTTGCGTGTGATTTCGGTCGAGTTGCGCCAGAACCTCTTCGACGTCCATGTCGATCTCCCTCCAAGAGAAACTTCATTACCATAATCTCAGTTCCCCGAGCACGTCAAAGGGAGCATGGTAAGAAATCCTGGCTTCTGAAAAAGGGGTAGTGGTGTCATTTCAAATTGGGCACTTTTCAAAACACCGGTCATTCCCGCGGAGGCGGGAATCCACACGTCGGCGACGCATTTACAATGGGTTGCGGAGTGGATTCCCGCCTTCGCGGGAATGATGGCGCTTGGGATCCCCCTTGGCTCGCAAATGACACCACTACCGAAAAAAGGGGTTGACTCCAAAATTGCCCCCGTGCTATTTTTACCTACCGACTGGTCGGTACCAGTGCCCAGTTGGTCATTGAGAGTGAAATTATGGGCACGGTTGTTTCCGGTTCTGAAATTCTGCTCGAAAGCTTGAAGCGCCAGAAGCTGGATGTGTTTTTTGGCCTTCCGGGGGGTGCCGTCCTTCCCCTTTACGATGCCCTATACAGTGCGGGCATTCGCCACCTGCTGGTGCGGCACGAGCAGGCCGCGGCCTTCGCCGCCGACGGCTACGCGCGCGTCACCGGCAAGCCGGGGGTTTGTTTGGGAACCTCCGGGCCGGGCGCCACCAACCTGATCACCGGTTTGACCTCGGCCATGATGGATTCCATTCCCATCGTCGCCCTGACGGGGCAGGTCCCGGCGCCGCTGATTGGCAAGGACGGCTTTCAGGAAGCGGACACCATCGGAATCAGTCTCCCCTCTACCAAGCAGTCATTTGCGGTGCGCAAGGCGGCGGACATCCCCCGCATCATCGATCGGGCTTTCCGAGCCGCGGTCTCCGGACGTCCGGGGCCGGTACTGGTGGATCTCCCCAAGAACGTGCTGATGGAAATGGCGGAGCCCCACTACCCCGCCACCTTGGGCGTCACGGCGCCGGAGCGCAAGCGTGAGTTTGTGGACGCCGACATTGAGCGTGCCGCCGACATGATCCTGGAAAGCCGCCGCACGGTTTTCTATGTGGGGGGCGGCGTGGTTTTGTCCGACGCCTGGAAGGAACTTCGCGAGCTGGCAGAGTTGACGCATATCCCGGTCACCACCACCTTGATGGGATTGGGCGCTTTCCCTTCCCACCATGCGCTTTCGCTGGGGATGCTGGGCATGCACGGTTCCTACGCCACCAACATGTCGATCTGCAACTGCGACCTGCTGGTGGCCATTGGCGCGCGGTTTGATGACCGGGTGACGGGCCGCTTAAACGGTTTCGCCACCGGCGCCAAAAAGATTCAATTTGACGTTGATCCTTCCGAGGTCAACAAGAACGTGCATGTGGATTTGTCCGTGGTGGGCGACGCGCGGGAAGCCCTGGAGGCGTTGATTGATGTTTTGAAGAGCCGCCAGGCCGCTCCCACACCCGAGCGCCACCGGTGGCTGCAGCGCATCGAGTCCTGGCGCGGCGAGCACCCCCTGACCTACGACCGCTACGCCAACACGGTGAAGCCCCAGATGGTGATTGAGGCCGTCGGCCAACGCGCCGCGGAAGACGCCATCATTTCCGTGGACGTGGGCCAGCACCAGATGTGGACCGCGCAGTTCTACAATTTCAACCGGCCGCGCACCTGGCTCTCTTCCAGCGGACTGGGCTCCATGGGTTACGGGTTCCCCGCCGCCATGGGCGCGCAGATGGCTTTCCCCGACCGCCAGGTGATTGCCTTCGTCGGCGACGGTGGATTCCAGATGACCCTGAACGATCTGGCCACGGTGGTGCAATACCGCGTGCCCGTGAAAATCGTCATCATCAACAATCGCGCCCTGGGCATGGTGCGCCAGTGGCAGGAAATTTTCTTTGAGAAACGCTACTGCGACATTGACCTGGACTTTGCCCCGGACTTCGTGAAGCTGGCGGATGCTTATGGTATTCGCGGCGCGCGGGTGGAGCACCGCACAGACGTGCCGGACGCGATCGAGGATTTCCTGAGCGATCGCGAGCCGCGCCTGCTCGACGTCTGGGTGGACCCGGCGGAGAACGTCTATCCCATCGTTCCCCCCGGAGCCTCGCTGGCGGAGATGGTGGTGGAACCCACCCGCGTTCAGGTGGAAGAAGAAGCTTTGGACGACCTTTGGGCGGTGTGAGTGGAAAGACGAAACTCGAAAATCGAAATTCGAAACTCGTGAACGAGATGCCGAATTTCAATTTTCGATCTTCGAATTTCGTTTTTTCCCTGGCACCTAGTTCTTTGCGAGGAGTTCTCCAATGCAATGGCTGATCACGCTTGAAACCGAGCAGGACCTGATTGTGACTTGCCGCCTCATGAACGTATTTCGCCGCAAGGGGATGAAGATTACCACCCTGGCGATGGCCACGCGGCCCCACTGTTTTTCCATGATGGCGGTGCTGGACTCGCCCGAGTCGGACATCGATCATCTCTTCAACTTCCTGCGCGGGATGGAAGGCGTGGAGCGCGTCTCCTATTACCAGCACCAGACTTCCGCCGCCGCATCCTTCGTGTTCATCGACGCCGACGCTGATACTTCGCGCGTGGCGGAGGTTCTCAAGACTTTCCCAGGATCAAAGTTGATTTTTGCCAGCCACGGAAAGTATCTTCTGGAGGTTCCCGCGGAAAGCCGCCGGCAACCCGCCGCGCCGGCTTTTGGCCTGCCGGAGTTCCTTCCCTTCGCCTGCGTGAAGACCACACGGGCCGTATCGAGCCCGGTCATGGCTGGGGCGCAGGCGTGAGGAAGAAGTCAGGAGCCAGAAGTCAGAAGCGAAACTCGAAAACCGAAATTCGATGCATGGTTCGCGAGTTTCGAATTTCGGTTTTCGAGTTTCGGTCATTCCTGGCTCCTGCTCTTGGTATATAATTCTTGTTTACAAATCCAATAAACGAAAAGGACTCGAGACCAATGGCTAAAGTTTACTATGAGAAAGATGGCGATCTGAAGAATCTGGCGGGGAAGACCGTGGCCATTATCGGCTACGGTAGCCAAGGACACGCGCACGCGTTGAATCTGCGCGACAGCGGAGTGAAGGTGATTGTTGCCGAGCGCATGGGCGATCCGCCGCGCACCAAGGCAAAAGACGCAGGCTTCGAAGTCTATGATGCGGCGGAAGCCGCCCAGCGTGCCGACGTGATCGTCATACTTATCCCTGATCCCATTCAGGCGAAGATATACCAGGAGGCAATCGCCCCACACCTCGGACCTGGCAAGACCCTGGTGTTTGCCCACGGATTTAATATTCACTACAAGTTTATCGTTCCTCCGCCCACAGTGGATGTCATCATGATCGCGCCCAAGTGCCCCGGCCATCGCCTGCGCGAGCTCTTCACCGAGGGCGTCGGCGTGCCCGCGCTCCTGGCCATCGAGCAGGACGCTTCCGGCCACGCGGAAGCGACCGGCTTGGCGTACGCCAAGGGAATTGGTTCTCTGAAGGCGGGTGTCATTCGCACGACCTTCAAAGAAGAGACGGAGACGGACCTCTTCGGCGAGCAGACCGTGCTGTGCGGCGGAGTCTCCGCCCTCATCACCACCGCGTTCGAGACGCTGGTCGAGGCGGGCTACCAGCCGGAGATGGCTTATTTCGAGTGCGTTCACGAGGTCAAGTTGATTGTCGATTTGATCTACCAGGGCGGCTTGAACTTCATGCGGTATAGCATTTCGAACACGGCCGAGTATGGCGACTACACCCGTGGGCCGCGGATCATTACCGAGGAAACGAAGG
>Ga0182027_10010082_pt1 | contig 13488 bp, 14 predicted proteins | sample 712E1DmetaG_FD_121300 | JGI IMG/M metagenome (GOLD analysis project Ga0182027, IMG submission 121300) | Permafrost microbial communities from Stordalen Mire, Sweden - 712E1D metaG (Illumina Assembly) | ecosystem: Environmental > Terrestrial > Soil > Wetlands > Permafrost | place: Sweden...
CCACGGGATCGAGATCCGCACACCGAGCGCCACGCTCGGCAAGGAGTGTCGATCAAGAAACCACCGTAATGTAAAGAGAATTGATGTGAGGCTCGCGGCTTCGCCGCTTGCGATTTAGAATTCGATCGCCGTGCTGGGTGCACCGGGCGCCGTTGACCTTGCGACCGCCTCGCGTTATGGCGAGAAGGGCAAAGACAACGAGGTAGGAGGTCCCGACATGCGTCGTTTATTGCCGACAGTTGCGATTTTGTTGTTTGCAAACGCCTGCGCCAAGAGCACAGATCCCACTACCGCTGTCTATTGGATCGATCGGCTCGAAGATCGCCATGAACGCGAAGATGCGCTGACCCAACTCGGCAAGCTCGGTGACAAGGCCGCCGTGCCTGCGGTCCTCAAGTGGTTTCAGACCGAAGGCTCCTGGCAACCCAACGCGGCGTATGTCCTGGGTCAACTCGGCGACAAGACGGTCATCCCGAAGCTCGTCGAGGCCCTCGACTTTGAAGTCGGCGCCGGCGCCGATCGCAACACGCGCCTCAAGCACGGTCTCAATCGCGACATCGCCCGGGCCCTGGCGATGCTCGGCGCCCAGGAATCGGCGCCGCAGATCGTCCGACTTCTGCAGAGCCGGGACTCCGGTGTACGCGAAGCTGCGATCCGGGCTCTGGGCACCTTGCGCAATCCGATCGCGCGTGAGCCTCTGGCCAGTCTCGCGACGACGGAGTCGGATCCGGTGCTCCGGTCTGCCGCCATCTATGCCCTCGGCGATCTGGGCGATCCCCAGACGGCCACGGTCCTGGTTCCGCTGTTATACGTCGAGACACCGGGCGCGAGTTTTTACGGCGATGCGTACGCGGCGTTGGTGCAGCTGGGAGATCCGGCCGCGCCGATCCTGCTGACTACCCTGCGCCGCCAAAACCCCGCGGTCGAGGCCGTGCGTCTGCCCGGTGGCCAACCGCTGCCTGACGGGGTCATCGAGGCCAAGGCCGCCTCGGTCCTCGGGTCCATGCACGCTAGCTCCGCGCGCGACGTGGTCGCCGCCACGCTCGAGGCGCAGTACAAAAAGCTCGGCAAGAAAAAGGAAAACACCGCGGCTCTGCGTAGCGTGGTCATCGAGCTAATCTACGCGGCGGGGCACCTGGGAGGAGACGCCGCCATTCACGCCCTGGAGTCGATCGTCAAGGACGTAAACGACGATTTGCGTCTTGCGGCCACGGAATCACTCTCCACGCTCGGTGCCACCAAATCCGTGCATGCCCTGTTCGCCGCGGCCAAGACCGGGCCTCTGGCGGCGCGCCAGGACGCCATCGTCGCCATCAGCCGGCTCGGCGGGGCCGACGATCTGGCGGCCTTTGATGCGCTCGCCGCCGGCGGCCTTGCGGACGTAGTCAAAGCCGAGCGCGTGCGCTTGGAGGCGGTCAAAACCTGCAAGAATGGCGTTGCCTGCTGGCGCCAGAAGCTGGGCGATGAAAACCCGAAGGTGCGCGAGCGCGCGGCATACGAGCTTGGATGGCTCAGCGCCAAAGACGCCGCGGATGCTTTGCTCGAGCGCTTGGCGACCGACAATGACGGGCAAGTACGAATGGCGTCGGTGCTGTCGGTCGGGGCCCTGGGCGGAGCCGATCCGGACCAGCTGCAGACGATCTACAACACCTGGAGTGACAAAGAGGGCAACGCCGGCGTCAATCAGGAGCTACGGGCACTGATCGCTCGGCTGCGCAGTCAGAAGCGACACTGAGCTTCTATCCACCAGCGAGTATGCAGCCCCCCAGCGCACTGCAGGCGGTGGCCGATGGCGTGCGGATGATCCTCGGGCCTCTGTCCGAATCTCTATCCGCGGTCGTGTTTCCGCCCCAATGTGGGGCCTGTACCCTGCCTCTTTTGACCAGGGCCCGCTATGGACTTTGTGCGGCGTGCCTCGAAATCATCGAGCCTGCTGCTCTGGAGCAATGTACACTCTGCGGGCAGCCGGGCTATGAGCCTGTCTGCCGGCGCTGCCAACAGAGGCCGCCGGCTTTTGCCAGTGTGACCGCGCCCTTTGTCTACGGCGGACCGGTTGCAGAAATGCTCACGGCGGCGAAATTTCAGCGGCGCGAGGATCTGGCGGTGCACCTGGGAGAGCTCCTGGCGGCGCACGTGAAACTGCCGCGCTGGCGTCAACCTGCCTCGCTCGTTGTGCCCGTTCCCTTGGGCCGAAAGCGTCGCCGCGAACGGGGGTACAACCAGGCGGTCGTGCTAGCGAGAGCCCTGTCTCTGGCGTGGGCGATTCCGCTTCGGCACCTGCTCGTCCGAACGCGCGACACGCTGCCCCAAAGCAGTCTTGATCAGCAGTCGCGGCGTCAGAATGTCACAGGCGCCTTTGCGGCCCGAGGACAGCCTGCGGGCACCGTGATTCTCGTCGACGACGTGGTGACCTCGACCGAGACGGTGCAGCAGGCGGCTCTCGCCCTGCTTGCCGCAGGGGCAAACGAGGTGCATGTCGTCGCGTTGGCCCGTGCGGCCCCGAGTGCTTGCGCAGGGGCCGGCGTTTAGCGTAACGTCCGACCATGCCGGTAGAAGCGAGCTCTTTGGTGCCTGTGCCGATGTTGGTAGGCCTCGACAGCACCGAAGTCGAGGAGATCGCGGCACAGATGACGGCACAGAACATCAAGGCCGGCCAGACCATCATCCGGGAGAAGGACGCACCGGGACATCCGGTGTATGTGCTGCTCGCGGGCGTAGTCGATGTGGTCAAACAAGGCGTAGACAGGCGCGCGCACATCATCGCCAACCTGTCGGCGCCCAGCGTGTTTGGCGAAATCGAGATGCTCGCGCGCCGGCCTGCCATTGCGTCGGTGGTTGCCGCTACGGATGTGACTCTGGCGTTGTTGCATCGTGGCGCATTTGATGAATTGGTCGCGGCGGGCCGGCCCGCGGTGATGAAAATCATCCGCAATCTGGCTCAGACCTTGAGCTATCGCCTGGCGGCAACCGACGAGCGCCTGACCGCGTTCGCGTCGATCGCTACCGATCACGAGCGTGCTCAATTGGGCGAGGTGCGTGCTCTGCTGTACTCCGGCTGGAGTCCGTAACGTACTTTACGGGTTGTCGCCCCCGCATTCTCGTGCACATAACTTGACGCGCGGCCGGGTACGCGATACGCCACTTCATGACTGACCTTGGTCAGTCTAGGGCCATGGTAATCTTCGCCCTGTTCAAGGAGCTGACACCAATGAAGCTGCGAATCTTGGGAGTACTGTTTTCTCTGCTGAGCGTGACCATTCTTGCTTGCGAAGAGAAAGCCCCGCCGGCCGAAGAGCCGCAGCCTGCCCAGCCGGGAGCGCAACCCGCCGCGGCTCCTGCAGCGGGCGGTGACGCGGGCGCGGTTTGCGCCGGCATGGTCGATGCAGCCAAGGCCAAGGACATGGACAAGATCATTGCAGTTTCCACCCCGGGCGCGGCCGAGGCGTTGGCGCCCGAAGGTCTCAAAGAGGGCGTCATGGGCGCCTTGACCGGAGGGGCTTGCGGTGAAGTGAAAGTTTCGGCCGAGGACGCCAATAAGGCGACGGTGCAGATCAAGGGCGCCGCCGGTGCCAAGGATCTGCCTTTCATCAAGGGCGCCGATGGCTGGCGTTTTGACGTTGCCACGTACCTGGCCAAGAATCCGGCAGGCGACGACAACGCCAAGGGCAAGAAGGCCACCAAGAAGGGCGACAAGGCCGACAAGAAGAAGGGTGGCAAGAAGGGCAAGAAGGGCAAGAAGTAGTTTCTTCGTCTGCTCTTTTCGTCGCCGACGATCCGGCCGGCAAGCTCCCCTCTTTTCTCCCTCACGATCCTTTGCCGCATGGCGCGGCGACTGTTGTTGACAGGCGTCGTCGTTGTTGTTAATCAGCCCCGTTTTCATAGATAGAGCGGCGACTCGTACCGGAGGAGCTTGGGGCGTCGCCAAGTTGGCAAGGCACTGGATTTTGGTTCCAGCATTCCCAGGTTCGAATCCTGGCGCCCCAACCACCGCTTTCGCGTGGCAAGCCACGAGACGGTAGGTGTTTTGAATGCCGAGCGAGCAGAACATCAAGATCTTGAGCGGAAGCTCCAACCGAGAGCTCGCTGAGAAGATCTGTACCTCACTCGACTTGCCACTGACAGCCACCAAGGTCACCCGGTTTTCCGATGGCGAGATGTTTGTCGAGATCGGCGAGAACGTCCGTGGCGCCGATGTGTTCCTGATTCAGTCGACCTGCGCGCCGGCCAATGAGCATCTGATGGAGCTGCTCATCATGATCGATGCCTTAAAGAGGGCCTCGGCGAAGTCGATCTGTGCGGTGATGCCGTATTTCGGATACGCCCGGCAGGATCGTAAAGTCGCCCCGCGTACCCCGATTGCCGCCAAGCTCGTCAGCGATCTGTTGACAGCCGCCGGGGCGACACGCGTATTGGCCGTAGACCTGCACGCCGGCCAGATTCAGGGCTTTTTCAACATTCCGTTCGATCATCTTTTTGCGATGCCGGTGCTGCTTGCGCACATGAAGGAGAACTTCCACGCCGAGAACATCGTGGTCGTATCTCCCGATGCCGGTGGCGTCGAGCGCGCTCGCTCGTTTGCCAAGCGCATTGGCAGCTCTCTGGCCATTTTCGACAAGCGGCGACCGGCACCCAACGTGGCGCGCATCATGAACGTCATCGGCGAGGTCAAAGACCGCGAGGCCGTCGTGGTCGATGACATGGTCGATACGGCCGGGACGTTGTGCGAAACAGCGACCGCGTTGATGGACAAAGGGGCCAAAAGGGTGATCGCGTATGCGACTCATGCCGTGTTGTCAGGCCCCGCGATCGAGCGGATCGCAGCGGCGCCCATCGAGAGACTGGTCGTGACCGACACGATTCCGCAGTCTGCCGAAAAAAGGGCTTGCAAAAAGATCGAGGTACTTACTATTGCACCCCTTCTAGCCAAGGCGGTGCGGAGAATTCATTTAGGAGAGTCCGTCAGCTCGTTGTTCGTATGACGCGAGCGGCACGGCACGAGAAGGAGAGAGTCATGGTCGAAGTCAATGATACCATCCACGCCAAGAGCCGTGAGGTAGGAAAAAAAGGCGTAGCCCACAAGTTGCGCGCGCAAGGTCTGATTCCCGCCGTTGCCTACGGGCCGGGAAAAGAGCCGATGCACCTGGCCATCGAGCCCAAGCTCTTTGGCATGCAACGTCAGGTCTACGGCCGCAGTCACATCTATGATGTGGCGGTCGAGGGCGGCACCACGTTCAAGGCGCTGATCAAGGACATGGACCGCGACGTCGTAACGCGCGACGTGCTGCACGTCGATCTCTATGCCGTCGACATGGCCAAGCCGATTCGCGTCAACGTCCCGATCGAGCTGACGGGCAAGGCCGCCGGTATCGTCGAAGGCGGCATCTTGTCGCAAGTGCTACGCGAAATCGAAGTGCTGTGTCTGCCCGACCGCGTGCCGGCGAAGTTCACGGTCGACATCTCGCACTTGAAGCTGAATGACTCGCTCCACTTGAGCGAGCTCAAAATGCCCGAGGGAGTCAAGGCCACGAACGTGCGCGACGAAGCCGTCGCCATCGTCATGGCCCCCGAAGCCGAAGAGGTTGCGCCCACGGTCACCGCCGAAGGCGTGGCTGAGGGTGAGGTGCCAGCAGAAGGCGCCGAAGGTGGCGAGAAGGCCGAAGGTGGCGAGAAGGCCGAAGGCGCCGCAGCCGCTGGTGCCGCAGGCAAACCTGGCGCAGCTGCCAAGCCTGGTGCTCCGGCAGCCAAGGCGGAGGTGAAGGCTGCTCCGGCCAAGGCAGAAAAATCTGCCAAGCCCGACAAGGATCGCCCCAAGGGCGGTCGCGGTCGCTAGGCCTACTTTTGTCATAGCTCCAAACCCCGGCGGGCTGCTATGAGTGCCGCGCATGCACCTCGTCGTGGGACTCGGTAACCCCGGTCGCGAGTACCAACATTCGCGGCACAATCTCGGATTCGAGGTCGTCGACACGCTTGCCGAGCGGCACAAGCTGGCCAAATTCCGCACGTGGCACAACGCCCTGGCGGCCAAGGGCCAGATCGCCGGCACCGACGTGCTTTTGGCCAAGCCCCAGACTTATATGAATTTGAGCGGCGATGCTGTCAGCGCTCTGGTGCAGTTCTACCGCCTCGAGCCTGCCAACATCATCGTCATTCACGATGAGCTGGATTTTTCCCCCGGCCAGGTTCGCATCAAACAAGGCGGCGGCGACGGCGGCAACCACGGCGTACAATCGATCATCGGGCACATCGGTCGCGACTTCGTCCGTGTCCGGCTCGGCATCGGCAAGCCCGAGTCAGCCAACCGGGGTGCGGACCACGTTCTGTCGCGCTTTGACGGCTCGACCCAAAAGCTGGTCAACGAGGCGATTGCGACAGCCGCCGACGGCGTCGAAGCGATCCTGGCCCAGGGCGTCACCGCGGCGATGAACCGATTCAACCGCCGATCAGATCCCGAGCCCGATCCAAAAGATGTCGAGAAATAGTTGACGTACGCGTCCAGATTGCGCATAAGGCACCCTTTCGCCCCATGTGGGCGATTAGGGTTACGTCAGTCGGTCGTACAGCATGTCGCTTGCGGCCCATTAGACCAAGACTGAAAGGTGTTCGTATGAATCTGACCGAGTATGAGACCACTGTAGTGATGCGGCCCGAATTGGGCGGCGACGCCGTTGAAACGACGCTGGATCGCATACGCGAAGTATTGCAGACCGGCGGCGGCAAGCTCATCGCCATCAACCACTGGGGAAAAAAGCGCCTGGCGTATCCGATCGCCAAGCAGACCCGCGGAATCTATGTGCACACGCAATTTCTGGGCGCCACGGGCCTAGTCGCCGAGCTCGAGCGCAATCTGCGCATCTCGGACAACGTGTTGCGCTACATGACGATCCAGGTCGCCAAGGATATCGATCCGAACGACCGCCAGACCCAGGAATACGTGCGGCCGCAGTACGACGCCATCGCCGCAGAGCCGCCCGCGGAAGAAGAACCTCTCGAGGTCGGCCGCCGCCACGATCGCGATGGCGACGACGATGACCGCTGGTCGCGCCACAAGGATGGCGAGACCGATGCCGAAGTGCCGGCAGCCGACGACGAAGTCGCCCTGAAGGATAAGGAGTAAGCCATGGCAGACAGTTACGGATCGGGCAGAAGCAATCGTTACGACAACGAAGGCCATGGCGATCATCGCGGCGGTGGCGGATTCGGTGGCGGTGGCGGCGATGACGAGCGCGGCGAAGGCCGAGGGGCATTTCGGCGCCGCAAGGTCTGCCGATTTTGCACCGACAAAGACGCCAAGATCGACTATCGCGACGTCAACACCCTCAAGATGTACATCAGCGAGCGGGGCAAGATCACGCCGCGCCGCATCTCGGGCAGCTGCTCACGCCATCAGCGCGAGCTTGCCTCGGCCATCAAGCGCGCACGGATCATCGCGCTGTTGCCGTTTGCGATCACCGGGGCATAGGGAGGCGATATTCCATGCAAGTAATTCTCACTGAAGACGTACACAATCTGGGAAAGATCGGCGATCTGGTCACGGTGAAAGTCGGCTACGGACGCAACTTTTTGCTGCCGCGCAAGATGGCGATCACCGCCTCCGTCAAAAACCAGGCGCGCCTCGAGCACGAGAAACGTCTGGTCAGCCACCAGCTGGCCACCGCGCGTGCAGACGCGGAGACCCTGAAGAAACGCCTGGCCGATCTGTCGATCACCATCGCGCGCAAGGTCGGTGAGCAAGACAAGCTCTACGGCTCGGTCACCGCGCAAGACGTGGCACAGGCCTTGGCCGACGAGGGAATTTCTCTCGACCGCCGCAAGATTGTCCTGCCGGAGCCCATCAAAGCACTCGGTGTCTACCAGGTGCCGGTGCACTTGCAGGCCGACATCAGTGGCGAGCTCAAAGTCTGGGTCGTCGCCGAGTAGCTTTTTAGGCCCCCACATGGCCAGCGAAGCCACACTCGAACGCCGAGGTCGCTTGCCGCCGCAGGATCTGGACGCCGAGCGCTCGGTTCTGGGCGCGATGCTGCTCGAAAAAAATGCGCTTTCCGAAGCCATCGAGCTCCTCAAGCCCGGTGACTTCTATCGCCCTGCGCACGCGCAGATCTTCGAAGCGATGGCCGCGCTGTTCGAGCGCAACGAGCCGGTCGACGAGGTTACGCTCGCTGCGGAGCTGAAGAACCGCGCCCAATTCGAAGCAATCGGCGGCACGAGCTTTCTGGCCGCTTTGACCGAGAGTGTGCCGACCGCGGCCAATGTTGGTTATTATGCCAAGCTGGTGCGCGATCGGGGGCTGATGCGCACATTGATTGCGACCGCGACCGCGATCGCCGGCTCCGGCTATGAGGCCGGCAGCGAGATCGAGGTCCTGTTGGATGAGGCCGAGGCGAAGATCTTCGAGATTACGAGCGCCCGGGATCAACGCGGCTTTATTCCCCTAAAAGACGTGGTCAAGAGTGTCTTCAAGCGTATCGAGACCCTGTACGAGAACAAACAGCCGATCACGGGTGTCTCGACGGGTTTTGTCGATCTGGACAAGGTGACCTCGGGCCTGCAGCCCTCGGATCTGATCATCGTCGCGGGCCGGCCCTCGATGGGCAAAACCGCCTTTGCCCTCAACGTGGCGCAGAGCGCGTCGATCCAGCACCACGTGCCGGTGGCTGTGTTCTCGCTCGAAATGTCGCGCGAGCAGCTCGTGATGCGCATGCTGTGCGCCGAAGGGCGAATCGACGGCCATCGCCTGCGCGGCGGATTCCTCAAGGACACCGACTGGCCCAAGCTCGCCCGCGCGGCGGGCGCTCTGGCCGAGGCACCGATCTACATCGACGACACGGGCGCCCTGAGTATCTTGGAGATGCGCGCCAAATCCCGGCGCCTGCAGGCCGAAAAGGGTCTGGGGCTCATTGTTGTAGACTACTTGCAGCTCATGCACGGCCGGGCGAGCGCCGAAGGGCGCGAGCGCGAGATTTCCGAGATTTCCCGGGGCCTCAAGGCTCTGGCCAAGGAGCTGTCGGTGCCGGTCGTGGCTCTGAGTCAGCTCAATCGATCCCTGGAAGCCCGCACCGACAAGAGGCCCATGTTGTCGGATCTTCGTGAATCAGGCGCCATTGAGCAGGACGCAGACGTCATCTGCTTTGTCTACCGGGACGACTATTACCACGAGGACAGCCCGGACAAAGGCATTGCCGAGATTATCATCGGCAAGCAGCGCAATGGCCCCACCGATACGGTCAGGCTCCGTTTTGCTAAAGAGTATACGCGCTTCGAAAATCTGCAGTCCGACTAAACTCGGGACGATGCGGCCTCGACCAGCGCGCGATAGATGCCGAGCTGATCGTTCGCAGTCAGGCGCTCGGGATGCCACTGCACGCCCAGGGCAAACGGATTGCCGGTGAGCTCGATCCCTTCAACGACCCCGTCGGGTGCACGGGCGCTGACGACCAAACCCTCGGCTACGCGATCGAGCATCTGATGATGTGTGCTGTTTACTTTGGCTGTCGCGAGAGACAAGATCTTGGCCAGCCTGCTACCTGCGACGATCGCGACGTCGTGGTCCGGCTGGCGCGCGTCGTGATTCTGCTCGTGTGCGAGCGTTTCGGGGCGAAGGCTCCGGTCCTGAAACAGTGTGCCGCCGCACACCACATTCAGCAACTGCATGCCGCCGCAGACTCCCAATACGGGGACTTTTCGAGCAAGCGCCACGTGCAAGAGGGCCCGCTCGAAACCGCTGCGGGCGAGGTCTTGCCTTCCGCACAGCGGCTCGGTCTCTTGCCCGTAGTAGCTCGGGGGCACATCGAAATCGCCTCCCGAAAAGACGACTCCGTCCAAGCGTGAGACCAGCGCCTCGGCTGTCTCGGGCGCCTGCGGTGAAAGCAGAACAGGCAAGCCGCCCGCTTTGGCGACGGCCTGGGCGTACGTGGCGGCCAGCACATGACGGATGACGGAAACGCCGTGGCGATCGACCAGGGTGTCGGAGCCACAGGTGATCCCGATGAGACAAGGACGTAGCTGTCTTACCATCGCCAGGCTACTTTAGGTCTCGTCGGCAATGCCGATAACGTTACCCTCGCTGTTGGCGAAGTGAACGACTTTCTCCATGCCCGTCTCCTTAACCCTGGTCGTCCGAGTGTGTCTAGCCTGGCTTGTGGTGACCAGGCGAATTGACGGACCACGTCATTGCGGTTACTCTCCCTCTGTATGAGAACGGCGCTCTGGACACTGGGTGTTGCGACCCTGCTATGGGCGGGCCCGGGACGTGTTCAAGCGGCACCCGCCGCCGAAGAGATTCACGCGCAAAAGCCGCCCTCTGCCAAGCCCGCGCCGTTCGAGGTGGTCGTCAACGTGCCCGACAGCGAAAAGGCCGCAAGCACCAAGAAGGCCATTGCGCACATGCGCGAGATCCTCACGAAGATCATCAAATATCTGGAAGACGCCCGGCACGAGCGCGACGTCGTCAAGCTCAACTGTGTCAACGAGAAGCTCTCGGCCGTAAAGGGGCTGCTGCGCATTTCCGAGCAATCCGATGTCACGATGCAGGAAGCTCTGGCGCGGCACGATCCGGAAAGTGCTGCGCACGAGTTTGAAAAAATCGCGATCGCCGAGCGCAAATGCGAGTTCTTGCTGGCCGAATGCGAGGCATGCGTGGGCGAGCTGGCCGTCTATGCCGGCGACACGACCCTCGAGGTCACAACAGATGGGGTTCCCAAGGGGGATCCCACGTCGCAAAACGGCCAGATCTCGATTGACGCCCGGCCTCCGGCGGCCAGTCCCTATCAATAAAGCACTCGTCCAATCATGTACGGCGGTATTGGCACGTTCAAGCGGTCGAGCACCGTCGGCGCGATGTCATAGAGACTCAATCCGGCCGGCGCAGCTCTGGCCCCGCGGCCGTCTCTGAGAATGAGGGTCCCGAGGCGGCTGTGGCTGGCACCATCCAGGCCGACCGTCGAGCCGTCCTCGTAGATAGATGAGTGGCCCACACTGCCAATCGCGCGCCACGCCAGGTCGTCGAGATAGACCAATAGGTCCGGCGCGATGCCGCGGACGTTGCGATAGATCCGGCTGGGCCGGTAAACGGTCGTCGCCAGAAGCTCGCCTCGGGGACCCCTGGTTTTTATCAGGGCCGCGCCCAGCTCATCCAGCAGTGCCGGTACATCTTTTTCCGTGACGATCCCCTCCGGCTCGCGGCCATGCACATTCACATAGATACGGCCCACATGGCCCCCCGAGGCCCAGGCACGGCTCCGGCGCCAGTCCACGTCTTCGGTGCGCAGGGCCGTGATCTCTCTTGGTGCACCGCGCAGGCGCAGATAGCCCAGCTCGACGAGGACGTCGTTGAGCGCGAGACCGCCTCGGCAGCTTTGCGCACCATGATCGGAGACGATGATGACGATATCATCCTCGCGAAGTACTTCGAGCAGGCGTCCCACTTCGCGATCCAGCAGGCAATAATAGTCACAAACCACACGGCCCTGCTGCGCGTCCGCGCTGTAGCGGGGATGTTGCTGGTCGAGATACTGCCAATAGCCATGCTGGATGCGGTCGGCGCCGATCTCGACCATCATGAAAAAGCGCCAATCGGACTCGGCGAGCCACGCGCGTGCCAATGCGAAGTTGCGTTCGGTCAGCGCCGTGACTTGACGCCACAGATGCATCCGGTCTTGCTGTCGAAAGTCTTTGACGTCCAGACCCAGCTCCCCCCAGCGGTGCGCCAGCTCCGAGGCCAGCTCGGGCGGATGCGTGTGTGGCAGCAAAGCGGCCGGTGCGGGGATCCCGGCGATCAGAAAGCCCGCAAATGGTTTTGGGGGAAAGGTCTGCGGAACGAACGCGACGCGCGAGCCCAGACCGGCGCGAGAGAGCACGGTCCACAGCGTCGGGACCTCATAGTCCTGTGATGAGTTGAGCTTCATGTGGAGATAGCCGTAGTCGGCGCGGTCGTGAAAGCCGTAGGTGCCCAGCGTTCCCGGGTCGACCCCAGTCACCAGAGACGTCCAGGCCGGAATGCTGATCGCCGGAACCGTGCTCTCGATCGGGCCGGCCAGGGCCGAGCTCGCAAGGTGCGATAGACAGGGCAACTCATTGCGCCAACGCGAAAAGACGAGCTGCGGCGTAAGGCAATCCAGGCCGATGACACAGACGCGTGTCACAACGTAGCCGCTCTAAGCCGCCTGGGCTATTGGCTCAGGTGTGGCGGCCCTCAAGAGGCGGACCGTAATGTTCCATTCCGTTTGGCCCTCGATTGCGACGACCACGGCCGCCCGCAAACAGGCAACGGCCCCAATACTCTGCTTGTCGCCGCCGGGCGCGAGCCACAGTTGGGTTGCGCCGCCCCATTCCACTTCGATGCCCGCGCCGTCATCCATGACGAACCGCGCGCTCGAGCACTGGACCTCGCAAGCCCGCTTGACATCGAGCTCTTCGCCGTTGACCACCACGTGTCCGGGCGCCTTCGGCAGGCGCAACGGCAACTGCACAGCGCAGCGCAACGGCCAAGCCTCGGGTCCCGTAGCAGCAAAGGAAAGGCGCAGCTCTGGGGCGTCAATGGGCAGCAGGATGCTGCGCGCAACCTCGATGCGGGCCTCGCCAGCCTCGTCGAGATAATGGGTGTAGCGCTGGACAAAGTGATAGCTCGCGTCTCCATCCTCGTCAATGCGGTTGTCTTCGGGCTTGCTCTGCTCGGAGGCGACCACCAGGTCCGCGGCGTCACCGGCAAAGAACGTGTGTGCACTCGCTGCGGCCTCGAGCCAGAACGTGCGCAGGCCGGGGGTCTCTCCGTCCAGATCGAGCACGTTCGCCCGGGCCCGGCGATCATCCAGGGTGCGAATGCTGGCGTCGTCGGTCGGCGAAAACCATGCACTCAAATAGGCGTTCGAGACAAACACTTCGTCGACCAGGTCGCCGTCACGATCTTCTTCTTCTATCGCGATCCAGTCGTTCTCGCCCTGGACGAGATTCTCAATGATGGTTTCGCCCTGCACGATTTTCGCCAGCGCGGCTTCTTGCAGCGCGCGTCGCTCGTTCTTGGGTAGCAGGGGCCGAAAGATCCCGGGACTCTGCGCGGAGAACACCAGGCGTTGCGCGGTGGCGAGGCCATCGCTCCAACTCTCCTCGGCGCCCTCCTCCTCCATGGTCGTGACCGCTTCGCGCAGCTTGTCGCTCGCCCGCTGCATGCGCCGCACCAGCGTATCGATGTCGTGGTGCTCGCGCGGAAATTGGGCCCAGAGACTGGCCCGCTCTCGAGAGCCGTACGGAGCCTGTTCGACGACGCAGCAGTCGGTCAGGTCAACCGGGGCTGCGGGCCGGACCGAGACGAATGTCCGGTGCGGCAGCACAGTCATCAGCTCAGGCCGTCCGCCATCCAAGGCCGCAAGCAGCTCCTCCCAGCCGGTCAGATCGCCGGGCTTGGTTACCAACTTTTCGGCGCGCTGCCAGACCGATACCAGGGCCTCGTCGCGACTCTGCGTTCGCTGGATCAAGGCATCGAGCCAGCCCGGCACA
>Ga0182027_10010083_pt1 | contig 13486 bp, 11 predicted proteins | sample 712E1DmetaG_FD_121300 | JGI IMG/M metagenome (GOLD analysis project Ga0182027, IMG submission 121300) | Permafrost microbial communities from Stordalen Mire, Sweden - 712E1D metaG (Illumina Assembly) | ecosystem: Environmental > Terrestrial > Soil > Wetlands > Permafrost | place: Sweden...
CGACGGTACCGCCACCAGACTGTTGGCGAAATCGCGAAACTGAATCGTGCCGAGGTTGGTCTCGCGCGAAACCAAACGAGCCGCGATGGGAATGGCCATACCGCCAAAACCACCGGGATTGCCGCGCAAGTCGAGGATCACCGCCTGGACGCCGCTGCGCCGAAAACCATCGATCGCCTTCTGCACTTCGCCGAGGACGGGTTGCAGCAGGAAGAAATTGAAGGCGATGATGCCCACGTCGCCCGCGCGCGAGACGCGCACCTCGGGCACGATGGGCGGCATGAGAAGGGCCTGCACCGCGGAGCGCGCTGGCGGATCGCGGGTCAGCATTGCCTCGTGCGGCTGGTCGTCGCCGTCGAGAAAACGCACGCTCACCCTGCTTCCGGCAGAGCCAGACAAAAGGTGCGCAGCTTGTCGGCGCAGGCGAAACCGCTCTTCGACCGGCCGCAGCGGGCGCGACGACGGCGGCAGCGTGGTGAGCGAGCGGCCAGCAACATGCGTGACCAGGTAGCCTGGGCGCAAACCCGCCCGCGCCGCGGACGACTCAGGCCGCACCCAAGACACCGTCGGCTTGCCTTCAATGAGACGAACCACGAGGCCAGGATCGCCGACGCCCGTCCCGACGTCGATCACCTCGGTCGAACCGGGCGGCCGAGCCGGTTCTCGCTCGTCGGACCGCGCCTCGGCCTCGTCGCCGGGTCCGTGCACATCCAAGTGAGACTGGCCAAGCCCGCCCAGCATGTCGTTGAGCAGGCGATAGAACGTCGGCTCGTCGGGCGCGGCGAGCGCGAGGGGCTGGTATTTCGCGCGCGTGGCCTCCCAGTCCAGACCCGCCAGCGTCTTGTCGAAATCCTTGTCGCGAACCGCGGTCCAGGCTGCGGTGAAAATGGCTTGCCGTATTTGTAACCGCACCCGACCCGGTCCCATGGCGGCCGGCGCCGGTCCGCCGCCAGCTTGCAGCGGCGCGAAGGCCGGTGGAGTTGTGGATGAGGCCGCGTCCGGTGCGGCAGCAGCAACCGGCGCCCGCGGCGGCGGGGTCTGACCCGCGCAAGCCGGTGGAAGCGCAGCCATCAAGCCAAGCCAACGAAACGAGGAAGACTTCATCGTGGCATGAGTCTACCAGGCCCTGCGGATCCGGATAGTTCGGCGCTAGTACCGGATTTTTGCCGCCAGGTTGGCGTAGACGATGAAAGGAGCGTCGGCGCCGTCACAGGGGACGAGCTCGCGCGGAAATCGCGATCCGACGCCGGTCGCATTCAGCGCTTGGTAGAAAACGGCATCGTCGAAGCCGGCGGCGGCGGCATCCTCGCGTGTGGCCGCGTAATAGACCGCGCGTGGCCTGGCCCACAGAATCGCTCCCAGGCACATGGGGCACGGCTCGCAGCTCGCGTACACGTCGCAGCCGTCGAGCTGAAACGACCCGAGGGCGGCGCATGCGGCGCGGATGGCCTGAACTTCGGCGTGCGCCGTGGGATCGTTGTTCGCCACCACGGCATTGGCAGCCTTGGCGATCACGACGCCTTCCTTCACAACCACCGCGCCGAACGGACCGCCCTGCCCGGCCTCGGCGCCACGAATCGCCTCGGCCACGGCCAGACCAAGGAAGCGCTGCTTGTCGGCCAGCGACGGCATGGTCACGCGCGCGCCCCGAAAATCGCGGTGCCGACCCGAATCAACGTCGCCCCCTCGGCGATGGCCACTTCGAGGTCGTGGCTCATCCCCATGGAAAGGTCGGCGAGCGACACATTCGGCCGGCTCGGCGAGCGCTGCTCGTCGCGCAGGCGGCGCAGGGCCGCGAAATGAGGACGGGACAGCTCGGGATTCTCGTCGTAGGGCGGAATGACCATCAGGCCCACGCAACGCACGTGCGACAGGCCGGCAAAGCTATCGAGGATCGCCGGCAACGCGGAAGGCGCGATGCCACTCTTCTGGATCTCGCCGGCCACATTCACCTGAATCAAGCAATCTTGATTTGCACCGAGCGCGGCCGACTTGCGCTCGATTTCGGCGAGAACGTCCCCCGAACCCACGGCGTGAACCAACACGACCTTGCCGGCCACGTACTTGACCTTGTTGGTTTGCAAAGGACCGATGAAATGCCAGCGCGGCGCGGGCAGACCGTCCGCCTTGGCGACCAAACTGGCAACCGCGGCGTGCTTGTCGCGAAATTCCTGGCCGTAGTTTTCGGCGAAGTCCCGCTGCCCGGCGGCCAGCGCCGCCACGATATCCTCGGGCGCCACTGTCTTGCTAACCGCCAACAGGCAGACACTGTCGGGCGCGCGCCCCGCGCCAGCGAGCGCCGCACCCATGCGCGCCCGAACGTCGCGAAGGTTGGCCGCAATCTGTTCCGCGCGCTTCACCGCACAACCCCGAAGGCAGGCGGCGGGTAATTGGGCAAAGCTTCGAGTGCGCGCAGGTCGGCGAGGACCTCGGCCAGGGGCAACCCCACCACGTTGCTGAACGAGCCGCGCAGCTCGGTGGCGAAGCAGCCGGCAATCCCCTGAATGGCGTAGCCGCCGGCCTTGCCGCACCACTCGCCCGACGCCACGTAGGCCGCGACCTCCTTGGCAGCGAGCGAACGAAAGGTCACGAACGTGGCCACCAGCCGCTCGACCGTGCGCTCACCGAGACGGATCCGGTACGCGGTCAGCACTTCGTGTCGTCGTCCGGCCAAGCGCCGCAGCATCGCTTCGGCTTGGCTTTCGTCGACGGGCTTACCGAAAATTTCGCCGCTCAGAGAAACGACGGTGTCAGCGGCCAGCACGGCGAGAACCGGCGTCGCCAGCCGCTCCACCGCGGCATCGCACTTTTCGGCCGCCAGGCGTGCGACGTAGCTGTGAACCGGCTCGTCGGCGCGCACGGATTCGTCGATGTCGACGGGCGCGATGGTTAGGGCCAGGCCGAGGCCTTCCAGCAGGTCACGCCGCCGCGGCGACGCCGAGGCCAGAATGAGATCGGGAGTACGGTTCACGATGTCCCGGAGTATATAGCCGGCGACGCCCACTAAGGTATGCTGGACCGCCTTTCTGATTCCCAAGCTCTTCAATGACGACCTATCTCGACAACGCCGCATCCACCGCCCCCTTGCCCGAAGTCGTCGAGGCGGTCAGTCGCGCCATGCGCGAACACTTTGCCAATCCTTCGTCCTTGCACGGGCTGGGCGCGGCAGCAGCGCGTGCTCTCGCCACCGCACGCGAAGAGGTAGCGGCGCTCGTCCACGCCGAGCCCGACGCCATCGTCTTCACCGGCGGCGGCACCGAGGCCAATGCGCTCGGGCTGGTCGGCGCAGCCCGTGCTTCGCGCAAGCGCCACGTCGTGATCAGCGCCATCGAGCACGCGGCCGTGTTCGAATCGGCGCAAAGGCTTGCCGGCGAAGGCTGGCAGGTCGAGCGGGTCGGGCCGGGCAGCGACGGCTGCGTGACCGTAGAAGCGCTGTTGGCCGCCGTGACGCCCGAGACTGCGGTGGTTTCCATCATGCTCGTCAACAACGAGATCGGCACCGCGCAGCCGGTGGCCGACATCGCGCGCGGCCTGCGGGCGCTTGGGCGCAAGATTCATTTCCACGTCGACGCGGTTCAGTTCGCCGGCATCGTCCCTCTCGACGTGCGCACCAAGGGCGCGGATTCCATCGCCATCTCCGCGCACAAATTACACGGCCCCAAGGGCGCGGGCGCGCTTTGGCTGCGCAAGGGTGCGAACCTTGCGCCGCTTTACGGTGGCGGCGGACAAGAGCGCGGCCTACGCTCGGGCACCGAAAATCTTCCCGCGTGCGTGGGCTTCGGCGTGGCGGCGATCCGCGCGCGCGCGGATGTCGAGCGCGCCGCTCGCGTGGGCGAATTGCGCGACCGACTGGAATCCCTCATTTTCGCAGCCATTCGGCACGCCAAGCCCGCCGTGCCGCTCACCACGCCGCGCGCTCCGCACATCGCAAGCGTTCTCTTGCCGGGTTTTCCAGCGGAGCCGGTCCTGCACGCGCTGGAGGCGCGCGGGGTGTATGCGTCCGAGGGCGCGGCTTGCTCGTCGCGTGCCCGCGAACAGAGCCGCGTGCTGCGCGCCCTTGGCGTTCCCGCGAGCATGGGCTCGCTGCGCTTTTCCCTGTCGCGTCTGACCGCTGCCAACGAGATCGAGCACGCCGCCCGCGCGCTGTCGGAATCGGTCGACGTCGTCGCAAAAGTGGTAAACGCTGGGCGATGATTTCGATCCTGTGCCGATTCGGCGAGCTCTTCCTCAAGGGCGGCAACCGCGGGTTCTTTCTGCGCGCGATGGCCGACAACGTGCGCGCAGCCGTGCGCGACCTGCCCGACAGCAAGGTTTTTTCGCCCTACGGCCGCATCCTAGTGCGCGTCCCCGACGAAGCACGCGAAGACGCCTGCGCCCGCCTAGAACGCGTCTTCGGCCTGGTTTCCGTGTCGGCCGGGGCCGAGGCAGCGCTCGACATCGACGCCATCACCCGCACCGCCGTGGCCGAAGCCAGGGCCGCCGTCGCGCGCAATCCCGAGCTCGGCTGCAGCTTCAAGGTGGAATCGCGCCGCTCGAACAAAAAATTTCCCCTGAGCTCGTACGCCATCGACTGCCACGTGGGCGACGCCATCATCGACGCCCTCGCTATGCCAGTGGATGTGCACAATCCAAGCCTGCGCCTCGGCATCGAGATCACCACCAACGCCGCCTACATCTTCGCCGAGGTTCGCCCCGCGCCGGGCGGCCTGCCGGTGGGCGTGTCGGGGCGCGGACTGCTCTTGCTTTCGGGCGGCATCGACTCGCCCGTCGCCGGCTGGCTGGCCGCCAAGCGCGGGCTCGCCCTCGAAGCACTCACCTTCCATTCGCCGCCCTTCACCGGCGAACGCGCCAAGGACAAGGTCGTATCGCTGCTGCGCATTCTGTCGCGCTGGCAGGTCGCCAAGACGCTTTGGGTGGCGCACTTCACCGAGGCGCAACAACGCCTGCGCAATACCGGCTCCGGCGAATTGGCGGTGGTGCTCTATCGCCGCATGATGATCCGCGTGGCCGACATTCTGTGCAAGCGCACGCGCTGCAACGCCATCGTCACCGGCGAAAACTTGGGCCAAGTCGCCAGCCAGACCTTGATCAACATGGCCAACATCGAAAACGCCGCTCGCCACATCGTGCTGCGGCCGCTGCTCACCTACGACAAGATGGAAACCACCGCGCTGGCTCGCCGGATCGGAACCTTCGACACCTCGTCGTTGCCCTACGAAGATTGCTGTTCGCTCTTCATGCCCGCCCATCCCGCCACGGCGGCCAAGATGAAAGACATCGAGGCCGCCGAGCGCAAGCTCGACGTAGCCGAAGAAGCCTCCGCCATCGCCGAGAAGTGCGAACGAATCGTGGTGTAGCTACGCCTTCGGAATCAAGCGCGCCATGATCACGCCTTCGATCTTGCGGATCTTGTCGATCACGGCTTCGGTGACGGCACCGTCTACGTCGATGATGTTGTAGGCTAGGTCGCCGGCGCTCTTGTTCATCATGTCGATGATGTTGATCTTGTCGGCGGCGAGCACGGTGGTGATTTGGCCGACCATGTTGGGCACGTTGGCGTTGCCGACGACGATGCGGGTGCGGCCCATGTACGGCATCTCGCAGTTGGGAAAGTTCACCGAGTTCTTCACGTTGCCGAACTGGAGAAAATCGCGCATCTGGCGGGCGGCCATGACGGCGCAGTTGTCCTCTGCCTCGGGCGTGGATGCGCCGAGATGGGGGACCGGAATGACGTTCTTCTCGTCGAGCAGGTCGTCCTCGGGGAAATCGGTGACATAGCTTGCGACCGTGCCCGCAGCCAGGGCTTCCTTCAGATCCGCAGTCTTGACCAGTCCCCCGCGCGCCAGGTTCACGATGCGCACGCCCTTCTTCATGATGGCGAATTGGCTGCGGCCGAGCATGCCCTTGGTAGCATCCAAAAGCGGCACGTGCAGCGTGACGTAGTCGCACTGGGAAAGCAGCATATCCAAGCTGGTCGCGCGCCGAACCGTGCGCGCCAGGCCCCACGCCGCCTCGACCGAGATGTACGGATCGAAGCCGATCACGTCCATGCCGAGAGCGACGGCGTCATTGGCCACCATGACGCCGATGGCGCCCAAGCCGATGATGCCCAGTTTCTTGCCCTTGATTTCCGGGCCCACGAAGTCCTTCTTGCCCTTCTCGACCAGCGGCCCGACCTCTTTGCCCTTGCCCTTGAGCGAACGCGTCCACTCGACGCCGGAGATGATCCGCCGCGAGGAGAGCAAGAGTCCGGCGATGACCAGCTCTTTCACGCCGTTGGCGTTGGCGCCCGGCGTATTGAACACCACGATGCCGCGCTTCGAGCACTTGTCGACGGGGATGTTGTTCACGCCTGCGCCGGCGCGGGCGATGCCCTTGAGCGAAGCCGGAAGGTCGACGGCCTGCATATCCGCGCTGCGTACGAGAACGCCGTCAGGGTTCAGGATCTCGGACGCGATTTCGTAGCTATCGCGCGGTAGCTCGTCGAGCCCGATGGAAGCGATCTTGTTGAGTGTCTGGATCTTGAACATGGTTTCTGCCTCGCGGTGATGGTGAAGGTCCGTTCCCCCAGCTTCGGCCGGGTATCCTGGCCGATAACGCACGCGCCGTCTACCAGGTATGATGGGTTCCGATGTTGCCGATGATAGCTTTCCTGGTCGCTACTCCGGCGCTTGCCGAGGCCGGGGCGCGGGAAGCGCCGACTGCGCTGTTTCCGTCAGAGCCGCTGGTTGCGGTTGTCGACGAGCGGGAGGCCCACTTCGTGCCCGCGCTGCGCGAGCGAAGCAAGAAGGAAACCTGGCTGGTGGAAAAGGCGTGGCGGCCGGACGTGCACGTGCACGATGCCGACCTTGCGCGAACGCACCGTCCCGGCGAACAGCGGCCACGGCGAACGGGACCGCCCAATGTTCAAGCCGAAGCGCGATTGGCGGAGGCCATGGCCCCCGTCGGCACGGGAATCCAGCCCATCACGACCCTGTTCAACATCTGGAACCGCGAGGCCATGCCCCTCATCGCGGGCCAGCCCTACAAACGGCGGTTCCAGGCCTTCCTGCGCGACCACTACACCGCCGAGTCCACCCAAGCCGACACCCGACTGGCCGGCATTCTGGCCGCGGCGGCGATCAGGTTCCACGCCCCCAGGGTTGAGATCGTCTCAGGATACCGCTCGCCCAAGTACAATCTGATGTTGCGCAAGAAGGGACACCAGGTGGCGCGCGAAAGTCAGCACACGCAGGGCAACGCGGTCGATTTTCGCATCCACGGCGTCGAGACCGAGGTCCTGCGCGAATTCGTGCGCGGGCTCCGCATGGGCGGCGTGGGCTTCTATCCGCGCACGCACTTCGTCCACGCGGATACCGGCAAGATCCGCTACTGGCAGGGATCCTAAGCCGTCAATTGGCTGTTTGCGCCCGGCCGACCGTTGCCAGGCGGTCCGGTCAGAACTTGCCGCCCAAACGAAAAGCCAAACCACCCTCGGGCAGAATATTCATGGCGACACTGCTGGTTGGTGTGGGGTGCAGGATGAGAACGGTGCCAACGACAAGCGCGGCGGCACTGGCGCCAAAAAATCCGTAGGACGTGTAGGCAAGCGGCTTGGCGTCGTCGCATGACGATTGTGCCGCCGCTTGATCCTGCGCCGTGTACTTGGAACGGCAAGTGTCCATCTTGCTGCGCGCGGCGAGGTTGAGAAGCACCGCCGCACCAGCAAGAATTCCCGAGCTGCCGAACGCGATCCAGGCCCCTGCCCGTGAGAACGACGAGGGTGGTTCCGGCGAGGTCACCGATTCAATCGGCTTGTTCTCGGTTGTGGTCGCCGTCGCATCCTTGGGTTGTGGCGATTCGCTGGCGCCCTCGCCCGCTTGGGGCGATGGGACCGCGGCGACGGCCGGTTCCGCCGGGGTTGACTCTTTTTCCTTCAACCTCACTTGCGCCAGCCGTTCGCGAAGTGCATCGAGCTTGTGATTCACTTCTTGGCTGTCCTTGGCGTCGGGAACGAGCAGCAGGTACTGGTTGTAGCTGGAGATGGCCAACTCCAAGTCGCCGATCCGCTCGGCGATCTGCGCGATGTTGAACGCGGTAAAGCCGTGGGGAACGAATTTGAGCGAGCATTGGAACGCCTTGAGCGCGGCAAGGTCGTCTCCGGAATTCACCGCTTCATCTCCCCTGCCGAACCATTTCTTGGCCTGTGCCCGGCGCTGCCCGGCGTCCGATGGAACCTCGTCGGGACAGACCTCGGCACGCGCGGTGCCGATCGCGGAAAAGACAGTGAGGGAAATGAGAAGCAATCGCATCGTCATGAGCTACATCCCGGGGTGAAATTGGGGCTTCACTAGGCTAACAGGAAGTCCGCTGGTTGTGAATGCGATAACCTAAGTCGCGACGGCTACTCAACCCCACGTTGCGGCACAGGTATCTCGCACGATCAATTGGGTCGGCTCAAAAAGAAACATCGCCACCTGAGGTTCAGGTCACCACAGAAAGTGTCGATTCCGGAAACAAAGGAGTGTGCTGCGCAGTGTTGCCTTTCCCGGGAACGACTAAGCCCGTCTGCCTGGTCGAGCAAAAACACTGAATCTCGGCGTCGGAATGTCGATAGTGTCATAAGATGCGTTTTGGATCTCTCATAGGGCCATGGGCGTCTTTCTAAACCCCTAGTGAGGTAGTTCCCCATGAGTATGAAGGTTGAGCAGTGGCAGTGGTCTGATGCCGGGGGCTGGGATGCCCGCCCTCTTGCCGACTCTCTTGCCGACCCTCTTGCCAGCACGCTCGGTGCCTCGGCCCAATTGGTTCTTCTATTTGGCGGCGCCAAGTTGGCAAGCGCCCGGGAAGGCATCGCCAAGGCACGCCAGGCCTTTCCCAAGGCGCGCATCTTTGGCTGCAGCACGGGCGGCGAGATTCACGGCACGGGGGTTGGAGACGGGACGCTTACGCTCACGGCCATCGCCTTCGACCACAGCCACGTGGCCACCGCACAGGCGCCAATTGAAAGCGCTGACCGCAGCTTTGCTGCAGGCGAACGGCTGGTGCGCGGGCTCGATGCGCGCGGCTTGCGCCATGTGTTCGTTCTTTCGGAGGGCTTGCGCGTGAACGGCAGCGACCTCGTGAGCGGCATCCACGCCGCGTTGCCGCCCGGTGTGTCCGCGTCCGGCGGGTTCGCCGCCGACGGCAATTCCTTGCAGCAGACGCACGTGTGGTGCGACGGCGAGCCCGAACAAGCGGCGGCCATCGCCCTTGGCTTCTATGGCGAACAGCTGCGTTTTGGCCTATCGGTCACGGGAGGCTGGCGCCCCTTCGGGCCCGACCGAGTGATCACAAAATCGCACAACAACGTCCTCTATGAGTTCGATGGCTGGCCGGCGCTGGCGCTGTACAAGCAGTACCTGGGCGACCACGCGGCCGGGCTTCCCGCGACCGGGCTCACGTTCCCCTTGGAATTGTGCATCGGCCAGCGCAAGCATCGCGTGTTGCGCGCGCTGCTGGCCGTCGACGAAAAAGAACAGAGCATCACCTATGCCGGCAACGTGCCGGAAGGATCGTACGCGCGCTTCATGATGGGCCACATCGAGGATCTGATCGGGGGCGCGCTCAAGGCCGCCAAAGTCAGCCTGGAAAACCTGGGCCAGCCCTCGGCGCTTTCCCTGCTCGTAAGCTGCAATGCACGGCGTGCCGTGCTCAAACAACGAGTCGAGGAAGAGGTGGAAGCCGTGCACGACGTCCTCGGTGCGCAAACAGCCTTGACTGGTTTCTATTCTTACGGCGAGATTGGTCCGCCGGAAGCTGGTGCTCCGCCCGAGCTTCACAACGAAACCATGAGCATCACGAGCATCGCCGAGGGCTAGCATGGAGAAACTCCACGCGCTGCTGCGCCGGCAGTGGCAACGCTACTTCGGCCGCGACAAGGTCGCCTCCGACGACTGGCGGCCCTTCCTACAAGCGGTCAGCGAGACCTACGCGGAGTTCGATACCGGGCGGCTCCTGGTCGAGCGCGCACTGGCGTTGAGCTCGGAAGAACTGCACGCGGCCAACACCGAGCTTCGCGGCGTGCTGCAGGTGCTGCCGGATCTACTCTTCCGCGTGCGGTCCGACGATCAGATCTGCGACGTCATGCAAGGCGCATCGGTCTTGAACCACCCGGCGCTGCTCAGCCTGCGCGAGACCCCTTCCGCCGACGTGCCCTCGCCCTCGCGCCAACTGTGGAGCGCCGTCAAGAAGGCGCGCGACACCCATTCTTCCGTCGGATTCGAATACTCGAATGGGCCTCTCGACGAGGCGTCCTTCTACGAAGCGCGCCTATTGCCGTTCGTCGAGCGCGACATCATCGGCATCGTCCGCAACATCACCGAGCGCAAGCAGGTGGAGGTGGCTCTGCGTGAGAGCGAGGAACGCTCGGCCTTGGCGCAACAGGTGGGACACGTCGGTGTCTTCGATTGGGATCTCCTCACCGATCGCGTGTTCTGGACCGGCGAATCGGAGCAGATTTTCGGTTTGCCGCGCGGAACCTTTGCCGGCGACTACCAAGGCTGGAGCGAGCGGGTGGTGTTCGAGGATCGGGTGCGGCTCGACGCTTTCTTCCAGGCATGGTTGGAATCGGACCGGGAGGAGGATCACTGGGAGTACCGCGTCCTCCATTCCGACCGGCAAGAGCGCTGGGTTGAATCCAAAGGGCACGTCTTCCGTGATGCGACCGGCCAGCCGGTTCGCATGATTGGAACCCATCTCGACATCACCGTTCGCAGGCAGGCCGAGCAGGATCGTCTTGTGCTCGGCAAGCTGGAATCCACCGGGCTTCTCGCTGGCGGCATCGCCCACGATTTCAACAATCTCCTCGCCAGCGTACTGATGAATCTGGACATGGCCCAGTACAGCGAGAGCTCACCGCGCGAGGTGGCCCTCTCCTTGCGCGAAGCCGAGCAGGCGGCGCTGGCTGCCAAGGTGCTCACGCGACAGCTGATTACCTTCGCGCGCGGAGGATCCTCGGTTCGTCAGACGACGGATCTGGCCGGGGTGCTGCGCGAGTCGGTGCCGCTCGCCTTGAGCGGCTCCAACACGCGCAGCGAGATGCAGCTGGCCGCCGACCTGTGGCCGGCCGTGGTGGATGTAGGTCAGATCGGGCAGGTGATTCGCAACCTTGTTCTCAACGCGCGCGAGGCGATGCCGAGCGGCGGAGTGGTCACCCTGCGCGCCGAGAATGTCACCCTGAGTGGCGGGCGCGCCCCAGTCCTTCCCCGCGGAGACTATATCCACATCAGCGTCGCCGACCACGGTTGCGGTATACGCCCTGACGTACTCCCGAAAATATTCGACCCCTACTTCTCGACCAAGCTGCGGGGCACGCAGAAGGGAATGGGGCTGGGGCTGACCATCTGCCACTCCGTCGTCAAGAAACACGCGGGAGCGATCACGGTGGAAACGGCGCCGTCGAGCGGTACAACCTTCCATGTCTTTCTTCCCGCATCCCAGCAGCGGGTGGAGCGAGTCGAGACCATGCGATTCGACCGGGCCCAGCGACAGGGCAGGATTTTGGTGATGGACGATGAGCTGTCCATCCGCAATACCTTCGGCAGGATGCTCACCCAGATCGGCTACGAAGCAGAGCTGGCGCCGGATGGAGCCGTGGCCGTGGAGCTGTACGAGCGGGCGAAGAAGGAGGACCGGCGCTTCGATGCCGTCATTCTGGACCTGACCGTGCGCGGCGCCATGGGCGGGCTTGAAGCCCTGCGCACGCTGCTGGAAATCGATCCCGGCGTCCGTGCCGTGGTGATGAGCGGGCACAGCGATGACGAGGTGATGCAGGATTACTCACGATACGGCTTCAAAGGCGCGCTCGGCAAACCCTTCGACCGCAGCTCGCTGCTCGACGTTCTCGCCAGCCTATCGAGCAGCTAATCGACGGTGACGGAGAAGTTGCGCACGATGGCCGAACCGGAGCCGCGCATCACCTCGTCGCCTAGCTCCAGGTTGGCGATGAAAAGATGCGAGCCCAGGTATCCTTGCTTGAGCAAGTAATCGATGATCTGGCTCACATCCAGGGGACCGTGCAACATGGGCTTGTCCGCCAGCAGGGAAATGATGGTCCAGGTGTTCTCGTTCGCGCCTGAGGCATCGCCGTGGTTCTTGCGCATGCAGAGGGTGAAGTCGTTGCCTTGAATCGTCGCCTTGCCCACCTGACTTCCGGCCGCGGCCAACCGTTCGCCCGCGATCCAAATCATCACCTCGTGGGTGATGCTGTCCTTGGTCGGCGGCAGCGCGGACACTGCCCAAAATTCGAAGGCCATGTTGTAGGCGCCCGATGCTTGCAGGGTGACGTCGTAGCTCGCGACGACTTTTTTCGTCCCGACTTGGAATGGAAAACCCGAGTCGGGCCCGGCCTCGCCGTTCCACGGGCTGTAGCCGACCTGGATTTCGGGATAGGTCGCCACCCCGCTGCTGTCGCGCCACTTCCAGATCCAACCGAAGACCGGCTTGCCGCCATCGTCGTTGATGAAAATCTTCTGGCGGTAGCGCCCCGTCGTCGCGCCCTTGTTCCACACATTGTTGCTCAGGCGATAGCGCCCGCCCACCACCGCCGTCGCAAAGTCCTTCTCCGATTCGAACACCGGCGTTCCCGGCGTCCCCTTGAGATCGAAATCCACGCGCACGCCGCTCGTGGAACAAGCGGCAAGGAGTAGCGTCAATGCGCAAGCGGCAGGCCCATGCAGAAGCTTCATTCCCCAAACCTATCGCAAGCACCGCCGCAAAGCACGCGAGACAAGCTGGGCTCGGGTCGGAGACGACGAGTAGCCGGGGACGGCTTTGCAAAGTTTGACTTGTCGGCAGTGCTCTACGCTTCGAGCGTAATCTCGACTTTGACGACCTTCTTGCCGGCTTCGAAGGGGATCACGTTGCCGGCGATGGCTTTGCCGTCGACGACGACCTTCTTCACGCCCTTGCAGATGCCGTTCGGGTTCTTCACGGCGATTTGGTATTCGACGCCGCGGAATTTGCGGCTGACGGTGAAACCCTTCCACGCCTTGGGAATGCAGGGATCCACGCGCAGACCCTTGTAGTCGGCCTTGATGCCGAGCAGGCCCTCGGCCACGCTGACAAAGGTCCAGGCCGCGGTGCCGGTGAGCCAGCTGTTTTTCGCTTCGCCGAAACACACGGCGTCCTTGCCCGCGATCATCTGGGCGTAGACGTACGGTTCGCTGCGGTAGGTTTCGATCTGGTCTTCCTTGGCCGACGGGCAGATCGACAGGTAGTACTCAAGCGCGCGGTCGCCGTCGCCGAGCAGGCACCAGCCGAGGTTGATCCAGGTATTGTTGTGGCAGAAGATGCCGGCGTTTTCCTTCACGCCGGGCGGATAGCTGGTCACCTCGCCGAGCTCGACGTGATAGGTGGAGTACGGCGGCTGCTGCAGGACCGCGCCGTTCTTGGTGAAGAGGTGCTTGTGCACGCTCTCCATGGCTTGCTTGGCGCGGCCGTTGTTCTGTCCGGCGCCGCCGAGCAC
>Ga0182027_10010084_pt1 | contig 13486 bp, 11 predicted proteins | sample 712E1DmetaG_FD_121300 | JGI IMG/M metagenome (GOLD analysis project Ga0182027, IMG submission 121300) | Permafrost microbial communities from Stordalen Mire, Sweden - 712E1D metaG (Illumina Assembly) | ecosystem: Environmental > Terrestrial > Soil > Wetlands > Permafrost | place: Sweden...
AGGAGCAACTGTTCGCCATTCTGCGCTCCATGGGCCGCGTGCTGGTGGCCTACTCCGGCGGGACCGATTCGGCCTACCTGGCCTGGGCCGCGCACCAGGCGCTGGGCGACAATGCCGTCGCCGTGACCGCCGATTCGCCCTCGGTGCCCCGCTCGCACATGCGCGAGGCCATCGAATTCGCCCGCCAGTTCGGCATCCGCCACGAAATCGTCGAGACCCGCGAGTTTGAGAATCCGGCTTACTCGGCCAACAATCCCGACCGCTGCTTCCATTGCAAGGACGAGCTGTTCCGGCGCATGGAGGAGATCGCCCCGGCTTTCGAGCTGCGCCTTTCCGCCGGCCAGGCGATCGTCTACGGCGTCAACACCGACGACCTGGGCGACTACCGGCCCGGCCAGAAGGCGGCGCAGAGCCACGCCGTCAAAGCCCCGCTGGTCGAGGCGGGCCTCAGCAAAGCCGAGATTCGCGAGCTCTCCCGTCTGGCCGGCCTGCCGACCTGGGACCGCCCGGCGGCGGCCTGCCTCAGCTCGCGCGTGGCCTATGGCACCGCAGTCACGCCGGACAACATCCGGCTGGTCGAAAACGCCGAGGAAGCCCTCAAGGAACTCGGCTTCCGCCAGTTCCGCGTGCGCTACCACTCGGCCGAACTGGTGCGGGTCGAGATTGCCCGCGCCGAGCTGCCGCGCGCCCTCTCGCTGGAGGTTTTCGACGAGATCTCCCGCCGCCTGAAGAGCCTGGGCTTCCAATACGTCACGCTCGACCTGGACGGCTACCGCCAGGGCTCGATGAACGAAGTCCTGCCCCCCGCAAACTCTCCCAAGCTTTAGCCCGGATGTTTCACAGGCGCTCTGATTTCGTCGCCGCGGCGTTCCCGTGAGGTTCGGAGGGCGCTGCGGCGGCGTTCGGGCTGGCAGCGGGCCGGAATGCGGTGATCGAGGCGGCCTTGTGGCGTCCGACAGCCTCTCAAAAAACGCAATTCGGGCGCAGTTCGGCCGATCTGAAAAATGCGAAATCGGGAAATCGTTTGTTTGCCGCGCTGAATTCTTGGCTCAGCAGCGCAGCGCCGCCCAGACCTGCCCAAACAGGGCCTGCAGCGGGTAGCCGCTGCTCATCGACACCAGCACGCGCCGCGCGCTGAAACGAATCAGCCGCTCTACCAGCTGAGCTAGGGTGGCCCGGGTGTGCGAACGGCGCGCGAGCGCCTCTTTTCAATATGCCACACCAGGCGAGGGTCCGCCTAGCTTCGGCCAGAGATGCGACTGGCGGCGTTCATTCTCGTCTCCTCCCAGCCCACGCGAGAGTCACCGCATCGAGTTTCCTCTTCATGGGCGGCCCGCGGGGCCACGGCGACTCCCCTGAGAAAAACCCTGCCTGGGTTCTTATCACCCCCGGAGGGCCGCAGGCCCATGGGCACTCCTGTGGGAAGTGCGCGGCGCAATCGCGACGCCAGACAAAGAACCGTGGGACCATGGTCGGTGCGATGGCTCTCATTCGCATTGCTTCTTTGGGAGAACTCGCGCCTGGCACTCTCATGGAGCGGCAGGCGGCGGGGCGGGTGATTGCGCTATGCAACCACGCGGGGCGGATTCACGCCTTCGACGGCGTGTGTCCGCACCACGGCGGCCCGCTGGGGCAGGGCAACCTCGTGGACGGCCGCATTGTCTGCCCCTGGCACGTCTGGGAATTCAGCGTCGCCGACGGCGCTCTGGACTACAATCCCGAGATCCGGCTGCGGCGCTATCGGGTGCAGGTCGAGGGCGACGACGTTTTGGTGGAGATCCCCTGAATTGCCCGAACTACCGGAAGTCGAAACCATACTGCGGACGATTGCGCCGCGGGTCACCGGACGCGTGATCCGCGAGGCTCGCTACTTTTCTCCGCTGGCAGCGGGCGGCGAGCCGGAGGCCATGGCCGCGGCGCTGGCCGGGCGCCGGATTGCGGAGGTGCGGCGCAAGGGGAAGTACCTGATTCTGCCACTCGACGCCGGTTGGATGAGGATTCATCTGCGGATGACCGGCCGGCTGCTGATCGACGCTCCGCGTACGCCCTGGACGCGCGCCGTGCTCGAATTCGACGACGGCCACACGCTGGTGTTCGACGATCCGCGGCAGTTCGGCCGGATGCTGTGGAGCAGCGGACCTCCGGACGACGTCAGCCGCCTGGGTCCGGATGCTCTGGACCTCGATGCGGCGGAGTTCGCCGCGCGCCTGCGCGGGCGCCGGGGCCGCGTGAAGCCGCTGCTGCTGAACCAGCGGATCCTGAGCGGTCTGGGCAACATATATGTAGACGAGGCGTTGCACCGCGCGCGCATCCACCCGCTGACGCCGGCGGCGCGGCTTGGTCCGGCGCGGCTGGCGCGGCTGCACCAGGCCGTCGCAGAGGTTCTGGCGGAGGCGATTGCCGCCGGCGGCTCGTCGATTTCGGATTACGTGGATGCCGAAGGGCGCCGCGGCTGGTTCCAGTTGGCGCACCGTGTTTACGGGCGCGCGGGCCAGCCCTGCCCCGGTTGCGGGACGCCGATCCGCCGCATTGTCGTGGCCCAGCGGGGCACGCATTACTGCCCGCGCTGCCAGCGGTTTTGACCGCCGTTTACGCCTGGGATGGTCATCCGCGTGCACGCCGACGCAGCACCGTGTTTGGCAGTGGATCTGCCGCAATTAAACGGCTTATTGATAATTCACCGTGTCTCAGCGGGTTCCCGCACCAGGGCGGCAGCCCCGCCTCCTGGAACCAGGCTTGGGCTGAGAAGAGGACGACCAGGATGCTGGATTGCGATTCCCCATCACGGCGTAAGGCGGCCGTCCCCAGATGGGCTCCAAAGGCGGATCCGGACTGCGGAAGCGAAGCCGGAAGCAGACGCTCAGGAAGGTCAGGGCCGGGGGCTGAAGCCGTCCCGCAGGCTCCCGGCGGCGCCTGCGGCGCTTGACGGCTTATGTATCCTTGAAGGGTGGGCAGCCGCAATCGCCGGGGAGCGGCGGGTTTGCCCCCACCATCCTGCTTCTAGTAGCCTGAAACCGTCTCTATGTCAAAATCTCTGGTCATCGTCGAATCGCCCGCCAAAGCGAAGACGATCGGCAAATACCTGGGCAAAAACTTCGTGGTCAAGGCCAGCCTGGGCCACGTGAAGGACCTGCCCAAGAACGATCTCGCGGTCGACGTCGACCGCGACTTCCGCCCCACCTACGTGGTGATCGAGGGCAAAAAGAAGCTGATCGACGAGCTCAAGCGGAGCGCGAAGGAGGCCGGCACGATCTACCTCGCGGCCGATCCGGACCGCGAAGGCGAGGCGATCTGTTACCACCTGCAGGAAGAGCTGCAATCGAAAAAGGCCGGCGGCCCGGAGATCTTCCGGGTCACGTTCAACGAGATCACGTCCAGTGCCGTGAAGCGGGCGTTCGACCACCCGCGGCAGGTGAATACGGCCCTGGTGGACGCGCAGCAGGCGCGGCGCGTGCTGGACCGGCTGGTGGGCTACAAAATATCGCCGCTGCTGTGGGACAAGGTCCAGCGCGGATTGTCGGCCGGACGCGTGCAGACCGTAGCGTTGCGGCTGATTGTCGAGCGCGAGCGCGAGGTCCGGGCTTTTGTCAAACAGGAGTACTGGTCGATCGAGGTCCACCTGAACGGCAAGAAGCCGCCGGTGCTGAAGACCAATCTGGCCAAGCGCGACGGTGTGAACGTGGCGATCGGGGACGAAGCCGCGGCGCAGGTGATCGTCGCGGCCGTGGAGGCGAGCGAGTACCGGGTGCTGTCGGTCACGACGAAGGAGAAGCGGCGTTTCCCGGTGCCGCCCTTCATCACCTCGACGCTGCAGCAGGAGGCGGCGCGGAAGCTGCGTTTCAGCGTCAAACGCACGATGGGTCTGGCGCAGCGGTTGTACGAGGGCATCGAACTGGGCGAGGAAGGCTCGGTGGGCCTGATCAGCTACATGCGCACGGACTCGACACGCGTTGCGGACGAGGCCCTGCAGGAGGTGCGCGGCCTGATCGGCGAGCGATTCGGAGAGGGATACCTGCCGGCGGCGCCGAATGTTTACAAGACCAAGAAGGACGCGCAGGACGCGCACGAAGCGATCCGCCCGACGAGCGTTTTGCACACGCCGGACGAGATCGCCAAGTACCTCAGCGAGGACGAACTGCGGCTGTACCGCATCATCTGGATGCGCTTTGTGGCGTCGCAGATGACGCCGGCGGTTTTCGATCAGACGACGATCGAGGTGACGGCGCGTGGCAGCGACGGCGCGCAGTACCTGCTGCGCGCGACCGGGTCGGTGCCGAAGTTCGACGGCTTCCTGGCGGTGTACGAAGAGGGCAAGGACCAGAAGGACGCGGAAGACGAGGAGTTGAAAAACCGGCTGCCGCAGGTGAGCGAAGGCGAGGTTCTTAAGTTCAAGTCGATCCATCCCGAGCAGCACTTCACCGAGCCGCCGCCGCGTTTCACCGAGGCGACGCTGGTGAAGGAACTGGAGTCGGACGGCGTCGGACGTCCCTCGACGTATGCTTCGATCCTGTCGACGATTCAGGAGCGCGGCTACGTCAAGCGGGAGGGCGGCAAGTTCGCGCCGACGGACCTGGGCACGATCGTCACCGATCTGCTGGTGGAAAGTTTCAACGACATCTTCGACGTCAATTACACGGCGCGTCTGGAAGACGAACTGGACAACATCGAGGACGGCAAGATCGCGTGGACCGAGGCCTTGTCGGAGTTCTACGGGCGCTTCAGCAAGGACCTGGAAGAGGCCGAGCGTTCGATGCGCGACGTCAAGCGGACGGAGATCGCCACGGACAAGAGTTGCGACCGCTGCGGCAAGCCGATGGTGATCAAGTGGGGCAAGCACGGCTATTTCCTGGCCTGCACGGGCTATCCGGATTGCACCAACACGCGCGAGATCGCGCTGGACGCCGACCAGATCGGCGACGGCGAGAACCCGGTCGAGGTGACCGAGCAGGGCGCGGAGGAGTATTGCGAGAACTGCGGGCGTCCGATGGTGCTCAAGAAAGGGCGCTTCGGAACGTTTTACGCCTGCACGGGCTATCCCGACTGCAAGACCACGAAGCGCATCGGCGGGACGCAGAAGAAGCCGGACGTTTTGCTGGAAGAGAAGTGCCCCGAGTGCGGGCACCCGCTGGCGCTCAAGACGGGGCGCTTCGGCGAATTCACGGCGTGCTCGAATTACCCGACGTGCAAGTACGTGCGTCAGACGACGACGGGCGTCGCCTGCCCGCTGTGCGGCACGGGGGAAATCATCGAACGGCGTTCAAAGCGCGGCAAGACATTCTACGGCTGCAACCGCTACCCGGAGTGCGACTTCGTGGCGTGGTCCCGGCCGATCGCCGAGACGTGCCCGCAGTGCGGGTCGAAGTACCTGCTGGAGAAGCGCCTCAAGTCGGGCCACTTCGCCGAATGCCCGAACAAGGAGTGCAAGTTCCGCAAGACGCTGGCGGAGGTCGAAGCGCCAGCCGTCTGAGCGGCCCGCTGCTACTCCGCTGCAAGCCGGGTGGACGTTGAATAGCAGATCGTTCCAAACCAGAAGAACGAACTGCGCATGGTGCAGCGGCTCAGGCAGCGCGCCGCGTAAGTTCGGAAACGCCCGCGCGCGTCAGCCGCAGCAACTCCGCAACGCTTTGGTCGCGCACGGCGATGACGCGCTTCGGCCCCGGTCCATCCGGACTCCAACGCTCGAGCATGCGTTCACAGGAAAATCCGCCGAAGACCGACACCAGCGGCACGTCGGCGGCCGCCGCGGCATGTTGGCCGGCCGAATCGTAGCCGACGTAAAGCTGCGACGTAGCGATGAACGCCGCAAACGACGCGAAGCTGCCTGCGTGCAGCGCGATGCCCGCGCCCGCGGCGCCGAGGCGCGCGGCCGCGGCGCGCACACGCCGGTCCTCCTCCGAACCCGGCGCGCCCGTATCGAGCAGCACCTGCCAGCCCGATTCGACGAGGTACCGCAGGGTCTCTCCTTCGAACGGATCGGGCACGCGCTTGGCGGGGTTTTCCCCGCTGCCAAAGCTGACCGTGGCCACGGCGCCACCCGGCAACGCATGGTCGTACTTGGGATGGAACCACGGCTCGGCGCGCTCGACGCCCAGGGTCTCGCGGACCCAGCCGCGCGCCAACTCAGGCAGCGTCGCGGCCGCTTCGCCGCCATAGGCGCGGCTTTCAAAAAGATGATGCGCGGCGGCCGGACACACCGGCAACAGCCCGAGTTGCGTCAGGCGCGAATCGGGATCGAGGAGCAGCACAGCGGGACGGTCCAGCGCTTCCCGCAGAGCGTCGCATGGCGCCAGCCGGTCCCGCAGCAAACCGGTTCGGCCATACGGCACGTCCAGGAAGGACCAGCGCGCGCCCGCGCCTTCAAACAGCTCCCAGGCGGGGCGCGGCCCGGCAAACCACAGCCGCGCCGCCGGGTAGCGTTGCCGCGCGCCGTCCATCAGAATGCTGGTCACGGCGATGTCCGCGCCCAGCGTGACACGCGACAACACGAAGACTTCTTCCGGCTCGAACTCCGGCGGGCGGACGCGGCGCACGGATTCGTAGCGCGACTCGAGGGCGGAGCGATCCAGCCCCGGCAGCGCCCGCGCGATCACCGGCGCGAACAGGTGCGCGTAGGCCGCGCACAGCGCCGGCTCGAAACGGTCGGCCAGACCCTCGACCAGCGTTCCGACGAGCGCGCGGCTGGCGCTGAGCGCAAGGGCTTCGTCCGGATCCAAGGCGAGCGCGGCGAGTTGAGCGACGGTCGCCGGGTCGGGCTCGCGGCCGGCCAGGCAGTCGTCGAGCAACCTGCGCGCAGTTTCAGCGGGCGAGATACTTTCCAACCAGCAACTCCAGCTTGCGGCGCGTCGCCTCGGGCACGGCCTGTGGATCGGTGATCAACGCATGCGCCAGGGCGTGGCTGCAATCGCACGTGCGCGCTGCCTCCAGCCGCAGGCTGCGCACGGCGCCTCGGACGACCTGCGCGGCGTTCGCCGCGTTCGCATTCAGATTCTGGATAATGTCGGCCACCGTGACCGCGGCGTGATCGGCGTGCCAGCAATCGTAGTCCGTGACCATGGCGACTGTGGCGTAGCAAATCTCGGCTTCCCGAGCCAGTTTCGCCTCCTGCAGGTTGGTCATGCCGATGACGTCCATGCCCCAGCTCCGATACAGGTTCGACTCCGCCTTGGTCGAGAACGCGGGGCCTTCCATGCACAGGTAAGTGCCGCCGAGCTTCGCGTTCACCCCGCTCTCGACGCAGGCGTCGTAGAGCAACTTGGCGACGTGGGAGCAAACCGGGTCGGCGAAGCTGACGTGCGCCACCAGGCCTTCGCCGAAAAACGTCGACGCGCGTCCGCGCGTGCGATCGACGAACTGATCGGGGATCACGAAATCGCGGGGCGCATGCTCTTCCTTCAGGCTGCCGACGGCGCTGAGCGAGAGGATCCATTCGACGCCCAACTTTTTGAAACCATAAATGTTGGCGCGGAAGTTCAGCTCCGACGGGCTGATGCGGTGGCCGCGGCCGTGACGCGCCAGGAAGGCGACGCCCTTGCCTTCGAGTTCGCCGACGACATAATCGTCGGACGGCTCGCCGAAGGGCGTGTCGACGCGGACTTCGTGCTGGCCGGTGAAGCCCGGCATCGAATACAGACCGCTGCCGCCGATGATTCCAATTCTGGGGTTCAACTGCATGGACCTCTCTCACGATGAAGTGGACAAACCCTCAGAATAGCGGGCTTGCGGGCCGGTGTGGGAGACCCCGCGTGGCCCGCGTGGCCCGAGTGAGCCGGCGCATTGGAGATAATGGGTTCTGCCCGATCGTCCTTGTTTTGAATATGCAACCAGTGCGGCCGGAAAGCGCGAAGGAACTCTCGCAAGCCCTGCAGGACGCGGCCGCGGCCGATCACAGTATTGTTCTGCGCGGCGCGGGCAGCAAGGACGCCATGGGCGGCCCCGCGCCGGCCGCGGATGTGGATCTGCGTCTCGACAGGCTGAGCGGCGTTCTGCAGTATGAACCGCGCGACCTCACCGTCAGCGTCGCAGCCGGCACGCCGTGGCATGAGCTGAGCGCCATCCTGGCCGCCGAGGGCCAGATGCTGGCGCTCGATCCGCCGTGCGCGGAGAGCGCCACGGTGGGCGGCGTCGTGGCCTCGAACTGCAGCGGTCCGCGGCGGCGTCTTTTCGGTAGCGCGCGCGACATGGTGATCGGCTTGACCATGGCGACACTGGACGGGCGCCTGGTTCAGAGTGGTGGCATGGTGGTGAAGAACGTGGCCGGTCTGGATACGCAGAAGGCGCTCATTGGCAGCTTCGGCACGCTGGCCGCGATGGCCTCCGTGAACTTCCGGCTGGCGCCGTTGCCCGAAGCCTCGCGCACTTTCCTGATCGGCTGCCGGACCGCCGAGGCATGCGCCGCCGCGCGCGACCGGATTCTCACGAGCGCCTTGCAGCCCGCCGCGCTCGATGCCCTGAACCCCGCCGCGGCGAAGCTGTGCGGACTGGATTTTATCGGCTTGCATGACTTTGTGCTGGCCGTCGGCGCTGGCGCGAGCGAGGCTGTGCTGGCGCGCTACGGCCGCGAACTGGCGGGCGCCCAGGCGCTCGAAGGCCCGCCGGAACGGGCCTTATGGAAAATGATTCGGGAGTTCGCTTGCGTCTGGGTCGACGGTTTTCCGATGCGTGCCGTGGTGCGCGTCGGTCATCCCATGCGCGCTCAGGCCGATGTGCTGAACTCGGCTCCCGGCGCCTCGGTGGCGCGCGCGGGCAACGGCGTTTCCTACCTGGCTTTCGACAGCCCACAGGCGCTCGGCGAATGGATGCTCGCGACCGCCGCGAAGGAATGGACTCGCGTCGTCGAATGGTCGGGCGACGCAGTGCGCGCCGCAGTCGAATTGTGGCCCGACCGCGGCGGCGATTTCAGCGTCATGGAACGCTTGAAGCTGCTGTTCGATCCGCAGCGCCGGTTGAACGCGGGGAGGCTGTATGGCCGCCTGTGACACGCACGCGCCGTATCCGTCCGTGCTCCCGGGACGCGACCGGGACGCTCCTACCGCCTTCGATCTCGACAAGTGCATTCACTGCGGACTGTGCCTGAACGCCTGTCCGACGTATCGCGAGCTGGGTTTCGAAATGGACTCCCCGCGCGGGCGCGTCTACCAGATGGTGCAGGTCGCCACGGGCCAGATGGAGATGGGGCCGAGCTACGTCGAGCACCTCGACCTTTGTCTCGCCTGCCGGGCCTGCGAGACCGCCTGCCCGTCGGGCGTGCCTTACGGCCGCATGATCGAGGCGGCGCGGACCGAGATTCAGGACGCCAAAGCGCTAGGGAAGCTGCCGCAATCGGCCACGGAGCGTCTCCTCCGCGGCCTCGTCTTCGGCCGCATTCTGCCCTCGCGACGCTGGCTCCGAACCATCGGCGGCCTGTTATGGTTTTACGAGGCCAGCGGCCTGCGCACGCTGGTGCAAGGCAGCGGCGTGTTGAAATTGTTTGGAAAACTGGGCCGCATCGAGCCGCTCGCGCCATCGGCCGAGATGCCGAGTTTCTTCACTTACTACGGGCGCGTCTTTCCGGCCGAAGGCCAGCGCCGCTACCGCGTGGCGCTGCTCGGCGGCTGCATCGCCAACATCTTCTTCGCGCGGCTGCACGAGGCGACGGTGCGCGTGCTCGTGAAGAACGGCTGCGAAGTGCACGTGCCCGAGAACCAGACCTGCTGCGGCGCGCTGCACGTCCATTCCGGCGAACGCGAGCAGGCCCGGGTGCTCGCGCGGAAGAACATCGACGCGCTCCTGCCCGGCGATTATGACGCCATCATCAGCAACACCGCCGGCTGCGGCTCGACTCTGAAGGAGTACCACGAACTGCTGGAACACGACCCGGCTTACACCGCGAAGGCGCGGCAGTTTGTCGAGCGCATGCGCGACGTGAACGAATTCCTGGCCGCCGCGGGACTGACGAAAGCGCCGGGACGGCTGGAGGCGACGGTCACGTATCAGGACTCGTGCCATCTGCTGCATGGTCAGAAGATCCGCAACGCGCCGCGGCAACTGCTCGCGCAGATCCCGGGAGTGGTGTTGAAAGAGCTGCCCTATAGCGACATCTGCTGCGGCAGCGCCGGCGTTTACAACGTTGTGCAGGACGAGATGGCCGCGGCGCTCATCGAACGCAAGCTGGGCTACGCCAACTCCACCGGCGCCACGATCATCGCCACGGCCAACCCGGGCTGCATGTTGCAGCTCCGTGCCGGGGTGGCCCGGCACGGCCATGGCCAGCGCGTCCTGCATGTCATCGAACTGCTGGATGAAGCCTACGGCCATACGCCGGGCGAGCCGGCCTAGTGCCTGTTGCTATCAGTACGTTGCCAGGCCCTCCTTGCGGCCACGGCCAGCAGGGGTTGTGGAGCGACGCGGCGACCGCTCCGTCGAAAGTCCTCGCGTAACAATGCGACGTCCGCTCCTTAACAGTCGCGGCTCCGTCACGGTCGCGGCGAGGACATAACCGAACACCGCTCCTTGCAGTCGCGGCTCCGTCAGGCAGTCGCGGCGAGGATACAACCGAACACCGCTCCTTCACAGTCGCGGCTCCGCCACGGTCGCGGCTCCGCCACGGTCGCGGCTCCGCCACGGTCGCGGCTCCGCCACGGTCGCGGCGCGGGAACGCAAGTGTCCGCGACAGGTCACTAGTCTGAGCTCCGTCCATCGGGTCGCGGCCGACCGGCACCCTCGGCGCGTGGAGCCAATCCTCGGTTGTCCCTGGGCCGGGAAGTTACCATGGGCAGTGAGGGCTCCCATGCAAATGGACCACACCACGAGGAAGCGGTTCTACTTCCCCGGCAGCGGCCAATTCTCCGTCCGCGAACACTTCGCCGTCGGCTTCGAGCCCGTCCACATCTGCTACCTGGGTGAGAATTTCCGCCGCACATTTCTCGATCTCGTGGTCCCGCCCGCGCCGGCGGGCGAATTCTCGACGCGCAATCTGACGGAGCGTCTCACAGGGCCGCAGATCGTCGAACGTTTCGGTGAAAACTGCCTGGCGCCCCTGCCGGTGGCCTGGCACCTGCTGCTGCAGCACGCCAGCGGGCAACCCGGCGCGCTATTGACCAATGGCCAGACCAACATCCTGATCCACCCGGGCGTGGATTACACGCTCGGGATCTTCTGGTTCCACGGCGGCTGGAGCATCCGCGCTTATCCGTTCCACTCCGACAAGCAGCGAGCCTGGTTTGCCGGCAATCAGGTGATCGTGCGAAGCGCTTAAAACGCGCCGCTCCGACCGGTGGGCGCGAGATTTCGTCCACTAAGCTAGTGGCGCGGAGACGGCATGAGGAGCCGCGACTGCGACGGAGAGTCTGCGTTACTGAGCCGCGACCGTGAGGGAGCGGAGGTGTGGTGTCGGAGCCGCGACTATAAGGAGCGGTCCTCGCGCTGTTTCCCAACCGCTACTGAGCCGCGCGCGGCAGCAAGCGGTTTCGTGCATCGTAACGGTTTCTCAGCGACGAGTCGCTAGTGCGGGCTTAACCCAGAATGTCGCGTAGATCGCGATAGAGGCGTCGCGCGGCGGAGGCCTCGGCGCCTGCGGCCGCGCGCGATTCGCCCTTGCCGACGAACCAGTCCCGGCCATCGCGCGTGACCAGCGCCGCGAAGCCGCCCGCGGTGAGCAGACCCGGCGAGCCGATGGAGCCGAAACCTTCGCCGCGGCGCTCGACCAGGACCACGCAACCCTCGCGTTCGAATACGAAGTGCGTCGTCACTTCCGGCACGGGGAGCAACTGGATTTCCGCCGCGGCGAGGAGCTCGAGCTGCAGAATCAGACTGGGGGGCAACGCCGCCTCTTACATTTTGTAGCGGCCGAGATCCTCGTCGTTGAGGCCCTCGAGCCAGCGTCGCAGTTCTTCGTCAGTGACCTTGTCGCTGATGTTGGCGGCGCTGCGCGAGGACTGCAGCACCTGTTCTTCGACATAGATCGGACAATCCAGCCGCAGCGCCAGCGCCAGCGCGTCGCTGGGGCGCGAATCGACGCTGATCAGTTCGCCGTTCTGCTCGAGCCAGATCACGGCATAAAAGGTCTCGTCCTTCAGCTCGCTCACCACCACCTTGTGGACCGTGGCTTCGACGCCGGTGAGCAGGTTCTTGATCAGGTCGTGAGTCATCGGACGCGGGGTCGTGACCTTCTCGATTTCCAGGGCGATAGCATTGGCTTCGTAGACGCCGACCCAGATTGGCAGGATCGAGTTGCCGCTCGTGTCGCGCAGGATGACGATGGGCGTGTTGGTGACCGGATCGACCATCAGGCCCCGGATCTTCATCTCAATCTCCATGTCAGCCCCTCCCTCAGACTACTAAACTCGGCCCCACGCAAGAGCCGTCCGGAATGCAACCGCGAATGCGCCGCTCACAATGCGACAGAAGATTCGCCAGCCAGCGAATTCGGTCCGGCCCGCTGGACCCGAACAGGCACGTAGCGCCCGATCACCTCGCCCTTGGGCGGCGCGGCTCCGCCGGCGCGCGGCGCCGCGGTGAAGTTCAGCACGCGGTTCTGCGACGTGCGCCCGATCCACTGCCCGGTGACGCCGTTGAAGCCTTCGATCAGCGCCTCCTGCTCACTGCCGATCAGGCTCGAATTGCGCCTGAGTTGAATGGTCCGCTGGCGTTCCTGCAGGATCGTCAGGCGGCGGCCCTTCTCCTCGTCGGGGACCTGATCGGCCAGCGCCAGAGCGGGCGTATTGGGCCGCCGCGAGTACTTGAAGCTGAAGATCGAATCGAACTCCACCTCATCCAGCAGCGACAGCGTTTCGGCGAAGTCTTCTTCGGTCTCGCCGGGAAAGCCGACGATGATGTCGCTGGAGATGGCGATGGCGCGCCGCGCGTTCTTCATCCATTCGATGCGGCGCATGTACTCGTCGCGCGTGTATTGGCGATCCATCGCCGCGAGCACCTTCGTCGAGCCCGACTGCACCGGCAGGTGGACCATGTCGCACAGCGTCTCATTGCGCTCGATGGCGTCGACGATCTGCTTCACGAAGTCGCGCGGGTGCGACGTCGTGAAGCGCACACGGCGGATGCCCGCTACGCCAGCCACTTCCTCGAGCAGACGCGCGAAGTCCCAACCCGCCGGCGTTGAATCGCGGTACGAGTTGACGTTCTGACCGAGTAGCTGGATCTCCGTCCAGCCGGCCGCGGCGAGTTGCCGGGCCTCGGCCATCACGCTCGCGGAACTCCGGCTGCGCTCGGGTCCGCGCGTGAACGGCACCACGCAGTAGGCGCAGCTTTTGTCGCAACCTTCGATGATCGTGATATAGGCGCGATGCGGGTTGTCGCGCCGCGTCATCGGCGTTTCGAAGGCCTCCTCGGTGTCCAGGCTCAGGCCGGTGACGCGGCGCTCGCCGGCTTCGATCCGGATCAGCAACTCGGGCAGCTTCGAGTAACTGGCCGAGCCCACCACGAGACCCACGTGGGGCGATCGTTCAAAAATGCGCTGGCCCTCCTGCTGGGCCACGCAGCCGAGCACGCC
>Ga0182027_10010085_pt1 | contig 13485 bp, 11 predicted proteins | sample 712E1DmetaG_FD_121300 | JGI IMG/M metagenome (GOLD analysis project Ga0182027, IMG submission 121300) | Permafrost microbial communities from Stordalen Mire, Sweden - 712E1D metaG (Illumina Assembly) | ecosystem: Environmental > Terrestrial > Soil > Wetlands > Permafrost | place: Sweden...
CGCCGCGGAAGATGGCCTCTTCGTAGAGCGCCTCCGGCGCCAGGTTCCAGTAGACGCGCTTGAGGTTCAGTAAACCGTGATTCTGCAACCCGTAGGCGCTGGCCGATTCGCCCGCCTGCTTCATGGCCGGGGATGGGATGTCGGTGTAGATATTCATGGCCGGCTCCTTACATCCAGTCGCGTACCAGGCGCCGGTCGCCCAGGTAGAGTTCGTTGGGCGAGGCCGGGTCGAGGGCCCAGCGGATGCGTTCGATGCCCTCGGTGATCTCCTTGGCTGCGCCGCAGAAGCTGATTCGCAGATGGCCCTCCATGCCGAATTCCTTGCCCGGCACGGTCACCACGCGCACCTTGTTCAACAGAAACTCGGCCAGCTTCTGGGAGCTTTTTTCATAATTGCTGAAGTCCGGGAAGCAGTAGAAGGCGCCTTCGGGTTTGGTCACGCGAATGCCGGGGAAGGCCAGCAGATGGTCCAGCATGATGTTGCGGTTGTTCTCCAGCGTCATGCGCAGCGCTTCGATCGAATTCTGCACGCCGTTCAGCGCGCCGACCGCGGCCCACTGCGAGGGCGTCGCCGGCCCGGAGGTCTGCTGGCTCTGGATGGTGGCCATGGCGCCGAGAAGTTCGCGGCTGCCGACGGCCCAGCCGATGCGGAAGCCGGTCATGGCGTACATTTTCGAAACGCAGTTGATGACCACGAGCTTGGAGGCGTCGATATCCTCCTTCGAAAAGTCGTAGCAGTTGATGGGCGATTTGCCGTCGAACACCAGCCGGTTATAGGTATCGTCCATGATCAGGTAGATCGACTTCTTGGCGCACAGGTCGACCATTTCGGCGATGAAGTCGCGCGAGTACATCACGCCCGAAGGATTGTTGGGGCTGTTGAGAATGACGGCCTTGGTGTAGCTGCCGATGCAGTCGGCGATCTCCTTCACGGTGGGGTAGAACGTGCCGTCCTCGGGCTTCACGGCCACGGGCACGCCACCGGCCAGTTTGACCATTTCGGGGTAGCTGACCCAATACGGGGCGGGGAAGATCACCTCGTCCTTGGGATCGAGAATCGCGATCAGCGCGGCCATGATGGCCTGCTTGGCGCCGCACGAGGCGACCACGTTTTCCGGCCGCACGGCGCGGCCGTAATACTCTTCGGTGTAGCGGATGATGGCCTTCTTGAGAGTGGGGATGCCGTCGGGCGGAGTGTATTTGATGTCGCCGGAGTTGAGCACCGCCGTGCAACTGACGATCGCGTCGAGAGGGGTCTTCGACTTCGGCTCGCCACCGCCGAGGTGGATCACCGGCTCGCCTTTTTCGCGCAGCAGTGCCGCGGTCTGGTTCAGCTTCAAAGTGACGGACTCGTGAATGGTTCGCGCCAATTGGCTCAGGCTCATATCAACCTCCACACGGGCTGCACGCGGAAGCGGTCTTCCGGATGCCCCTTTTCCGGATAGTTTACTAAGCTTTGCTGCTTCGCGTAAGCGGCGGCCGCTGAAATGTGGAATTTGAGATCTGAATCGGCTCATACGCCGGGCGCGGGGAGAAGCCGGAGGGGCCGGCCGCGGCCGGAATCGGCGCTGCGATAGAGAGGCCCGCCCGGCGAGGGATCCGCTGAGCGCGGGCCGGATGGGCGGCGTCCGGAGAGCGTGTGGAGAACGTCTAAAGAACATTTTTTGAAAAAGATCCGGCGGGTCCGCTTCGCGTACAATCTTGAGTTGTACCCCTCACGAGTGACCGTCGCTATTCCGACGCTGGCGGCCGGGCCGCGGCTGGCCGAGTGTCTGGACGCTCTGGCGGCGCAGACGCGCGCGGGATTCCGGGCCGTGGTGGTCGACAACGGCGGGCAGGGTCTGGCGGGCGAAGTGACGCGGAGGTTCGACTTCGCCGAGGTGATCGAGAACCGCTCGAACGCCGGATATGGAGCGGCCGTGAACCAGGCCTGGCGGCATCGGCCGGCCGAGTTTCTCGTGGTGCTGAACGACGACGCCGTGCTGCGCCCAGGGTGTCTGGAAGCCCTGGTGGCGGCGCTGGACGGCGATCGGGGGGCGGGCATGGCGGCGCCGCGCATTCTGCTGGCGGGGACGGAGCGGATGGATTCGGCCGGCATGTCGCTGGCGCGCGACGGTTCGAGTATTCAACGCGGCCACGGGCAACCGGCGGCGGCGTGGGATCGGCCCCAGCAGGCGCTGTTCCCGAGCGGTTGCGCGGCCATTTATCGTGGCGCCATGCTGGCCCAGACCGGGCTGTTCGACGAATCGTTGTTTCTGTACCACGAGGACACCGACCTGGGACTGCGGGGCTGCTGGATGGGCTGGCATTGCCTGTACGTGCCGCGGGCCGAGGTCGAGCATTGGTACTCGGCCAGCGCCGGGCGCGCCTCGGCAACCAAAGCCTGGTACGTGGAACGGAACCGGCTGCGAGTGGTTCTGAAACTGTTCCCCTTCACGCGGCTCGTGGCCGCTCCGGCGTACGCCGCCGCGCGCTACGCGCTGCACGTGCGGGCGGCGCTAACGGGCCACGGCAAGGCGGCGGAATTCGGCGCCGCGGGCCTGCCGTTCTGGAAACTGCCGTGGTATGTGGTCAAGGCGCACCTGCACCTGCTGGCCGCGCTGCCCGAGCTTCTCGGCCAGCGCCGGCGCACGCCGCGCCGGATTCTGGCACTCCAATTCAAAGGCGTGCTGGACAAGTTCCGCGTCGGCATCCGGGAGGTGGCCATCCATTGAGCCCTGAAGCCAGGAGCGCGGAACCCGGTGGCGGGACGGCGGTGCTGCTGATTCCGGCCTACAACGAATCCGCGGCCATCCGGACGGTGGTTCTGGAGGCGCGCGCGCTGTTCCCGTCGCTGCGCATCCTGGTGCTGGACGACTGCTCGATCGACGACACCGCCGCGATTGCGGAGGCAGCGGGCGCGGAGGTGGTTCGCCTGCCCTGCCACCTGGGCCTGGGCGGGTGCATTCAAACCGGCTATCGGATGGTCTACGAGATGGGCGGCCAGACGGCGGTGCGCATCGATGGCGACGGCCAGCACAATCCGGCGGACATCCCGCGGCTGCTGGAGCGGCTCCAGGCGACGGGCTGCGAGATGGCGATCGGCGTCCGCGAAGAGGGGACCCAATCGACCTCAACCGGCCTGATCCGGCGGATCGGGATCGCGTTTTTCAAGCTGCTGTTGAGGCCGATTCTGGGGCGCCGGGTGACCGATCCGACCTCCGGCTTCGTGGCCGTGAACCGGCGCGCGCTACAGGTGTTCAGCCAGAATTTTCCGTTGGAATATCCGGAGATCGAAACGCTCGTGGTGTTGCAGCGCCGCGCGTTCCGATTTGAAGAAGTGCCGGTGCGGATGCGGCCGCGGCTGGGCGGACGGAGCAGCATCACGGCCAAACGGTCGATGTACTTCGTGGTGCACGTACTGCTGGGCGTGCTGGTGAATATCCTGCGTCTGGATGCCTGGCGCTGGCTGGGCAAGCGCCGGGCCGCGCCGCGCGGGTGAAGGAGGAAGCATGGAACGGCTGCTCGACGTGCTCGCGCTCGCCAGCGTGCTGCTGTTTCTGATCGTGCTGCGCGGACTGCGCCGCTCGCGGATTCGAGTCGAGTATTCGGTGAGCTGGCTGGGCGCGGCGGCGGCAGTGTTCGCCTTATCGCGCGCCCGCGGCGTCCTCCTGTGGGTGGCCGGCTTTCTGCAGGTGAAAGAGCCGGCGGTGGCGCTCATTTTTCTGATTCTGCTGGTATTTCTGGGAGTGTTTTACCGGTTCTCGATGATCATCTCCCACCTGAAGGACATGAACATCACGCTGACGCAGAAGGTCGCCATGCTGGATTTCCAGTTGCGTAGCCGGCACCCCCATGCGGAAGAAACAAAAAACTGAGCGCGCGGCGGCCGCCGCTCCAGTGCGCGAGTTCTCACTGCCGCGGTGGACTCCGCTGGCGATCCTGGCCGCGTTGATCGCGGTCTACTGGCCGGCCCTGCATGGGGCGACCCTGTACGACGACTCTCTCCTGCCGGTCTTTCGCCCGGGCGGCCCGTCGCGGTGGGTCAGTTATTTCAGGGGAGGACGTCCACTTTACTACCTGAGTCTGCATCTGAACTACCTGCTGGCGGGCCCGGAGACGTTGCTGTATCACCTGACCAACGTCGGACTCCACTTCCTCGTGGGCGGGCTGGTCTATTTCATTCTGCGGAAGGCGCTGGAACTGACCGGCAGCGCGCGCAGGGAGGCTTCGCTGCTGGCGCTTTTCGGAAGCCTGGTATTCCTCTTCCACCCCATCCAGACGGAGGCCGTGGCGTACATCGCCAGCCGGTCGGAAAGCCTGAGCACGCTGTGCGCCTATGGCGCGCTGGCCCTGCTGCTGGCGGTGGGCGAGGCCCGCATCGGCTGGGGCCGCGCGGCGCTGATCCTGGGCCTGCTGGTAGCCGGCACGCTGGCGAAAGAGCATGTCGTGGCGATGGCCGCGGTGGTGCTGGTAGTGGACTGGTGGCTGAAAGGCAGAGGCGCAATTGCACACCTGGCGCGCAATTGGCGGCTGCACGCGGGGCTGGTCGCGGGAGCGATTGTCGCCGTCCCGGCGATCGTGCTGTACGTGTCGGGCCATTCAGCCAGTTCGGCCGGCCTGTCGGTGCCCTACACTACGTGGTACCGCTATCTGTTTACGCAATTTGAGGCGATCTGGATTTACATACGGCTGTTCGCGTTCCCAATCAATCAAAGCCTGGACTATAACCTGCCGACGGCCGGCGGGTTGTTTGAACCGCTGGTATTGTTGGGCCTGGCGGGTTTGGCGGGGCTGCTGTACCTGGCCTGGCGATACCGTGCCCGCTACCCTCTGGCCGCGCTCGGCATCGTCGTTTTTCTCCTGCTCCTGGCGCCCACATCGTCCGTGATTCCGATCGCCGACACGGCGGCCGAACGCCGCGTGTACCTGCCCAGCATCGGTTTGCTGCTGGTGGTTGTGGAGTGTTTACGCCACACACGCGGCACGGCCTGGAGGAACGGTTTGCTGGCGGGCGTGATCGCGCTGCTGGCGCTGGGGACCTGGAATTACAGCCAGGCCTTCTCGTCGGAGGTGAAGGTCTGGGAGCACTCGGTCGAGAGCCGGCCGGAAAACGCGCGGGCCAGGATTTACCTGGGCGCGGCGTACATCAAAGCCGGACGCTGCGCGGACTCCGTCCGGATTTTCGACGGGACCGACACCGGTGCGCACGCGGAGAAGCTGGGCCGGAACGCGTACCAGTTCTACATGAACTTCGCGGCGGCGTTGGAGTGCCAGCAGCAGTTCGGCCGCGCCGAAAAAGCGTACCGCGACGCGATCGAGGTGGCCGTGGCGGTACAGGATTGGGCGCCGCTCGGCCGGCTCTCTCCGCTGGCCCGCGGATGGGCGCGGCTGGCCCGTCTATACGTGCTGGAGAGGCGCTGGGACGAGGCTTTCGCCGCCCAGCAGCAGGCCACACACTTCGACCCCCGGATGGGCTGGATGGAATACGGCATTCGCGGCAGCATGGACCTGAACAGGAACCAGCCTGAGGAGGCCGCCGCCGCCTTCCAGCAGGCGTTGCAACTGCACCCCGGCGACCGGGACTCGCAGAACGGGCTGGCGCGGGCCAACGCGGCCATTCGCGCCCGGCAGCGGAATGGGATGTTAACTCCACAGTGAGGGCGTTGCACATCGGCATCAATGCGTTGTACCTGATTCCCGGCGGCGTCGGCGGTTCGGAGACGTATCTGCGGAATCTGCTGCGGGCGCTGGCCGCGCTCGATGCGCCGCACCGCTTCACGGTCTTCACGAATCGGGAGACGGGCCTGGACGTGGCGCCGAGCCATCCCCATTGGCAGGTGCGGCAGACCGGCGTTCGGGCGCTGAACCGTCCGGCGCGGCTGCTCTATGAACAGACGCTGTTGCCGCTGCGCTGCGGGGGCTTGGATGTGTTGTTCTGTCCGGGATTCACGGCGCCGGCCTGGGCGCCGTGCCCGACGGTGACGACGATTCACGACCTGCAGCACAAGCGGCACCCGGAGTACTTCCGTTGGTTCGAACGGCCGTTCTGGCGCTACTTCGTGTGGCAGGCCGTTCATTCGAGCGCCCGCCTGGTGGCCGTGAGCGAGAAAACGCGCACCGACATCGTGCATTTCTACTCAATTCCGAGCGACCGGGTCGCGGTCGTGTGGCATGGCGTGGAAGAAGAGTTCTTCGCGGTCGGGAAACTGCGCCAGGGCCGGCCTGCCGAGCCGGTGCTGCTATGCCCATCGACGACCCACCCGCACAAGAACCACGCCCTGCTGCTCAAGACCTTCCGGCAGTTCAGCGCTGCGCATCCGCAATGGCGGCTCGTCATGACCGGGGTCAGCGGGTTCGCCGACCGCGCGGTGCGGGCTCAGATCGACGCACTGGGCCTCGCAGCGTGCGTGCGGATTCTGGGTTGGCTGCCCAGAGAAGAACTGTATCGCTGGTTCGAAGTGGCGGGCGCGGTGGTCTACCCATCGACGTTCGAAGGCTTCGGACTGCCCGTGGTGGAGGCGCTGGCGGCGGGGATTCCAGTCGCGTGTTCGGACATTGAGCCGCTGCGCACGATTGCAGCCGACGCGGCGGTGCTGTTCGACCCCGCTTCCGAAGCCGGCCTGCTGCAGGCGTTGGAGCGTGTCTGCACGGATGGACCATTACGCGCGCGTCTGGCGCTCGCCGGCCCGCTCCGGGCGGCGCAATTCACGTGGCGGAAATGCGCCGCCGAGACGCTGGCGATTCTTGAACGGGCGGCCGGGCCTTGGCGGCCGCAACTGTGACGGGATTCGAACGCGCCGCCGCGAAAACCGGGGACTGACGTCTCTGTCCCAGGCGCCCACAACTCTCTCTATCCATACCCTGAATCCTCTGTGCCGTGTGGGCCTCAGGGGCCTGTCCCCCGTGTTTTCGCGCGCAGTCGAAAACGCCCGCTTTCACAACGTCGGATCTAGAATGAATGTGGAGGCGGCGATGCAGTTGAATGAAGAGCTGGCCTCACACACCCGCGCCGGCGAGCTCTACGAATCGCTGGGCGGAGACCGCGTTCGCTGCTACGCCTGCGGGCATTGCTGCCCGATCACGCCCGGGTTTGCCGGCGTCTGCAAAGTCCGATTCAATCGCGATGGCGTGCTGCGGGTTCCCTACGGATACGTCAACGCCCTGCACTGCGATCCGATCGAGAAGAAACCGTTCTACCATGCGCTGGCCGGGACGCGTGCGCTGAGCTTCGGCATGCTGGGCTGCGATCTGCATTGCGGCTACTGCCAGAATTGGGTCAGTTCGCAGGCCTTGCGCGACCCGCGATCGATGCTCGAGTTCCGCGAGGTTTCGCCACGGGAGATCGTCGGAATCGCGCTCGCGCAACGGGCGGCCAGCGTCATCAGCACGTACAACGAGCCGCTGATCACGAGCGAATGGGCCGTGGCGATCTTTCGCGAGGCCCGCGCGGCCGGCCTGACCACGGGCTATGTGTCCAACGGGAATGCGACGCCCCAGGTGCTCGAGTACCTGCGGCCGTGGGTCGATCTCTACAAGGTCGATCTCAAGAGTTTCGACGACCGCCGCTATCGCGAGTTGGGCGGGCGGCTGCAGCCGATCCTCGATTCGATTGCGCGTATCCACGCCCTGGGCTTCTGGCTGGAGGTGGTCACGCTGATCGTGCCCGGCTTCAATGATTCGCCGCAGGAACTGGCCGCGCTCGCCGGCTTCCTGGCCGGGATCTCGAAAGACATTCCGTGGCACGTCTCCGCGTTTCACCAGGACTACAAGATGACGGGCGCGCCGAACACCAGCCTGGAGCTCCTCGAGCGCGCCGCGGCGATCGGGCGCCAGGCCGGCTTGCGCTACGTCTATGCGGGCAACCTGCCGGGCCGCGTCGGCGAATTGGAAGACACGCGCTGCCCCAACTGCCGCACGGTGCTGGTGGAGCGCTGCGGATTTGATGTGATCCAGAACCGGATTACGGCCGCTGGCGAGTGTCCGCGCTGTCAGACCGCGATTCCGGGCTTCTGGCGGGCCGCGCCCCGGGCCATGCAGAGCGCGGGCGAAGTTCCTATCGGCGGGGGTGCAGAGAGATGACGTCCGCGCATGTTACGCCCTTCGCCGGCTCGTGGTATCCAGGGCGCAGCGACGAACTGGAGACTCTGCTGGACACTCTGTTCGACGCTTCGCTCCAGCGGACCGGCGACGACCAACTACCGCGCCCGCTGGCGTTCGTGGTCCCCCACGCGGGTCTGGCCTACTCCGGGACCGTTGCCGCGGCCGCCTACCGCAACCTGCAGGCCGCCCGGCCGCGGCGCGTCTTCATCCTCGGCTTCGCGCACAGCGGCGGCCGGCCCGGCGTGTCGATTCCCGACGTCACGGCCTTTCAGACGCCGCTCGGCTTGGTGGAAGTCGATTCAGCGGCGGTGCGGGCACTCGCGGCCAGCGTTCCATTCGCGATGACGCCCGAAAGCCGCGTTTGCGATCACTCGGTCGAAATCCAGCTTCCGTTGCTGCAGCGGGCCACTCCCGGCACGCCCGTTGTGCCGCTGTACGTGGGTCCGCTGGATGCGCGCCAGCGCAGCGCGGCGGCGCAAGCCCTGGCGCAGATTGTTCAGCCCGGCGATGTGCTGCTGGCTAGTTCCGATCTGACGCACTATGGCCGCGCGTTCGGCTACCGTCCGTTCCCGGTCGATGAGGATACCCCCGGCCGGTTGCGTGACCTCGATTACCGCGCCATCGAGGCCGCGGGCAGCCTCGACGCGGAGCTGTTCCTCGCCTCGCTCCGGGAAACCGGGGCCACCGTCTGCGGTTACGATCCCATCGCGCTGCTGCTCGCCACGCTGAGCCTGCTCGATGGAGCGGAGATCTTCCAGCAGACTCTCGATTACCAGACCTCGGCCGAAATTGCCGGCGGCTATGAACACTCGGTCAGCTATGGCGCTCTGGGCTACTTCCGGGCCGGCTCGTTCTGCCTCGGCCCCGAGGACCGGCAGGCGCTGCTCGCGAGTGCCGGCGAGACTCTGCGGCATCTGCGGGAAACCGGAGAGCGCACGGCGATTCCGCCAGCCAGCCTCGGCACCGCGCTACGGCGTCGCGCGGGCGTGTTCGTCAGCCTCCACGCGGAGGGCGACCTGCTAGGCTGCATCGGCAACTTCGCCGCGCCGCAGCCGCTGGCCGAACAGGTGCCGGAAATGGCGCTGGCCGCGGCGCTGGACGATCCGCGCTTCTGGCCGCACTCGCGCCTGCCGGAAGCGCTCGATGTCGAGATCTCCGTGCTCACCCCCATGAAGCGCATCCGCGACTGGACTGCCTTTCATCTCGGACGCGACGGCGTTGTGATGGAGTCGGAAGACCGGCGCGGCCTGCTGCTGCCGCAAGTGGCCCACAGCGGCTCCTGGACGCCGGCCCGGTTCCTGGATGCGCTGGCGCAGAAAGCCGGCCTGCCGCCCGGCGCTTACCGCGACCCACAGACGCGCCTCTACGTTTTCCGGGCGCAGGTTTTCTCGACGTCGGTGTAGCGCCAGTGGCTTGTCGCGGAGACAACGTTCCCGAGCCGCATTGTTACCGTGCCGCGTTGTTACGGAGCCGCGAGTGTGACGGAGCCGCGAGTGTGACGGAGCCGCGACTACAAGGAGCGGTTCTTCGCGTTGTTGCCGTGACCGCAAGGAGCGGTCGATGCCCCGTACCCGTCCGCGCCGGCCCGGCGTTCAGCCGCACTCGAATCCGGCGATCGCGAACACCAGTGAGCGGTCGGGCGTGTTCCCCGGTTCCACCGGGCGCAACTCGCGCAGCATGCGTGTGAGCTTGCGCGCCCGCCGGAACCCATTCGCCTCGGCCAGCGCCGCGGCCGCGTGGTTGTCCGCCAGGATGTCCCAATACGCCGCCGCCCCCGCGTGCCGCGCCAGGAACCAGCCCAGCAGTTGACGCGCCGTCCCGGCCGACCGCGCCACGCACGGCCCGAAATGCGCGGCCTGGGACCCGGCCCGCCCCATCGCGTACCCCTCGCCCGGAACCGTGGCCGCCCCCTCGCGCGCCAGATTCTCCAGCAGCCGGCTGCGATCGGTCCCGAACGCCGCCCGGTCCAGCGCCGGATCCGGCTCCCACTCCGCGACCGCTGCCGGCGGCACGGCCCCGGCCAGTCCCGGCCGTTCCCAGCGTTCCACCATCGACACCGGCGCAAAGCCGAACCGGCGGTACAACTCGAAGCCCATGTCGGTGGCGTCCAGCCCAACCCGCGCTACGCCGCGGCTCTCCGCAAACGCCATCGCGCGTTCCATCAGCCGCCCCGCATAACCCTGCCCGCGGTGCTCCGGCAACGTGAGCACCATCCCAATCCAGGCCAGGTCCTCACCGTACGCCAGCGCCGTGCCGGTGGCCACCAGAACGCCGTCGCGCTCCATTCCGAAACAGCCTTCCGGTTCCAGTTCCAGCAGCCGCTCCCAGTCTTCCGCGGTCTGGTTCCAACTCGCGCTCTCCTTCAGACGCATCAGGTCCGGCAAGTCCGCGCGCCGCAGTAATCGTAGCGCCACGCCACTGGCGTCTCTGTCCGTCGCGCCGGAAGAAGGCTCGTCTCGCATGCCAACATCCTTCAGTTTCAGAACGTAGTCCAACTAACGAGCGGTGCTCAAAGCCATTGATCCACTTGACAATACAACTCGCTTCAGAATAGCGTCAGTAACAAGAATTCTGGAGAACACAATACGACCTATTCCTGACCGGCACAATCCTGAACCGGCCGGTCAGGGCTCGGAACCCACAATGATCTGTTCAGAACAGGAACTGGAAGACCAGCTCTCCCAACCCTCTCCGCAGGACGTGGCCGCTCTGCGCGCGTTGTCCGGCGATCTGCTGATTTTAGGCGTGAGCGGCAAAATGGGGCCCAGTCTCGCCCGTCGCGCGGCCCGGGCAGTTTCCGAGGCCGGCGTTAAAAAGCGCATCACCGGCGTGGCCCGTTTCTCCGATCCGCGCGCGGAGACGCTGCTCCAGGAGGCCGGCGTGGAAACGCATCGCGCCGACCTGCTCGACTTCGAGCAGCTAAAAAGCCTGCCGGACGCCGAAAACGTGATTTTCATGGCTGGTCGGAAATTCGGCTCGACCGGTGCGGAGAGTCTCACCTGGGCCGCCAATACGTATCTGCCGGCGCTGGTGGCCCAGCGCTACCGCGACTCGCGCATCGTCGCTTTTTCGAGCGGCAACGTCTATCCGCTGGTGAGCGTTCTCAGCGGCGGCGCGACCGAGGAGACGGCGCCCGCTCCGGTGGGCGAGTATGCGCAATCCGTGTTGGGCCGCGAGCGAATCTTCGAGCATTTCTCGTCGCTCCACGGGACGCGCCTGTGCCTGTTGCGGCTCAACTACGCCATCGACCTGCGCTATGGCGTGCTGCTGGACATCGGCACGAAAGTCTACCGGGGCGAGCCCGTGGACGTGACTATGGGCGCGGTGAACGTGATCTGGCAGGGCGATGCCAACTCGGTTTGCCTGCGCAGTTTCAACGTGTGCCAGGCGCCGCCGCTGGCGCTCAACCTGACCGGGCCGGAGACGCTGTCGGTGCGCGCGCTGGCCCTTCAATTCGGCCGGATCTTCGACAAAACGCCGGTGATTCAAGGGCGCGAGAGCGAATCCGCGCTGCTCAACAACGCCGGGCGCTGCCAACGCCTGTTCGGCTACCCCGCGGTGAGCGTGGACCAGATGATCGAGTGGACCGCGCATTGGATCGCCCACGGCGGCGCCCGGTTGAACAAACCCACGCACTTCGAAACCCGGGACGGAAAATTCTGATGCCACTGCGAGACCGGCTGCTCGCAGGCCTGGCGATTCCGGCGCATCCGCTGGCGCTGGACGCGAGCCGGCGGCTGGACGAGCGCCGCCAGCGCGCCCTGACTCGCTACTACCTCGCGGCGGGAGCAGGCGGCGTGGCGGTGGGCGTCCACACCACGCAATTCGCGATTCGCGAGCCGCGCCACGCCCTGCTGCGCCCGGTGCTGGAGCTGGCCGCCGAGGAAATGCGCGGGAGCGAGGCCGTGAAGATCGCCGGCCTGTGCGGGCCGACGGCGCAGGCGGTGGCGGAGGCGGAGCTGGCCGCGTCGTTGGGCTACGACGCGGGCCTGTTGAGCCTGGGCGCGCTGCGCGCCGCGCCGGTCGAGGAGTTGCTGGCGCACTCGCGCGCGGCCGCGGCGGTGCTGCCGATCATCGGCTTCTATCTGCAGCCCAGCGTCGGCGGGCGCCTGCTGCCGTTTGAATTCTGGCGTCAATTCGTGGAAATCGACAATGTCGTTGCCGTCAAAATCGCGCCCTTCAACCGCTACCAGACGCTGGACGTGGTGCGCGCGGTCGCGCTCTCCGGCCGGGCGCGGGAGATCGCCCTCTACACCGGTAACGACGACAACATCGTCGTCGATCTGCTGACCGAGTTTCAGCTCGGCGGCGCAAGCGTGCGCTTCGCCGGCGGGCTGCTGGGCCAGTGGGCGGTGTGGACCAGCAAAGCGGTCGAGTTGCTGCAACGCATTCACACGATCCGCGCGGAGTGCACGGCCGCGCCGGGCGAGCTGTTGACGCTGGCCGCCCGCCTGACCGATGCCAACGCCGCGCTGTTCGACCCCGCGCACCAGTTCCGCGGATGCATTGCCGGCATTCACGAGATTCTGCGCCGTCAGGGCCTGCTGGCCGGCCGCTGGTGCCTCGATCCGGAGGAGGAGCTCTCGCCCGGCCAGGCCGAGGAGATCGACCGCGTGTGCACGCTCTATCCGGAGTTGACCGACGACGAATTCGTGCGCGCGCACGTTGACGATTGGCTGCGCTGACCGGTGTTCGCAGCCAGGCTCGCGGCGCCTCTCGTTCAGTCCGGCACGGGCGTAAAATTGAGATGCAACGGAGACGCTTATGCCAGAACTAAAATTTGCCGGCCTGATGCTGACGATGCGCGCGTTTCAGGAGAGTCGCGTGCTCCTGACGGCCTTGGAACTGGACCTGTTCACGGCGGTCGGAGATGGCGCGCCGGCCGAAACGGTAGCCGCGCGGCTGGCGACGGACGCCCGCGCCACCGCCAGCCTGCTGAACGCGCTGGTGGCCATTGGCGCGCTGACGAAGCGCGATGGCGTATTCTCGAACACCAGCGAAACCGCCCGGTATCTCGCGGCGTCGTCGCCGGATTGTGCCCGCGCGGGGCTGATGCACATCGCGCACCTGTGGGAGTCGTGGAGCACGCTGAGCGATTGCGTGCGCACGGGCACGGCCAGCGCGGAGCCCGTGAATGAGGCGCGGCGGCCGGAGTGGACGCGCGCTTTCATCGCCATGATGGATCAGCGTGCCCGCGCCGACGCCGCGCAACTGGCGCGCGCCGCCGGGGCCGAGGGCGCGCGGCGGATGCTGGATGTCGGGGGCGGCTCGGGCGCCTATTCGATCGCTTTTGCGCGGGCCTTCCCCGAGCTTCACGCCGACGTCTTCGACCTGCCGCCGGTGGTCGAACTGACGCGGGAATACATCCGCGCCGCGGATCTCGCGGAGCGCATCGGCACGCGC
>Ga0182027_10010086_pt1 | contig 13485 bp, 12 predicted proteins | sample 712E1DmetaG_FD_121300 | JGI IMG/M metagenome (GOLD analysis project Ga0182027, IMG submission 121300) | Permafrost microbial communities from Stordalen Mire, Sweden - 712E1D metaG (Illumina Assembly) | ecosystem: Environmental > Terrestrial > Soil > Wetlands > Permafrost | place: Sweden...
AGCCTGGGCAAGCGGCTTCATCTTGACGAACCACTGGTTGGAATAGTACGGCTCGACCACGGTGCCGCAACGGTAGCAGTGGCCGACGGCGTGAACGTGGTCCTCTATCTTGTCAACAAGCCCCAGCGCCTCCATGTCCGCCACGATTTCCTTGCGGCAGGCAAACCGGTCCGTGCCGATGTATTTCTGCGGAATGGGGCCGGTCATGTGCCCGGTTTCGTCCATGATCACGACGGGCGCCATGGCGTGGCGAAGCCCCATCTGGAAATCGTTGGGATCGTGTGCGGGGGTCACCTTCACCGCGCCGGTGCCGAACTCGCGGTCAACGAAATTGTCGGCGATGACGGGGATCTCTCGGTTAACAAGAGGCAATACCAGCAGTTGGCCCACGAGCGACGCGTACCGCTGGTCGGCCGGGTTCACCGCAACCGCCGTGTCCCCGAGCATGGTTTCGGGCCGGGTGGTGGCGACCGTGACAAAGCCGCTCCCGCTCTTGAACGGGTATCTGAAATGGTACAGCTTTCCGTTGGATTCCTTGTGCTCGGCTTCCTCGTCCGACAAGGCGGTCTGGCACCGCGGGCACCAGTTGATTATGTATTTGCCGCGGTAAATGAGCCCCTCGTTGTACAATTGCACAAAAACTTTTCGCACGGCGCGCGAAAGCCCTTCGTCCATTGTAAAGCGTTCGCGGTCCCAGTCGCAGGAAGAGCCCAGTTTCTTGAGCTGGCTGGTGATGGTGGCGTGATACTGCTCTTTCCATTTCCACACTTCCCCCACAAAGGCCTCGCGGCCGAGGTCGTGGCGGGTCTTCTTCTCCTTTGCAAGCTTCTTTTCCACGACGTTCTGCGTGGCGATGCCCGCATGATCCGTGCCCGGCATCCACAGGGTTTCGAAACCGCTCATGCGCTTGAAGCGGATGAGAATATCCTGAAGGGCGTTGTTGAGCGCATGCCCCATGTGAAGGATGCCCGTGACGTTCGGCGGCGGTATGACGATTGAGTATTTCGGCTTCGAGGAATTCTCATCCGCATGAAATTGCTTCTGGCTGAGCCACGCGCCGTACCATTTGTCTTCAACAAGGGATGGATTGTATTGCTTTTCCATGACGTGTGTTCTCCGAAAGGTACAAGGATGAAGGCGTTTGCAGAATCCGCTTCCCGCCGGTGAAGGAAATTGACCAATGGCCTGCTCTTGCGGAAAACGAAGCAAGAAATATACAATAGTGCTGGGGATTTTGAGGATTATTAAAGCAGGAAACGGGCCGGTTGCTGTCCCGGCCCGGTACTTCTACTGCACAACGGTAAAACTGCCGCCGATTGTGGGCTGCAGATCACGCTGCGAAGAGGTTCCTACGCGCACACCATAGGTTCCCGCAAGGACTTGCCAGGCACCTGTTGTGCCGTTGTAGTCCGCTCCGTTCGGATTGAACACCCGCATGTCTTCCGGATCCAGCGTAAAATTGACAGTTGCGCTGGCTCCCGGAGCAAGCGTTTTTGTGGGATCCAGCGGCACCTTCTGAAAGCCTCTCAGGTCCTGCACCCGAACGGGAAGACCTGCCGAGTTGCCGGCGGGCATTGACAAATACAACTCGGCGGTTTCTTTCCCGGGCACGGAGCCGGTGTTTGTCACCGTGACCCTCACGTGGACCCTATCGCCGGCCTTGATCGAGGCGGGATAGATGCCGAGATTCGAATAGCCGAACGTGGTGTAGCTGAGTCCGTGTCCGAAACGGAACAAAGGGGTCCAATTGTTCTTGTCCATACGGAAATAACCGTGCGCCGTGTCGGAGGAAGGATAGTTGAGCTCTATGTTGTTGGTGAGAGTAAAATTCGGCAGCTGGGACGCGTTGTTTGGAAAGGTCACGGGCAACTTGCCGCTCGGATTGACATTACCGAACAGAACATCGGCGATGCAGTAGCCTTGCTCCTGACCGGGATAGAACGCAAACAGTAGGGCGTTGGCGCTCGACCAGTTTCCTGGCGATGCCGCGCTGCCGCCGGTGTACACCACAATGGTCTTTGCGGTTTTTACCTTGAGCGCCGCGGCCGCGTCGTTGTCGCCGTCGCCTGACTGCACTGCCAGATACGGTCTGTCGCCGCCCTCGGTCTCGCCTGTGACGCCCGCAAAAACCACGATGTAGTCGGCGGTGTTGATGTCGGTGACGATCGTGCAGGGATTCGCAGGCCCTTTCCCGGCATAGGACCCGGTTCCCCCGAGTAATTCGGTTATTGCGGTCTTGGGATCAACTCTATACGCCGGATTAACCGAACTGCTGCCGCTGGGGCCTGTGCGGCATACATTGGCAAATGGCCCGGTAAGGGCGATTTTTTTGCCGGACAAAGGCAAGGGCAATACTCTTCCGGTGGCGCTTGCCGCCATGGTGTCGTTGAATCCCAGGACTATGGCCGCAGTTCCAACTTGACGAGCAGCGGCCCGGTGGCCGGTGCCCTTGAAGGTGGACGAAAATGCCGTTACGTTATACCCGGGAAGAAGGTCGCCGAGCTGTTCGTGTGCGTATATTATTCTCCGCACATGCTGATTGATGAGGCTGTCGGCCATCTGAGCCACTGTGCCGGAGTTGTAGGTGTCCGGGTTGGGCATGTCGATGTCGACGCCGTAGTTCATGGCCTGAACAAAGTCCATGTTGGCGCTCCAGTCGGTCATCACCAGATACTTGTAACCCCATTCGTTGCGCAGATTATCGGTCATCAGATATTTATTCATGCAGCAATATCCCTGGAGGGGCAGCAGATGGTTGACCTGGTTGTACGCGCCCATCACGCCCCAGCAGCCGTCGCCATTGTGCACAATACAGGGTTTCCAGTTGTAAAGATAGATCTCCTTGAGTGACCGTTCGCTCATGTTCGCGCTCAGATTGCCCCGGCTGTTCTCCTTGTTGTTGCACGCAAAATGCTTGATGGTGGCAATCACGTACTTTGATTGCAGGCCGGCAACGTCGCAGGCAGCCATGTGACCGGATTGGTACGGATCCTCGCCGTAATATTCGGACGCTCTGCCGCCCTGCGGGTGATAGACGAGATCGAGTGCAGGACCAAGAGAGCAATTCTTTCCAAGGGCCCGGAACTCTTCTCCCTTTGATGCACCCTGGACAAACGCCAGCGCCGTGTCCCAGGTACAGGCTTCGCCCGAACAGCACGCATACAGCGTCGCCGCCGCACCGCTTTGCGGCCTCACACCGTGCGGGCCGTCGGACATGATGAGTGACGGCATGGTGGAGCCGCCGGCTGTGGCCGTAAATCCGTCGCAGCAGCCGCCCAACATGCCGGCCCGGTCGTTTTTGGACATTGTCCTGAGGAAACCCTCAACCTGATTCTTCATTCCCGATATCACCGCGGTGGCGGTGAGCTGGGCAACGTACTGCGCTCCCGCGACGGGAGTCGACTGGCACTGAAAGTAAATCTCATGCGTTTCCGGTACGTACGGCTTTACGATACGGATAAGCCCAATATCGCCGGCCACTTCGCTGAGCGCAAGCGGAGTGCCGTCCGTGGTTTTAATGGTGAGCGTGACAAAGACGGAATCGGTGTCGCCGGCCGTGACGGTGTATTGCACGTTGCCGCAATAGCCGGTGCCTGTGGCGGCATCGGGTCCGTGCAGCATCAGGGTCGGAACCGAGATGGAATTAAATCCTGCAAGCGCGGAAAACGAAATGATGCAAATGAATCCCAGCAGTTTTCGAGTTTTCATGGTGAGCCCTTCCTTTACTTTACAATGGATACTTGGATCTTGGTTTCCAGCGACCCGCAGCGCATTGTCGCCAGGTAAATGCCGGGGGCGATTCTGCGATTACCAAAGCTCCACATCACGGTATTACTTCCTGCGGGCAGATCGAATGACACCATCCGCATGCCGGTAAGGTTGTAAATGGAGAGCCTGGCGCCGCCGGCGCCCTCAGGAAGGCTGTATTGAAAGTTGATGAATCCTTTGCTCAGGCCCGACTTATACGTGAGGGCCGCCCGAGCGTGGCTCACCGGTTTGTCGAACCGCACCGAAGAGGTCGGAAACCCGAATGGATCGCTGCTTATGGTCCACTGCGCTGCGCCGACAAATAGCGGGGCTGCGATCAGCGCCGCGGCCGCCCAGAGATACAATGATTTCTTCATGAGAAACCCCTCCCCTTATGTTAAGACTCCCTCAATTGCTAAACGCTTAACTCGATTCGCGCAAGAGCAACAGCCGCCTCGTAGCTGCAAGTTTCGTCCCTGCGAAGCTCAGCGGATTGACTTCCGGCTTGCCGGATTCCAGTCCTCGTGCGAGCGCGTCAGCTATAAATATACGTAAACTTTTCAGTAATTAATGTCAAATCTTCCATTGGGAAGAATTCATCCGAAAATTGAATCCCATAGCGAGCGCATTGCAGGCTGCTCACTGGGGTGTACATCCGGTTGTAATCGCGGTCCCCGAAGCTCTGCTTCGGGGTTAGCGAGTGACTATAAGGATGTTTTCGTTCCATAGGGATCGAAAGATTGTCATTTCATTCCCTAAGGTGTGGCAGTTGCGCTTCGCGCAAATCATCGTGCCATTTGCCTTTTCCTCGCAGGTTCGCAGAAGCGTCTACTCCTGTAGTGTTGTATGCAGTTGTAGTCGTGGTGCTGCGGGGTCTTTCAATGGCCCGCGGTCACTGGATGGCTGTGCCAAAATTGTATATTTGAACCAATCTGCCGTATCGAAAGGAGTCCCATGCCCATCGTCACGATCAGCCTGCGAAAAGGAAAAACAATAGAACAAAGGAAAGCACTTTTTGATGCCGTGCACGACGCATTGGTTGCCGCGTTCAAAATTCCCGACTCCGATCGCATGCAGAAAATCGTTGAATTCGACGACGAGAATTTTGAAATCCCGCAGGGCAAGACCCCGCAGTACACCATCATCGAAATCGCGGTTTTCCCCGGCCGCTCAAGGGAGGCGAAAAAGGAGCTCTACCGCCTGATCGTGGAAAAACTGACTGCACTCGGCATCCCTGCAACCGACGTGTTTATCCTGCTCAACGAACAGCCGCTTGACAACTGGGGTATACGCGGCGGCAAAATAGCAAGCGAGGTGCCGTTGGGATATGATCTAAAAGTCTAGGCAAGGCAGGAATTCACCACGGAGACACAGAGATCACCAGGATAGAATCCGGAACCAATTCTCTTCTCTGCGTCCTCTGTGACTCTGTGGTGAGGCGTTTATTTCTTCTTCTTTCCCGTCGCCGTGTATCTCGCGTTTACCGTTGAGTCGAGGACGGAAAACGCGGGCGCGGGAATGTACCGGGCAAGCAGAGTCTGGTGTTCGGTATATTGGTCGTATGCCTTCCGGACATCCTTCTTCTCCAGAAGCACGTAGATGTCGATCATCTGTTTGTTGGCCTTGTCGACGTTCTCCTTCTGCAGATCCTCCTCGCGTTTCTTCCGCAGCTCCTGCGATACGCGCATGTTGGCGAGACGCACGCCTTCGATGTGGGTCACGTGTCCGTGACCTTCTTGAGCGGCTGCGGCGCTGTCGGCCTTGTCCTGCGCCCGTTTCTTCGCCGCGGCCATGAGGTCGGAGTAGACCGAGCTTGAATCGGATGCAGCCTGGGAAGAAATGGAAGCAAGTTCCTTGACAACCGAGGTGTCCTGCAGCTTGCGGGACGCCATGGCCTTTTCGAGAATGGCCAGCTCCATTCTGCCGACCTTCTCGTGAAAGACGCCGGACTTCTTTACGGTGTTTTCGAGATAGTCGTCTGCGGCCACAACGCCCTGGTCTCTTAGAATGACCGTGTTCACCCGAACTAGGGAGTCTTCCCTGCGGTCAAGCGCTTCGCGCAGATGCTTGTTGCGAAAGTAACAGCGGTCCCACTCGACTTTCCTCATGATGTCGCGAAGGCTTTCCACCCGGTCGTCGAGCACGCCGAGCGACGTCCGCGCCTCGGCAAAGTTATTCTTTGCAATCTCCGCTTCCACGGCATTCGCATTTGTCGCGATAAATTCGCGTTCATTATCCACCTTCACCTTTGCCTGAACTTCCGCGGCGAGCATGCTGTACTGGGCGAGCGGAATGCCCAGCGGCTCCATGTTGTTTTTGAGGAACACCAGCTCGCGCCACGCAAGGTCGAAATCGCCGGTTGCTACGCCGCTTTCCAGTGAGGCGACGGCTTCCCGGCGGATACCCCGTTTCCTGCTTTCGAGCGCCGTGCCGAACTCAAAGGCCTTTGACCGGTCGATGGAGAGCGCCTGATTGTACATTTCGGCGAGGTGCGAAAAGTCGGGCCGGTGTTTGCCGATCTCGGTGTTGAACGGTCCGACAAGATCGTTTACCTGCCGTTGCCGCTTCTGGTTCTTTTCGAGCAACAGCCCGTTTCCCTCAAGGTAAATCTGGCTTTCGAGCTCGCCCACTTTCCAGAGGATGTATTTCTCGTTGGGATTGCCTTTTGCGATACTCTTGAGCCGGTTGGCCGTCTGCCGGGCAAAGGCGATCGCGTCTTCCATTTTCATACCCATGCCTGCAACGTCGGTGGCGGCGTTCAGGTTGTAGAAGGCGCGCTGAATTGAGGTGTCGACGTAGGTTTGACTGGTGTATTCCTGCGCAAAGGTGTTACGGCTCAGGAGTAACAAGGCAACGAATGCGAGCGCGCAGGAAACCGGCAGGCGGCGCAGGTGTCTGGTCATAAGTATAAACTAAATCATGTCGGACAAAAAGCGAAACCTCCGCTTGCTTGACGGGTCTGCGCGACCTCGATGGGCCGCTTCTGCCAGCCGGCGCCGTTGTCGGATGCCGCGTTTGCCACCTGCAGCAGATACTCTTTTCCGCCCGAGTCCTCCCAGTTGAGAAAGACCGAATCTATGGTGCACGCGGACCCCCGGTCATCGTAAATCCATTCGGAATCGTCGGCCTGGCTTTCCCGCCGGTCGGTGAGTATGCCGTTTACCACCCCGGCCCAAATCGAATTCTCTTGAATCGTATATCGCAACAATATACATTTACTTCATGAGCCTCGAAACGGCATCCGGGTTTGACTGGGACAAGGGGAATCTTGACAAAAACAAGAAGTCCCATAATGTCGAAAACTACGAATGCGAACAGGTCTTCTTCAACTCCCCGCTGATCGTCATTTCGGACGAGAAGCATTCTGTCGGGGAGAACCGATATGCCGCATTCGGCAAGTCGCTTCAGGGGCGACTTCTCACCGTGGTATTCACGAAGCGCAACGACAAAATCAGGGTCATTTCCGCCCGGGACATGAATAAAAAAGAACGGGAGTTTTACGGTAACCATGAAAAAGAAAATACCGGCATTTAAGACGGAAGACGAGGAACGGCTCTTTTGGGCAAAGGAATCGCCGCTTGACTATTTTGACATGTCAAGAGCGGCGCCGACAGTTTTCCCCAATTTGAAGCCGACCATGAGATCGATCTCCCTGCGGTTGCCCGTGGATATGCTGGAGATGCTCAAGGTGCTTGCGAACAGGCAGGACGTTCCCTATCAAAGCCTGATCAAAACCTATCTAGGTCGGCAGATAATGAGCGAGCGGCGGTTGCTGCGGGGCAGGAGAAAATCACGAGGGACGCTGCTTCGTCCTAAGTCAAAGATTGCAAGGGCGGCGCAGAGGATGAGGTAGTCTTTCTCGCAAGCCACCCCCAAGCTCATACCGAACCCCTCCATCTCCCATGGGAAGCGCTGCGTCCGACCAGTGAGAACCGGGTATTCCCGAAAACAACTTTGCCTACGCCCCTCAGGGGGACAGGGGCAAGCGGGTGCAGGAAACGCTGCTTGAACCGCTGCTTCCGGTCGGCGGGCGAACGGGTGCTCGAAATCTCACTCTCCTACGTCAATCAAATACAACGACATTGCCTTGAGCGCAACGGGCCTCACCCGCACGAGGCCGGCTGCCGAAGCTGCGGCTCCTACATCCTCCGGGCTCAGCCGGTGTGCAAGCGGCGGCCCAATATTTTCCTGCCGGTGGGGCCATTCGAGCACCGCGATTCTCTTGCGCGCTACGCGGCGGCATTCCCCGAGCGTGATGGCCGGATTGTCAACCTCGTGCAGCAGATGGGCCATAAAAACCAGGTCGAACGATGCGTCCGGAAACGGAAGAAGGTCCGATACGCCCCGGGCGAGGTGAGAATGCGGGGCAAAATCGCGCGCGGCCCGGAGCATGGCGGCGTTCAGGTCGACGCCCGCGCAAAAAAGACCTCTGGCGCAAAACGCCTCGGAGAAAATGCCGCTGCCGCAGCCCAGGTCCAGAACCGACGCCGCCGCGATGTCGTCAAGACACAAGCCCGTCACTCGGGGCACTTCCAGCGCCGCGACCCGCTCGGGCCTCCGCAGCCGTTCGATAGTGCCGACAAATGTTCTTTCGTTCATGGTTTTCACTATTGCTTGTAGGTGCCCCCCAACAGAAGTTTCATTCTCGCAGATCAACTTGCTTGGGGGCCACCTGGTGAGGGGTGTGGGTGCAGATCGCCTCCCGACCTTCTCGTCGGGAGGCAGCTGCACCCCAGGGGAGATACTTCTCCCCACCAAATGAAAATCAATTGCTGGAAATTATTTCATTCTTCTGTCAATCGGCACGAACTCTCTCCGCTGTGGGCCGATATAAATCTGCCTTGGCCGCCAGATCTTGCCCTTCTCGTTTTCCATGGTTTCCTTCCAGTGCGCGATCCACCCGGGCAATCTCCCTATTGTGAACATAACGGTAAGCATGTTGGTGGGGATGCCCATGGCGCGGTAGATGATACCGGAATAGAAATCCACGTTCGGATACAATTTCCGCTCGATAAAATAGTCGTCCGCAAGCGCGGCAGTCTCAAGCTCCATGGCAAGATCGAGAAGCGGATCCACCACGTTGAGCCGCGGCAGAAGATCGTGGCAAATTTTCTTTACCAGCTTGGCGCGCGGGTCGTAGTTCTTGTACACGGCGTGGCCGAAGCCCATGAGCTTGAACTTGTCTTTCTTGTTCTTTGCCTTTTCGAGATACTTCTTGATGTTTTTCCGGTCTTTCCTGATTGTTTCAAGCATTTCGATAACGGCCTGGTTGGCGCCGCCGTGAAACGGACCCCAGAGGGCCGATATGCCGGCCGAGATCGCGGCATACAGGTTAACCCCCGTACTTGCCACGAGCTTGACGGCCGAGGTGGAACAGTTCTGCTCGTGGTCGGCATGGAGAATGAGGAGCTGGTTAAGGACCTTTACGAGATCGGGGTTGATTTCGTACTCGGCAACCGGCGACGAAAACATCATGTTGAGGAAATTGGCGCAATAGGAAAGGTCATGGCGCGGATACACCACCGGTTCGCCCCGCGATTTCTTGTAGGAAAACGCGGCAATGGTCCGCACCTTGGACAGCAGGCGCGCCTCGGTGATTTCGAAGCTCGGATCGTCGTAGCCGAGATAGGGATAAAAACTCGAGAGCGACGTTACCATTGCGGACAGTATCGCCATGGGGTGCGAGTTTGGCGGGAACCCGGTAAAGAAATGGTGCATGTCCTCGTGAATCATGGAGTGCTGGTTAAGGTAGCCGGAGAATTTTTTGAGCTCCGACGCCGTGGGCAGCTTGCCCTGCACGAGGAGATAGGCGACCTCGACAAACGTGCAGTTCTCCACCAGGTCTTCTATGTTGTAGCCGCGATAGCGGAGAATGCTCTTCTCGCCGTCCACAAAGGTTATGCTCGACAGGGTCGAGGAGGTGTTTGCGAATCCGTTGTCGAAAGTGAGGTACCCGTTTCCGGCGCGCAGTCCGGTGATGTCGACACCCTTCTGGCCCTCGGTGCCCTCGATAACGGGCAGCTCAATTCGCTTTCCGTCAATAAGGAGGAGTGCGGTCTTTGTGGGCACCGGCGCCGGATTCGATAAGCGCTTCTTCATGACGGTAGTTCCTTTGGGTCAAAGAATTCGTATCCGCTCAAACCATGAGGAAAAATACATTGTGTCGCGCAATCGGGGAAGGGGGCGCAGCACAACCGTTCCTCCAGTTTGTAAACAATGACGGGCGCCCAAGCAATCAATGGCGGGCGAACATGTATTTTAGGATCAACCGACAAGGATGCTTTCTATGAACGAAACTGGGACAAATACGGGCTCCGCTCAGGAAAAAACAGCTATCGTCACCGGCGGCAGCAGGGGTATCGGCAGGGCGATATCCGAGCGGCTGGCCGCCGAGGGGTATCATGTCGTCATTAACTTTCGCGCAAATGTCGCGGAGGCCGCGGCCACGCTCGACCGCATCCGGAACGCGGGCGGATCGGCCGAGTTGTGCCAGTTCGATGTCTCCGACAGGGCTTCCGCAAGTAACGCTATGAACGACCTGCTTGCACGGCACCCGTCGGTTCACGCGCTAGTGCTGTGCGCGGGAATCCGCCACGACGAACTCCTAATTTTCATGACCGAAGAGCACTGGGATAGCGTACTGGCCACCGACCTGCTCAGCTTCCACACAGTGGTTAAGCCGGTTGTAAAGCAAATGGTGCTCAATCGTCAGGGGCGTATCATCGTGATTTCCTCCACGTCGGGTGAAAGCGGGCTGCCGGGCCAGGTGAATTACGCGGCGGCCAAGGCGGGCCTTATCGGCGCGGTGAAGGCGCTTGCCCTCGAATGCGCAAAACGCAACGTTCTCGTAAACGCGGTGACGCCGGGGTTCATCGAGACCGACATGACCGCGGCGATTGCGACAAAGGAGCTCGTGCAGAGGATTCCCATGGCGCGGGTGGGAAAGCCCGGGGAAGTCGCGTCGGTGGTGTCGTTTCTTGCATCACCGGATGCGAGCTATATTACGGGCCAGGTGATCGGCGTAAACGGCGGGATTTACATGTGATAAAGAAGTTGAGAAGTTGAAAAGTTGAGGATGTGTCGGTTAACGGGGGAATGCAGGGAGCCAGAGCAGCGTGCATGCGGGAAATTTTCTACAGAGATGCCAACCCTTCCGGAACGCGGCAGCGCGAATCGTTGTGACATTGGTGCTCACATCCGCCCTTTCGCCCCATGCGCTTCCGCTCATCGACACCGCCGGCACGGGCGGTCTTGTCAAAGGTGATTGCCGCGCCACGCTCACGGCGCTTGCCCGCGATTCCACCGTGTCCGATTCCACTTTCTGGCACTTCAAACAGGGGATTGCCTTTTTCAACTGTTTGGACTACGAGCGGGCCGTAATGCACCTAAAATGCTGCGTTGCGGATTCGTCGATCCTGCGCGGCGTCGCGCTGGACCTTGTGGGCGACGTGGAAACCGCGCGCGCGCGGCCGTCCGACGCGGCCACCGCCTATCTCTTGGCGCGGCGCGACTCGCTGCCGCCTCCTGTGCTCCAGGAAATTTCGAGGAAGATGTATGCCCTTGTCAAGGCTCACCCGGAACTGTCTGCGTCGTTCCCGGAGCTTGCCGCGCTCGCGGCGGAAAAAAAATTCCTTCTCGATCAGACCATAGACTCGATCACGCCGAGAATCGACTCGCTCATGAAGGCGGGGCAGTGGCTGGCGGCCGATAGCGCGCTGTTGCGTGAGGTCGACACCATGGCGTCGAAAAAGAATTCCAGGATCGTGGATCTGGTGGCGTCGCGCAAGCCGCCCGACACTGCTTTCTCCTCGGCCCTTCTGTTCAAGTTGGCCAAAGCGGCGCAGGCATGCAGGGATTTCCCGGTCGCCGACACTTTTCTTTCGCGGGCCGAAAGCCGCAAAGACCTTGCGCGCGCCGTTTCCCAAAAGGAAATCACGCTCCTGGGCGGCCTCGTTTCCTACTCGTGCGGACGGTACGGCGCCGCGGCCAAGACACTCATGGAGTACGAAAAGAAATACGGGCCGTTGCCCGACGTTGTGCTTGCGCTTGCCCGGTCGAACCGGACGCTCGGCAACGATTCGGCAGCCGAACAATGGTACGGCCGTTTTATCAAGCTGTACCCCAAGCACCAGAACGCGCCCGACGTTTACTGGCATCTTGCCTGGAAGCAGGAAGAAGACGAGCATTTCGAAAAGGCGGTAAGCCTGTACCAGAAACTTTCCGTGCTCAAGAGGGCCTCCTCCCGTTGCGACGAAGCATATTTTCGCAAGGGACTGTGCTGGTACAAGGTCGGCAGATATGCCCGGGCGTGTTCGACCTTTACGTCATTCCCGCGGATGTTCGAAGAATCCTGGCTCACGGGCGGAGCGCTGTATTGGAAAGGAAAATGTCTTTTGGCGATGGGAAAGACCCAGGAGGCGGCCGAGGCGTTCTGCGCCGTTGTCCGGACCGCGCCAACGGACTTCTACGCATTCAGGGCGCGGGAGGTGCTCAGGCTCTCGGCCGATACTGCATGCTTTCCCGCGATCGATTCGTCCATTGGCATTGACGCCACGAGGGCATGGATCGATTCGGTTTCTCCTCAGCCGCGCCAGCCGCTGTCGAAAGAAGACAGCCTGTCGTACACGAGAGGCGGCTTTCTGGCAATCTGCGGTCTCACGAGCCAGGCCGGCAGGTTTTTTGAAGGACTCGATGCGCGGTATGCCTCAAATCTCAGCTTGCAATTTGATCTGGCATTTCTTTACAAATGCGGGAACGATCCAACGTCGTCGTTTCGCGCCGGGCGCAAGCTGCTGTGGCGGATCCCGGCCGACCGCCGCGCGCGGATGCCGCTTCCGTTGTTTGAACTGTTGTATCCTACGCCGTTTCCAAATTGCGTCGCGTCCGAAGGGCGCAGAAGCTCGGTGGACCCCTATCTGGTGCTTGCGGTAATGCGCCAGGAAAGCGTGTTCGATCCCGACGCATTGTCGAGGTCGGGTGCCGTGGGGCTCATGCAGATAATGCCGTTTACGGGCAGGGCCATTGCTCAGAAGCTCCGCGAACCCTTTTCCGCGGACTCGCTGCTTAATCCCGCAACGAACATCAGGTATGGATCCTTTTACTTGCGGCAACTGCTCGATCAATTCAAGGGTAACATAGTACTCGCCCTTGCAAGCTACAACGGCGGGCCGCCCAAAGCCGCGGAATGGTACGCAAAAAACAAACGAAAGACCTTCGATTTTTTCATCGAGGATATCGGGTATACCGAGACGCGCGGATATGTGAAGAAGGTTCTGGCGAATTACTGGACCTACAGGACTTTCCTGGCGCAACGGCCCATCGATTAGCGGCATTGGATGCTTGAGCAATGGGCGCGTGCAGGATCGCCTGCGACGGAAACAAACGCATTTTCTTGCTTTTGGACTCAGGATATTGTTTTTTTAGAATCTGAATCCCACAGTTTGCGCATTCCCCGAAGCTTGCTTCGGGGTTAGCAAACGACTATAAACTTCTTCTTCCTTAAGGATGGAAGATGCCCCGCAACTTGATGCGGGGTTCTTCAATTTCCACAACAAGGAGCTTTGTATGAAGATGTCCACGGTCACGTTCATGCTTGCGATCGCCGCCGCTTCGGTAGCGGCCGGCAGCCAGAAGCACGAAACAAAAGTCGACTCGATGTCCTACGAAACCGGCGCCGAATGGAAGATTTTTCAGACCGGCGGCGCGGTGAGGGGATTCGCATTAGGTAACAACGGAATC